>Ga0307486_1001794_pt1 | contig 15729 bp, 12 predicted proteins | sample CBIW02metaG_FD_203663 | JGI IMG/M metagenome (GOLD analysis project Ga0307486, IMG submission 203663) | Sea-ice brine microbial communities from Beaufort Sea near Barrow, Alaska, United States - CBIW 0.2 | ecosystem: Environmental > Aquatic > Marine > Coastal | place: USA: Alaska | collected... | reverse complement strand
TTCGGCAGAGTCATTCAACGCAAAAATAAAAGCGTTTAGGGCACAGTTCAGGGGAGTAAGAAACGTAGATTTTTTTCTATTTAGACTAACAACAATTTTTGCATAATACTAAAATCCCACAACTTTTTGACTTGATCCAAAATTCCTTTAATCGTAAATCACTTTTATTCCAAGGTTTGGTCTTGATCCTAAGAAACCATCTTCTAAAAAATCAAACATAAAAAAAACTCCTTAGTTTCCTAAGGAGTTTAAAAAAGGGTGGAAGACCGGGCTCGAACCGGCGACCCTCGGTACCACAAACCGATGCTCTAACCAACTGAGCTACAACCACCATTTATTCGCGGTTGCAAATGTATCTTTTTTCTTCAATTTTACAAAGAAAAAAATACTATTATATTAGATCAAAAATGGAATCAACTGCAGGATAGCGCTCTACTGTGTAACCTTCAGCGTGGTTTGTTCCTATCAATCTTCCTAAATCCCTGGCCCTGTAGGTAATACTATCCAAAAAATTATCGTCGGAAATCGGGGTTTTTGGTTCGGTACTGTTTTTGTCAAAAATCTGGGTTTTATAAGCCTTTACAGAAGCCAGTTTTATATCCATATATCCCGTAATATCCACCACGATTTCCGGGGTCAAATTTTTCCATTGAATGTAGTGATACACAAGTTTTGGCCTCCAGGCTTCTTGTTCCTCATTTTCAAAAACGGTCTCGATCTTGCGCAAACCGCTTAAAAAACAAGCGTCACTTACCAATTTCGAAGCTTTCCCGTGATCTATATGCCTGTCATCTACCGCATTGCAAAGCACGATTTCCGGCCTGTATTTTCTCAAAATCTTAATAACCTCCAATTGATTGGCAAAATTATTCTCAAACAGGGCATCGGCAAACCCGAGGTTAAGCCTCATTTCTATTCCCAGGATCTTTGCGGCTTCCGCAGCTTCATCAGCCCTGGTTTGGGCGGTACCCCTGGTCCCCATTTCTCCCCGGGTAAGATCTAATATCCCCACCTTTTTTCCCCGATCGATTTCCTTTGCAATTGTTCCCGAGCAACCCAGTTCAACGTCATCCGGATGAACACCTATTGCTAATATGTCTAATTTCATTTTAATTATTTATTTCTGAATAGTGAGAAGTGAAGAGTGGAGAGTGAAATTTAGCCTGGTTCGCAACATGAAGTTTTAAGCGTTTAAAGTCCTGTTTCCTGGCTCTTGCCTCTTTTTTCTATATTCTATTTTCTAACTTCTGTTTATTTTAGTTTTGTCACTCGTTTCCATTCCTTCTTCCTAATCTTTAACCGCGAAGGGCGCAAAGACTTTTTGTGTTTCAAATAAGTCTTGATTCTTGGTTCTTGACTCCTAATCTATTTTCTAACTTCGTATTTCTCACCTCTAACTCCTACATTCTAACTTCCGTCAAAGCCTGCTCAATATCGGCCATCAAATCTTCTTTTTCTTCAATCCCCAGGGAGAAGCGCATCAAACCATCCCTTATCCCTTGGTTTTCCCGTTCTTCAGGAGTTAATAAAGCGTGGGAAGTCAAGGTAGGCGATGAAATTGTAGACTCTATTGATGCAAGGCTCATCGATGATTTTATCAGGTTTAATTTTTTCTGAAATAATCCCGCATCCAAACCTGCTTTTAACTCGAAGGAAAGCATTCCTCCAAATCCGTGCATTTGCGACTTGGCAAGCTCATGATCCGGATGGGATTTGAGTCCTGGGTAATACACTTTTTCAATATCGGGATGGCGTTCCAGGAATTTGGCAATTTTTTTAGCGTTCTTGTTTTGGGCTTTAACCCGTATTCCCATTGTTTTAATACTTCGTTCCAAAAGCCAAACGGTGTAATCGCTCAGGTTTCCACCAAAATTCTTTGCAAGTTGAAAGATCGTATTAATATGTTCTTCAGAAGAAATCACCGTTCCTGCCAAAATATCACTGTGACCTCCCATATATTTTGTTGCCGAATGGATCACTATATCAATCCCAAAATCGATCGGGTTTTGATTTACCGGTGAAGCAAAGGTGTTATCGATCATACTCACCAAACCGTGTTTTTTGGCAATTTCGGCAACTGCCTTAATATCGGTGATGGTGAGCAAAGGATTTGAAGGGGTTTCAATATAAATTACTTTGGTATTTTTCCTGACCTCAGTTTCAAAACTCTCTGGATCAAGGTCTTTGGCAAAGGAATATTCAATACCAAATTTCGCGAATTCCTCCACTACCAAATTCCTGGTCCCGCCGTAGAGGGTGTTTTGAAGCACTACGTGATCTCCTTTATGCAAAAATGCGAATAGAGCTGTGCTCACCGCTGCCATGCCACTTCCAAAAATCAGGGCAGCTTCCCCATGTTCCAATGCTGCCATTTTTTTGGCAAGAGCTTCCTGGTTGGGGGTATTGAAATATCTGGGATAACGTTTAACATCAACATCTTCAAAAGCGTAGGAAGTGGACATATATAATGGTGAAATGGCACCCTTAAATTGCTTGTCTTCAAGTTCCCCGGTATGGGTGCAAATCGTATTGATTCCAGGTGATTTTTCAGTCATAGAATGGATTGGGATTTGATTTATAAATTTTGCCCTAAAGTAAAAAGAAATATTTTAAAATACTTCATATTTAGGTATCTTCAATGTTAAGCTTATTTTAATTTCGGCAATCCTGTTTTAGACTTGCTTCTTCAGGAGAACGCTATACTTGATTTTAATTAAATAATGCTTTACACAAGGTTTCGGTTTTATTTCAAACCTGATTATTTATCTTTACGATATGAAACTACTCTTTACAAACATCAAAAATTTATTGCAGGTTAGGGAAGCTTCCGTAGAAAAACTTTCAGGACCGGAAATGAAAGAACTGCCCTGCATTTCAAATGCCTGGATTTTAACCGATAACGGGAAGATCGCGGATTATGGAAAAATGCAATCCATGCCTAAAATAAAAGCCGATAAAGTTATTGATCTCACAGGAAAAATCGTGTTGCCCGCATGGTGCGATTCACATACTCATATAATTTATGCAGGGAATCGGGAGCAAGAATTCAGTCAGCGTATTAGCGGACTTTCATATGAAGAGATTGCCAATAAAGGCGGTGGGATCTTAAATTCAGCAAAAACATTACAGGAAACTTCAGAAGAAGTTATTTATGAGCAATCGGCCAAGAGATTAGAAGAAGTTATGCAATTGGGTACCGGTGCAGTGGAGATAAAATCTGGTTATGGTCTCACCAAGGATGCTGAGCTAAAAATGCTTCGTGTTATTAAAAGACTAAAAGAAAACTATGATCTGCCAATAAAAGCTACATTTTTAGGAGCCCATGCCCTACCCTTGGAATATAAAAACAAGAAGGATGAATACATAGATTATGTAATCGATGAAATTCTTCCGGCAGTTGCAGAGGAAAATCTTGCCGAGTATATCGATATTTTTTGCGAGCAGGGATACTTTACGGTAGAAGACACCAATAAATTACTGAAAGCTGCAGCTGGCTTTAACCTAAAACCAAAAATACATGTAAATCAATTCAATGCGATTGGTGGTGTACAGGCAGGAGTTCTAAATAACGCACTTAGCGTAGATCATTTAGAAGAAATGAGAGCAGAAGATGTGGAGTCCCTAAAAGATTCTGAAACCATGCCAGTTGCCTTACCGGGATGTTCGCTGTTTTTAAGTATTCCTTACACCCCGGCAAGAATGATCATAGATGCAGGATTACCTTTAGCCCTTGCAACCGATTTCAATCCTGGAAGTTCCCCTAGCGGAAATATGAATTTAGTAGTTTCCCTGGCCTGTATTAAAATGAAAATGACCCCGGAAGAAGCCATCAATGCTGCTACCATAAACGGAGCTTACGCAATGGGACTCAGTAAAACCCACGGAAGTATAACAATAGGAAAGGCCGCAAATTTTATTATCACAAAGCCCATCCCATCCTACGCAGTTTTGCCTTATGCATTTGGCAGCAACTCAATTGAGGCTGTTTATATCAATGGAAAATTAGTTGAATAATGAACGGATTTAAGATATATAATCATAAAACGATTAAAGGCTTATTCACCAAACGTGAAGGAGAAATCAAATTTGGAGAAAAGGTTGGATTTATCGAAAATTTGGATGAACAGGAAAACTCGAATGCCAAATATGTGCTTTTCGGAATTCCCGAAGATATTGGAGTGCGGGCAAATTTGGGAAAACCCGGAGCCGCCAATGCCTGGAAAGCCTGTTTAAAATCCTTGCTCAATGTGCAGGCCAATCAATATACCAACCCGGAAAACTTAATCTTGTTGGGTGAGGTAGAATGTTCGAATTTAATGGCAAAGGCAGCCAATATTGATGATGCCGATCCCAACTATCTGGCAAAAATGGGTGATTTGGTTCAAACCCTGGACGAGGTGGTAAGCGAACTTGTAAAACGAATAATTTTAGCCGGAAAAATCCCGATAATTATCGGAGGTGGACATAACAATGCTTACGGAAATATAAAAGGAACTTCTCAGGCACTAAAAAAACCCATCAATATCATAAATATTGATGCGCATACCGATTTGAGGAAACTTGAGCACCGCCACAGCGGAAATGGGTTCAGTTATGCCAGGAATGATCGGTATATGGCCAAATACCATGTTTTCGGGCTGCATCAAAATTACACTCCGAAATATATTTTTAAAGAAATGATCATCTCCCAAAAAGATCAATACCGGCTTTTTGAACATCTTATGTTATTCACTTCCCAGGGAATTATCAAGGCTTTTAAGGAGGAGTTGGAATTTGTTTCAGATGATGATTTTGGCTTGGAGCTTGACTGTGATGCTATACGTGAATTTCCAAGTAGCGCAGAAAGTCCCAGCGGTTTTTCATTTAATATGGTCCGTAATTTTATAAAAATTGCATCTGAAAAGAAAAATATCCGATATTTACATATCTGTGAAGCTGCACCCAATTCGCAAACAGAAACCAAAGTTGGGAAAGCACTTAGTTATTTGATCACCGATTTTTTAAACGACAAAACACATTGAAAAATATATTCTTTATTAAAATTTTAATTAGATGAAAATTGAAATTATCCCATTTGATCCTAAGTATGCGGCAGATTTTAAAAATTTAAATCTCGATTGGCTGAACAAGTATTTTAGGGTGGAACCTCATGACGATGAAGTTCTGGGAAATCCGGAAAAATACATCATCAAGCCGGGCGGAAATATTTTTTTTGCGAGAGAAGGCAAAAGAATATTAGGAACTGTGGCTTTAATTAAAATTGAGGACAATGTTTTTGAACTTACAAAAATGGCTGTAACCCCACAGGCACAAGGTGAAAAAATCGGCCAGAAACTAATGGTTCACGCACTGGAATTTGCAAAAAAACAGGCTTGGAAATCCCTTATTCTTTATTCAAACCGAAAACTGGAAAATGCCATTTATATTTATAAAAAATATGGGTTTGAGGAAATTCCCCTCGAAGACAACAACCCTTATGCTCGTGGAGATATCAAGATGAAATTGGAGCTTTCTTAAAACATTCATAAACACGAACTATTTTTACTTCAGGAGCTGTAACTTTAAATGAAAGTTACAGAATGGGCATTTTTTCGAAAAATGCCCATTCTGTGTTTCTTGCAGGAAATTCTTGAGAAAAGGATTTTTAAATTTTAAATTTTATTAAGATGAAACAATTGATCACATTACTTTCTTTCGGTTTTTTATTGATAGGTTGTAAAAACGAAAACAGGGAAACTTCAGGGGAAATAACTTCCGCAGAGGTCGAAGTAGTTTCAGAAGATCTTAAAACAGGGAAAGATTCAACTTTGATCAGCATTGATCCTGTTTCCCACGCAACAGCGATCATCACCTGGGGCGATGAAATTTTTTATATCGATCCTACCGGAGGGGCCGAAGCTTTTAAAGGAAAAGGGAGGCCTGTTTTTATTTTGATCACCGATATCCATGCTGACCATACAGATCCGGAAACCCTGAAAGCACTGAATTTGGGAGACACCAAAATTATAGTTCCACAAGCCGTTAAGGAACTCCTTCCCAAAGAAATGTATGCACAGTTGATAGTTCTAAATAACGGAGCGACCATAGATCTTATGGGCTTCAAAATAGAGGTGATCCCAATGTACAACTTACCCGAAGCCCCAGATGCCTTTCACCCAAAAGGACGTGGAAATGCTTACCTATTGGAAAAAGACGGTAAAAGACTCTACCTGGCCGGTGATACCGAAGATATTCCTGAAATGCGTAATTTAAAAAATATTGATATTGCCCTTATTCCCATGAACCTTCCCTATACCATGACCGTAGATCAGGCTGCAGAAGCGGTATTGGCATTTAAACCAAAACAGGTCTATCCTTATCACTATCGCGGAAAAGATGGATTTGCTGATGTAAAAAAGTTTAAAGAACTGGTAAATAAAGGAAATAAAGATATTGAAGTAAAGTTATTGGATTGGTATTCCAAAAAGGAATAAAGTGTGAACTTTTAGAAATATTAAGTTGAGTTTATAGATTCAAAAAATCCATTATTTTATCGAAGTTTGATAAAATAATGGATTTTTCAGAATCCTGTATTTTGATTGTTTATTCCTTCGACAATTTTTGATAAACCCCATTTGTCCAGCCAAACCCGTCCTGTGTCGGGTATTCTCCTCCTCCACTCTCTTTTGAGAGATCTTCAACATTATATTTTTCCAACATTTTATAGGTCTGTTGATATACCCGTTGATTTAATTTTAACCATTTATCCTTTATATCAGATGCCAGGGAATCCTGTCCGTAATTTCTCAAACCCTGAACAGTGATCCACTGTAGTGGTGCCCACCCATTGGGAGCGTCCCATTGCTGGCCGGTATTATAAGGAGTTGACACCACTCCACCCGGTTTTAAAAAAGAACTTTGAATTTTTTCGGCTACGGCCTTTGCTTGTGCATCATCAGCAATTTCAAAAAATAACGGATATGCTCCCGCCAAAGAGATAACCTGAGTTGATTGCTTCTTTTGAAAATCATAATCCATAAAAAAGTGTTCATCTTCGCTCCATAAATATTTTAGAATTGCCTTTTTCCTGGATTCAGATTTGAGTTTATAGATTTCAGATTTCTCCGGATTATCAGATATAGCATAGGCTTTGGAAATTTTGGATTCCAGATTGTATAGCAAGGTATTCAGGTCTACAGGCATAATCTCCGTGGTATGGATCGTGCTTAGTTGAAATTCGTTGGAATCGTCTTTTTTTAACCAACGGCTGGAAAAATCCCAACCCGATTCCGCGGCTGCACGCAAATTTCGGAATACATCTTCTTTTTTCAATCCGGGAATTTTTGACACGGCTTCTTCGGCTGTTTCAATATCCTCACGGTAGCTTTCCGGTCTTGGAGTATCCTTATCATCCCAATACCTGTTCAAGATCTCACCATCGGGAAGCCTTACCACACGCCTAAAGGCCGGGTTGGTTTCATTGAGGTTATCAGCACCATCCATCCAGAATTTATATTCCTTTTCCAGGAATTTCAGATATTTTTTATATATGCTATCTCCTTTTGATTCCGCTAAAATTTCAACCATCTCCGCATAAAAAGGAGGTTGGGACCGGCTTAAATAATAAGTCCTGTTCCCGTTCGGGATAAACCCATATCTATCAATTAAATAGGAAAAATTGTCCACCATATTCTCAATAGCCGTAATCTGGTTATCTTCCTGCAGTCCAAGCATGGTGAAGTAACTATCCCAATAATAGATCTCCCTGAATCTTCCGCCCGGCACAATATAGGGATTGGGCAGGGGGATTAGAGTTCCTGAGATATTTTCATCTGCAGGACGTTTTAATACTTCCCAAAGTTTGGTGATATGCTTGTTGATAGTAGAAGAATCTGTTACATAATTTGCGCCATCACCGGGAACCTTAAAATTCTTTTTAACGAAATTCAAAAGTTCGCTATCAGAACTGATTTCAAGTTTTGAATAATCATCCCTGATTTGTTTTACTGTATTAAGAGGAACAGCATCTACAAAAGTTTTACTGTCTTTAAATATATTTTCGTTGGATTGCACATCATAAAATAATTGTCCGTAAAGTTCTTCCGGTGGCAATATTCTAGCTTCCTCCTTTTCCGTGGTGTTTTTGGAAGTACAATTTATCAGGAGAACAGTGGTTAAAAGAAGTAGAACGTGGCATACCCGGGAATTTTTCATATTTATAGTTTGATATTTGCGATTAAATTAGACAATTAAGATTCTTTAAGCCAAGAATGCACTAATAATTTTATTATATCCAAGTTTGACTGCTTCTTGGCTCTTAATTTCTGGTTCTTGATGCCTGCCCCTTGGTTTTTTATTCTTGGCTCTTTTATCTATTATCTCTTGTCTATATCCTTACTTCTTAACCTAAGGCAATTCCTCCCCTTTTGCGGCTATGTATATTTTGAACCATTGTTCTAAAGTCATATCAATATCCAGGGCTTCTACAGCATTCTTTATCCGTGAAATTTTTCCGGTTCCCACTATTGGAAGTATGTTGGCAGGGTGTTTTAATATCCAGGCATAAATAATTTTATCAACCGGCTCATCATTCAGCTCGCCGGCAACTTCCAAAAGGGCTTTTAATACTCTTTGTCCTTTTTCTCCACTTGGGTTTAATATATTTCCACCGGCCATAGGCGACCAGGCCATAGGTTTGATCTTTTCCTTTAGGAAAAAATCGATGTTTCCATTCTCAAAATGCTCGAGGCAAAACGGGGATATTTCCACCTGGTTGGTTACCAGTTTTTCATCCACATAGGAATTCAGCATTTCAAACTCACTGGGATTAAAATTTGAAACTCCAAAATGTAACACCTTGCCGCTTTGCTTAAGATGCGAAAAAGCTTTGGCTACTTCTTCGGGATCAAAAAACGGGGAAGGCCGGTGAAGCAAAAGCAAATCGACATAATCTGTTCTGAAATTTGACAAGGAATTCTCAACCGATGAAATTATATACTCAGCGCTGTAATCGTAGCATTTGAGCTTTCTTTCAGGGAACTTATCCGAGACCAGTTTAATCCCGCATTTGGAAATGATCTGTATATCTTTTCGAAGCCCCGGTTTCAAATAAAGGGCATCTCCAAATAATTTTTCGCAATTGTAATTCCCGTAAATATCCGCATGGTCAAAAGTGGTTACTCCATGGTCAATTGCCTCTTGGGTCAATTTTAATAATTCCAGGTTTGAGATTTGCCAGTCGTTTAATCTCCAATGCCCATGGACTATCCTGGATACTTCCAATTTCTCGGTGAGTTTTATTTTGTTTTTTGTCAAAATTTATATTTTTGGATTAATGATATCAATTTGATCCTATCAATTCCATATTGTAAGATATACCCTCTGATCCCGGGATTTTTTTTAGAATGATTTTAATTCCTTTTATTTTTAACTTTTATTCCCATTTCAGTCTGGCAAATATAATTTCAGATAATCCACCGTTGCCCCCAATTAATTTCGATTACAAGAACCGTAAAGCTACATAAACTTATAAAATTATTGAACCGGCTATATTTTAAATGAAAAAAAACCGCACTGAGGCGGTTTTTTTAGTGTAAATATGTCAAATTATGAAATGAGCATGACCGAAGCTCGATGCAAACACCAATGAACCTGCCGGCAGGCAGGGATATGCGAATTACATATTGAAAAGTGGTCTTCCCTGCATCATTTCAAACACTTCTGCTTTTACTTCCGCGATTTTAGCTTCATCCTCAAAATTGGTGATCACCTTGTTAATTAGATCTACAATTTTGGCCATATCGTTTTCTTTGAGTCCACGCGTTGTAACTGCTGGGGTCCCTATCCGGATCCCTGAGGTCACAAACGGGGATTTATCGTCAAAGGGCACCATGTTTTTATTGACGGTGATCTCGGCTTTTACCAATGCTTGTTCAGCTTGTTTTCCATTAATATTTTTATTTCGAAGGTCTATCAACATCATATGGTTATCTGTTCCCCCGGAAATTACGTGGTAATCCTTATCCATAAATGCCTTGGCCAAAGCTTTTGCGTTTTTCTTCACCTGTACGGTGTAATATAAAAACTCATCGGTAAGTGCTTCCCCAAAAGCAACCGCCTTGGCAGCAATTATGTGCTCTAACGGGCCGCCTTGATTTCCCGGGAAAACAGCGCTATCCAGCAATGCTGACATTTTTTTAAGATTGCCGTTTTTCAGTCTTTGTCCGAAAGGATTTTCAAAATCTTCTCCCATCATAATAACCCCTCCACGTGGTCCACGCAAGGTTTTATGTGTTGTGGTTGTAACTACATGGCAATGAGGCAAAGGATCACTTAGCAGCCCTTTAGCGATGAGTCCTGCAGGATGAGCTATATCGGCAAACAAGATCGCGCCAACACTGTCTGCTATTTCCCTGAATTTTTCAAAATCCATTTCCCTGGAATAAGCTGATGCTCCCGCAATTATCATTTTAGGTTTTTCTTTTTTGGCAATTTCGGCCATTGCATCATAATCTATCAACCCGGTTGCCTCCACTACTCCGTAAAATACCGGCTGATATAATCTTCCTGAAAAATTTACGGGAGAGCCATGGGTTAAATGCCCACCGTGAGAAAGATCAAATCCCAAAAATTTATCGCCCGGATTCAGGCAGGCGTGAAAAACAGCGGTGTTAGCCTGAGAACCGGAATGTGGTTGCACATTGGCATATTCGGCATTAAAAAGTTCCTTCAAACGGTCAATCGCAAGGTTTTCTACCTGATCCACTACTTCGCAACCACCGTAATAACGTTTTCCGGGATAGCCTTCAGCATACTTATTGGTGAGTACAGATCCGGCGGCTTCCAGCACCTGTTCGCTCACAAAATTCTCACTTGCAATTAATTCCAAACCGTTAATTTGACGGTTTTTTTCTTCTTTTATCAAATCAAAAATCTGCGTATCTCTTTGCATATTAATTTTTTACGTTAAATATTCCTCAAAAGTAATAATTTCTGCCGGTTAATTGCCGGAAAATAATACATTTGAAAAATACTCATTAAAGAATAAAACTTAAAAATATATGTCTATTACAGCAAATGATCCAAAGAGAAAAACGTGGTTGGATACACCTAAGGATACTGATTTCCCTATTCAAAATATCCCTTTTGGAGTATTTTTGACCAGGGATGATATTATCACGATAGGAACCCGGATTGGCGATTATGCTATTGATTTGGGCGCATTGCACCAGTTAGGTTATTTTGAAGGAATCCCATTAACCGATGATATTTTTTTACAGGATACTTTAAATGATTTTATTTCTGATGGAAAAAAAACCTGGCGATTGGTAAGAAACCGGATTGCTGATATTTTTGATGCTGAAAATTCCAAATTGAAGAAAAATAAGGATCACCGAAATACAGTGCTCTTTACCTTAGATGAAATCGAAATGCAATTGCCCGTTCAGGTTGGCGATTACACCGATTTCTACTCGAGTAAAGAACACGCCACTAATGTTGGGACCATGTTCCGGGATCCGGAAAATGCACTTTTGCCAAACTGGCTACACATGCCCGTGGGGTATCATGGAAGGAGTTCTTCCATCATTCCAAGCGATATTCCTGTTCACCGTCCGCATGGTCAAATCCTTCCAAAAGGCGCATCCCAACCTGTTTTAGCCCCTTCAAAACTGGTTGATTTTGAGTTGGAAATGGCATTTATCACTACCGATGCGAACGTACTTGGAGAACCAATTCCTATTGAAGAAGCGGAAGCTTACATCTTTGGAATGGTGCTGTTTAACGACTGGAGTGCGAGGGATATCCAAACATGGGAATATGTTCCACTCGGGCCGTTTTTGGCAAAAAACTTTGCATCTTCTGTTTCCCCCTGGATCGTTACCATGGATGCTTTAGAGCCTTTCAGGACAACCGGACCAAAACCTGAAAAAGAACTGCTCCCCTATCTCCAGTCTAAAGGAAAAAAAGGTTTTGATATAAAACTGGAAGTTGCACTACAACCTGAAAATGGCGAAGAAACCACGGTTTCAAAATCCAATTTTAAATATATGTATTGGAATATGAGCCAGCAACTGGCACATCATACCGTGAACGGATGTCCGGTAAACTCAGGAGATATGATGGGTTCCGGAACGATTTCCGGCCCTACCCCAGATTCCTACGGTTCTATGCTTGAACTTTCCTGGAAAGGTGAAAAACCAATAAAATTAAAGGATGGAAGTGAACGCAGCTTCATTGAAGATAACGATACGGTAATTATGCGGGGCTACTGTGAGACTGCAGATCGCAGGATCGGTTTTGGAGAAGTGAGAACAAAATTGCTTCCGGTATTTGAACCCAAGAAAAAATAAAAAAACTCGGTTTTATTAAAAATAGAAATGCCGTCAATTCAATAATAATCTTGAATTGACGGCATTTTTTTATTTTATAAATTCATTGAGCTTTTCAGATTGAATGCTGCTGTGAGAAGCATCATAAACAACTTTTCCGTCTTTAATAACAAGAAGTTGCGGGCTCTGATGAGGCACATTAAACCTGGATGCAATCTTATTTGAAATATCCCTGAAAGCTAACAAATCCAGAAAATACAATTTTATCTGCTCATCTTTCAGGTCATAGGATTGCTCAAATTGTCTTAAAACCATACGGCTAATTCCGCAGCTGGTGGAATGTTTCAGGATGGCGACCGGTTGTTTTTTGGATGTTTCAGCTATTGCGTCCAGAGTTTCCATCTCGGTAAGTTGAATCCATGGTACTGTTTTTATTTCAGCTTTATTTGTGTCTTTTTCGCTGTTAAATATTTTATCAAAAAATCCCATATCATTTATTTATTAGGCCATAAAAGTAAGGATTTCATCATTAAAATATTCCACATTTAAATTATTAAATTATGTATAAGAACCATCGCATTGCTGGCAGAATTCTGTAACTTTAGGATGGAAGCGCATCACACCGTCATTTTGTCCGTTAAGAATGATCTAATCAGTCATTTTGGACTGCCTTATCCTGGTGGTACGTGCTTTGCTTATTTTACAATAGTATTTAAAATTTAGAATTATGGATTTCAATAATTTTACCACAAAAGCACAGGAGGCCGTTCAAAAGGCACAACAATTCACCCAGGAATTAGGCCACCAACAAATTGAAAACGAGCACCTTTTTAAGGCCATCACCATGGTAGATGAAAATGTGACCCCCTTTCTTCTGAAGAAATTAAATATTAACGTCAATCTTTTTACCCAGATTTTGGATAAAACCATTGAGAGTTTTCCAAAAGTTACCGGGGGCGAACTCATGTTATCCAGAGAGGCTTCAAAAACTTTAAATGAAGCAAGTACGATCGCAAAAAAAATGACCGACGAATATGTTTCAATAGAACATTTGATCCTGGCAATATTCAAGTCGAGCAGTAAAGTTGCTCAAATCTTAAAGGATCAGGGTGCTACAGAAAAAGGCCTGAGATCGGCTATTGACGAATTGAGAAAAGGAGGCCGTGTCACTTCCCAAAGTGCCGAGGAGACTTATAATTCTTTAAATAAATACGCCGTTAACCTCAATAAAATGGCCGAAGAAGGGAAACTGGATCCCGTTATTGGCCGCGATGAAGAAATAAGACGGGTGCTTCAAATTTTGACCAGAAGGACAAAAAACAATCCAATGCTCGTTGGGGAACCCGGAGTGGGAAAAACCGCGATTGCCGAAGGATTGGCTCACCGGATCATCTCCGGGGACATCCCGGAAAATCTAAAGGACAAACAAATTTTCTCCCTGGATATGGGAGCGCTTATTGCCGGTGCCAAATACAAAGGTGAATTTGAGGAACGCTTAAAGGCCGTAATAAAAGAAGTTACCGGCAGTGAAGGCAATATTGTGCTTTTTATAGACGAGATCCATACATTGGTTGGAGCCGGTGGTGGACAAGGTGCCATGGATGCCGCGAACATCCTGAAACCGGCTCTCGCCCGGGGTGATCTAAGGGCAATTGGAGCAACCACCTTAGATGAATATCAAAAATATTTTGAAAAAGACAAAGCCCTGGAACGTCGTTTTCAAAAGATAATCGTTGATGAACCGGATACCGAAAGTGCAATCTCAATTTTACGCGGGATCAAGGAAAAATATGAAACCCATCATAAAGTGCGAATTAAAGATGAAGCCATTATTGCCGCGGTAGAATTATCACAACGTTATATCACCAACCGGTTTTTGCCCGATAAAGCGATCGACCTGATAGATGAGGCCGCTTCAAAACTGCGAATGGAAATCAATTCAAAACCGGAAGAACTGGATGTTTTAGACAGAAAAGTCACCCAACTGGAAATTGAAATTGAAGCCATTAAACGTGAAAATGACGAAGTGAGGCTGAAATCTTTGCAAGTTGATCTGGCAAATTTAAAAGAAGAACGCAATGAGTTGAATGCAAGGTGGAAAAATGAAAAAGAGGTTATAGATAATATTCAAACTGCAAAATCTGATATCGAACATTTTAAACTGGAAGCTGAAAAGGCTGAACGCGATGGCGATTATGGCAAGGTTGCCGAAATTCGCTACGGCAAAATTAAAGAAGCCCAGGAACGCCTTGAAAAACTGCAAAAGCAACTTGAGGAAAATAAAGACAGCAAAACTTTGATTAAAGAAGAGGTAACTTATGAGGATATTGCCGAGGTAGTAGCCAAATGGACAGGCGTACCGGTTACCAAAATGCTGCAAAGCGATCGTGAAAAATTGCTTAAACTGGAAGAACAATTGCACAAACGTGTTGTGGGACAGGAAGAAGCCATTGAAGCGGTGAGCGATGCGGTGAGACGCAGCCGTGCCGGATTACAGGATCAAAAGAAACCAATTGGAACCTTTTTGTTCCTTGGCACAACCGGGGTTGGAAAAACCGAATTGGCCAAAGCCCTTGCAGAATATTTATTTGATGATGAATCATCTATGACCAGGATAGATATGAGCGAATATCAGGAACGCCACGCGGTAAGCAGACTGGTAGGAGCACCTCCCGGATATATTGGATATGAAGAAGGCGGGCAATTAACTGAAGCCGTGAGAAGGAAACCCTATTCTGTAATATTATTGGACGAGATCGAAAAAGCGCATCCTGATACTTTCAATATCCTATTACAAGTACTGGACGAAGGAAGGCTGACTGATAATAAAGGGAGGCTGGCCGATTTCAAAAACACCATTATTATAATGACCTCCAATATGGGATCCCATATAATTCAGGAAAAATTTGATTCAGTTAAGGATATCGACACAGCGATGGAAATTGCCAAAACAGAAGTTTTAGCCCTGTTAAAACAAAGTGTAAGGCCTGAGTTTATTAACAGGATAGATGATATTGTTATGTTTACGCCCTTATCTCAACAGGATATTCTCAAAATTGTCAATCTTCAGCTCAAAGGGATCAAGAAAATGCTTTTCAAACAAGGCATTGTGCTTGACGCTACGCAAGAAGCTATTAAATATCTTGCAAATCGTGGATTTGACCCTCAATATGGTGCCAGGCCAGTAAAAAGGGTGATACAGCGTGAAGTATTGAACAAACTCTCAAAAGAAATTCTTTCGGGAAACGTCCATACAGACAGTATTATCCTCCTGGATGAGTTTGACGATACCTCAGTTTTCAGGAATCAGGAGGAACTCGCTGGAAATAAATAATAATATTCTTGAATCCGATTTTATTATTTAAAATTCCAATTTAACTTGACGTTATAAAAATAAAGCATAAAAAAGGCTGCAATTAAG
>Ga0307486_1001792_pt1 | contig 15737 bp, 10 predicted proteins | sample CBIW02metaG_FD_203663 | JGI IMG/M metagenome (GOLD analysis project Ga0307486, IMG submission 203663) | Sea-ice brine microbial communities from Beaufort Sea near Barrow, Alaska, United States - CBIW 0.2 | ecosystem: Environmental > Aquatic > Marine > Coastal | place: USA: Alaska | collected... | reverse complement strand
GTGTTTAAAACTCAAATAGAAATGCTCTCTGAAACCGATGTTGAAGTATCAAATTTTGATACTTCAAGTCCATCACTAAAAATCTTAAGTTTTGAAAATTTCCAAAATACAAGATCATCATTTCAAAAGGAGAACCTCAAGGCAATAACCGATATAAGTGAAGAAATTACTGAAATTAAATCAAAAGTAATTCCTAAAATAGCAGCTTTTAAAAGTCCAGACAGGAAAATACTAGAACAGTTTCCAGATTGGGGATCCGATGTAAGTGAGCTGACCAGTAACCTTGATCATCTTTACCAATATCAAGATCTTTATAAACAATTAGAAGATGAAGATTTACTGAGCTTTCAGACTAAATTTGATACCTATTTAGAGGATACGCTCATTGATAAAGTTGGAGCTTTTAATTACTTTTTTGAAAAATGGACCACAGAGATTAAGAAAACAATCAAAGATCTTAATGCTTCTTTATATGCTATTGATTTTGAAGTCGCACCTTCAAAAACCTATATTAATTTATCTGAGAAACTAGCTCTCTCCGAACAGGCTGAAGACTTCAGAAAATTACTGCACGAAGCTTTGCCTGACGTTTCACAAATTACAACGACCGAATCAAAGCGAAATCACTTTGAATATTTTATTGAGCCATTAATTGAGCAGTTGGAAGATGAAAAATGGCGTAAGCAAGCTTTAGATGTTCGTTTTTGGTTTAAGTATAGAGCCGAGGAATTTGCGAGGGAAGATGACCATAGAATCGCTACATACGAAAGTATGAGCCATAGGTCTGGTGGTCAAAAAGCACAGCTTACCTATACCATATTAGGTGCTGCAATAGCCTATCAGTTTGGTCTAACGTCTCAAGGTCTTGAATCAAATTCTTTTAGGTTTGTGGCTATTGACGAGGCATTTAAAGCACAAGATCAGGACAAATCAGAATATCTGTTGAAGTTGTGTGAACAGTTACATCTTCAGGTCTTGGTGGTAACACCTAGTGATAACATAGAAATAGTTGAACCGTATATATCATATGTTCATTTTACGGAAATTGAAAAAGGCAAAAAGAGTTCCCTTTATGATATGCCAATAGAGCAGTTTCAGAAGGAAAAAGAAAAATATTTAGGTGTAGAATGATATCATCAGCTCAAATAAAAAAGAAGGCTAAAAGCAGTTATGTTTTGTTTTTATCATCGCTGATAACCCAAGAGAATATTTTTCCTTTAGAAATTAGAGGAAATAAATCCCCTGGGAAAACACTTGAAATTTACAGAAAGGATATGGATGATTTGTTATCATCTTCAAAAACCAATAAAAAATACGCTTATACCATCGATTGCGTGAAGACTAAAACGAGATTTATAGGCTCACAAAGTCTTCCTAAACGTATATATTTTGCTGATGAGCAGGATTATGTAGGGTATTTGAATAAAATTAGTGAGGTTAAAAATTTCAAAGAGGTAGTAGACAGAACTTTGTCCTTTTTTCCGCAACTCAGAGACTGGTTAGTTAAACATCCTTTAAAAGTAATTGCCAATCTAGAGCAATGGGAAGACATACTAAAAGTGGTCAACTATTTCAATTTAAGCCCTAATCCTAATCTTTATATACGAGAGCTTCCCATTAAAGTTCATACTAAATTTATTGAAAGGAATAGATGGATAATATGGGAACTATTAGATGTAATTATCCACGATAGCTTAAATAAGGACGAACAAAAACATTTCGAGTCGAGATTTAATTTAAAGTATAGTGAATCATTGGTTCGTTTAAGATTGCTGGATATTAAGATTGCCCAAAGCTTCTTTTCAGGATTAGAGGATTTAACGATAAAAATTAGTGATTTTTCCAATCTTACTTTGCCGATTAGGAGGATTCTTATAGTAGAAAATTTAATGAACCTATTGACACTTCCTGATATGCCTGATACTATGGCGATATTTGGGAAAGGATATAATGTGTTATCGCTAAAAAATATCGAATGGTTGAAAGGCTGTGATATAATTTATTGGGGAGATTTAGATGCTCAAGGATTTGAGATTCTTTCTGGATTTAGGGGTTACTACCATCAAACCAAAAGTTTAATGATGGATCAAACAACTTTCGATAATTTTTTCGAAGATGATATAGGCGTTTTATCAAAAATCCAAAATCTTCGAAATCTTAATGAAGAGGAGCAAAATATGCACAGACTGCTTTATCAAAATAATTGGCGTCTTGAACAGGAAAAAATTCCAATGGATTATACGCTATTTCAACTAAACAAATTAACCAAAGAACTTTAAGCCCAATGTTTATATCGAATGTATCAATCGTCAATTATAAAAGTTTCAAGAGCACCAAATTTTCGTTTAAAGAGGGTGTCAATACAATCATCGGAGAAAATGGGTCAGGTAAGACAAACTTATTTAGGGCAATACGCTTACTGCTGGACGATAATCTTTTAAGGATGTCATATAAGTTAAATAAGGATGATTTCAACAGACATTTGGGAGAATGGAAAGGACATTGGATTGTTATAAGTATAGAGTTCAGTGACCTTTCGCCCGATGAGGAAATACAATCTTTATTCATTCACGGAACTGGCGATGCAACACAAGAATCTTTGACTAAAGCAACTTACACACTTCTTTTTAGACCTAAACCTGATGTGCGCCTTCGATTATCCGAACTGGCTGAAGGCGATACCGAAGGGATGGATGCAATCCTAACTGATTTGTCAATTGAGGACTATGAAACTAAATTTACAGGTAAGAGTACGGTAAATTTCAATGATGAAGATGTTTACAAAGACATTGTAGGAGATTTTGAAAACGTGAAGTTCCGTTTTCCAGATGATGCTTCCAAGATTGGAGTCCTTATTCCACATCAACTTTCTATCTCTAGGGAAATATCATTCACTTTTATCCAGGCCTTAAGAGATGTGGTTTCCGATTTTCATAATAATAGAACAAATCCATTATTGACATTGTTGAAGGCTAAAAGTGAAGAAATTGATGAAGATGATTATGCAAATATTTCAGAACAGGTTTTGGCATTAAATCAGTCCATTGAACAATTGCCTGATGTTCTAGACATCACTAAAAATATTTCACAGACAATAAAGGAAACAGTTGGCGAAACGTATTCACCTTCATCATTGAGCATAAAATCCAGTTTGTCAGACGAGGCCAATAGACTCTTACAATCCTTAAAATTATATATAGGGGAACCTGGAGAAGACCACGAAGGTGGAATACACGAATTAAGTCTTGGCGGTGCCAATCTTATTTATCTTACCTTAAAATTATTAGAGTTTAAATATCAAAAAGCCAATGAAACTTTTGCTAACTTCTTATTGATTGAAGAGCCAGAAGCTCACATACATACCCATATTCAAAAGACTCTATTTGACAAACTAGATTATGAAGATACACAAATAATATACTCAACACATTCTACACAGATTTCAGAGGTAAGCAATCTTTCAAATATCAATGTTATAAGCAAAAAAAATAATTTCGCTGTTGCATATCAACCAGCTAATGGTTTAGATGAACAAAGAGTTATTAAACTAGAACGTTATCTCGATGCCATAAGAACCAATCTACTATTTGCAAAAGGGGTTATTCTAGTGGAAGGAGATGCTGAAGAAATATTAATACCTTCATTAATTAAAAAAGTACTTGGTTTTAGCCTTGACGAGATAGGTGTAAGTATCATAAATATTAGAAGTACAGGTTTCGAAAATGTTGCAGATATATTCCACGATGACAGAATTCAGAGAACCTGTGCTATTCTAACAGATTTAGACACATCAACTATTGGTGTTGCCATTTTAGAAGGAGATTCAGAAGCGGTTAAAAAGTATAAGACTAAATGTTATAATTCCGAGAAAAAAGGTCGTGAAAGACGAGATAACATTATGGAATATATTGACGGAAACCAGTGGCTAGAAGCATTTTATGCACACCACACATTTGAAGTGGATTTTTTGATGGCAAATCAAGCAGAAGTAGTTACAGGTGTTGTTGAGCAAGTGTATTCTGATCCTGCAACCATTGCTCTTGCTAAAGAAGAACTTGTTTCTGAAGATGTTGCAATTGCCGGCAAAAGAATATTAACGATGGCCAAGCAAGAAGGAAAAGGATGGTTTGCTATTTTATTGGGGAGTAGAATTGATGGTAATACGGCTATTCCAAACTATATTTTGAATGCAGTAAAGTTTGCCACACCCAAATTGAACAGAGAGATAATAACGGGAATTTTTAATCATCGTATAAAAGAAAAATTGTCAGCTGGAGAAGACTTTGATTTTGAAGCTTTCAAAATCAATCTTAACCATTTTCGGACAGGAGAAATTGAATTACCCGAAATCATTGACGAATTCGAAACGATTGTATTGGATGATAGAGGTTTGGACTTTTTAAGACTGTTATAAAATGTTTGTTTGGACCGATAAAGAATTAAATGAAGAGCAAAGTGCTGTCGTAAAAGATGATGCTAACATACTTTTGGTTGCCTGCCCTGGAAGTGGGAAGACGAGAACCCTTACTTATAAAGTTGCAAGCGAACTGTCCAAATTGGACTCTCATAAGAAATTTGTGATAGCCATTACTTACACAAATCGAGCTGCGAATGAAATCAAAGAAAGAATAGAGTTATTAGGTGTTTCAACAAATCAACTGTGGATAGGAACAATTCATTCATTTTGTAACGAATGGATTCTAAAACCATATTCGGCACTTTTAGAAGTGCTTAAATTTGGTTTTCGAATTATGGATTCTAATGAGTCTGAAAACTTGTTAAGCGATTTGTGTGCCGCCTATGATTATCCTAGGATTACTCATTGGGATTGTGGCCACTATGCAAGTATAAATGGTATAGTCCAAGGTATCCAATACGGAAGTAAATACGATAATGTTAGCGCAGTACTACAAGACTATTTTGCACATTTGGAAGAGAATAAATTTATTAGCTATGAGCTTATGCTCTTGTATTCTCACCAACTACTTAATGAAAATCCCGTAATTGCTAATACACTTTCGAAATTATTTGAAATCATCCTAGTAGATGAATATCAAGACACCAAAGAAATCCAATATCATATAATTTCAAAAATTTGGAATTCTGGACTGGGAAAAACCCGAGCTTTAATAGTTGGAGACCCAAATCAAACCATATATGGTGGTTTAGGAGGTTATCCTATTGAAAAAGCCGAATTAGAGCAGCTCTCTGGATTAGAATTCAAAAAACTAGAACTTGAACAAAATTATCGAAGTTCATCATTAATAGTGGATTATTTTGACAAGTATAAAACCTTTGAGAATGTGGTTTTAGCATCGGGAAAAGAGAAGGATTATGACAGTATTGTATCATTTAACAATCAAGTACACGTCGATAATCTCGTAAAGGAAATAAGTAGGCTGCTTAAACATAATGTAGAAATATTGGGTATTGACCCTAATGAAATTTGTATTCTAGGGCCACAATGGATTCATTTGGCGCCAATATCACGTAGCCTGATGATTGAAATGCCAGAGTACAACTTTAATGGCCCAGGTATGGCGCCATTCTCAAGAGATATCGAAAATTTCTGGTATAAACTGTCCCGAATTATTCTTACTGAAGCATCGCCAAGAATGTATTTAAGACGCTTAAGATGGGCTAATGAGATTCTCAAGGATTTGGAAGATTCTGGATATAATGTAGATAAAATTTCCCACAAAACTATTTTAAGGGTTTGCAATAGTATCTCAATAGATGAGGATAACGGCTTAATATATTTGCAGTCATTTTTCGAAACATTTTTGGAAAATCTAAACATTGACATAAGTACCAATATTTCACTAACAGAAAGTTTTACTTCATTTTTTGACAGTTCTAAAAAACGAATTGACAGGATTAAAAAAGAAGGTAATGATTTCATTGAGCATATTGATAGTTTCAAAAAGGTATTTCAACAGAAGGATGGAACAACTATTTCAACAATACACGGTGTCAAAGGCGCGGAATTTGATACAGTAATTGCCTTTGGATTGCTCCAAGGCTACGTACCACATTCGATGGATGCTAACGGAGATGAAACTGCCAATAGATTGCTCTATGTTGTTGGTTCTAGAGCGCGAAAAAATCTTCATTTGATTTCAGAAGCAGGAAGAAAAAATTGGAAAAACGAGCCCTACTATCCTACTGATGTACTTTCTCGGATAATACATTCTTATGATATCATCTAATTAAGACACTCAATTTCTGGTGCTAATATTTAAATAGCAAAGCTGAATTGTAGTTAAAAAAGAAGTTTTATGAGCAATTGGCTGAGTTGTAAAATTAGGGATATTATATTTTACGTCGCTTATTTATAACGAAATATGTATATTTGTCGTAAATAAGCGACATAATGAATTCAAAGAAAGCTATTCTATTACCTAAATATCAAAAAGTATTTAACAAAATAGGAGAAAATATCAAACTAGCACGTAAGCGTAGAAAGCTAACTGCGGAACAAGTTTCAGAGCGTGCGGGCATACACAGGGCAACCCTTCATCGTATTGAGAAAGGTGATCCAGCTGTAGCCATAGGTATTTATTTCAATGTTTTAAGAGTTCTCAATCTTGAAGGAGACTTTTCAAAGCTAGCTGTAGATGATGAATTTGGTCGTAAACTTCAAGACCTTGATTTACTATAAGCTATGGCAGAAGGAAAATTTGATATATATGTGTATGCTGATTGGATAGGATTAGACGGCCCTATACCTATAGGAATACTTTCTGCTCATTTTGCAAAAGCAAAAAAGGCATTCAGTTTTCAATATAATAAAGATTGGCTAGAAAAAGATTTATACCATTTACTGGATCCAGATATTGAATTTTATTCTGGACCACAATATCCAACGGATAAGGAGAATTTTGGAATTTTTTTGGATAGTATGCCAGATACTTGGGGTAAAACCTTAATGAAGAGAAGGGAAGCACAAGACGCTAGAGCGAGAGGAGAAAAAGCTAAAACACTCTATGAATTGGATTATTTGTTAGGAGTCTATGACGAAAGCAGAATGGGCGCACTACGATTTAAAACTAACCCGGATGGTGCATTTTTAGATAACGATGATAAAAGCCCAACACCGCCTTGGTCATCTTTAGGAGATTTGCAAGAAGCGGTAAACCACTTGGAAAATGATATACAAAGTGATGTTATTAGACAATGGATAGCGGTACTTATAGCACCTGGATCTTCTTTAGGTGGTGCGCGACCTAAAGCCAATATTTTAGGAAAGAATAAAGAACTTTGGATTGCGAAATTTCCATCAAAAACAGATATTGTAGATAAGGCTGCTTGGGAGTTCCTAGCTTATCAACTCGCTATTTCTTGCGGTATTGATATGTCGGAATCAAGGATTGAACATATTTCTGGGCAATACCATACATTTTTGACAAAACGATTTGACCGTAATAATGAAGGTCGTATTCATTTTGCATCGGCAATGACAATGACGGGCAATACCGAAGAAACACTCAAAACATTAACGCCTAGCTATCTAGAACTTGTTGATGTTATTGAAACCTACGGAACAAACGTAGAGGAAAACTTGCATCAACTGTGGCGCAGAATTATTTTCAATATAGCAATTTCAAACACAGATGATCATTTACGCAATCACGGTTTTATATTAAACGAAAAGGGATGGGTGCTGTCGCCAGCTTACGATCTCAATCCATCTACAGAAAAAAATGGTCTTGCGTTAAATATTGATATGGACGATAATGCGCTGGATTATAATTTAGCAAAAAGTGTAGGTGAATTTTTCCGCTTAAATGAAACCGAAATGAACCAAGTTATTGATGAAGTTTTAGGTGTAGTGAAAGATTGGAAAAGTGTAGCCAAACAAATCGGGATATCAAATAAGGAGCAACAATTAATGGAGAGCGCATTTAACCTTACTGTATAATGGATCATAATTCACAAGACTCTATAAAAGCAATTAACGGAACATTATCCCATTTCGGTTCAGCTGAAAGATATCATTCATATGATGAAAAAGATGCTGAAAAGACTTGGAATGCATCATTATTTTTTTTCAAATTGTTTCTAAAGTCTACAAATGCCGAACATTTAGTAACTAAAGCAGATTTTAACAACTTTAAGCAGCATTATGAAGATGAGTATAGCCTCAAAATTGACTTAAATTCGTTATTCGAAAGATTTTGGTTGAGAGAAATTTTGGGTTTCGTGTATTTTCCCGAAGCGGTAAGGAAAGTAACTTATGATTATGAAAAATACCAAGAAAGGAAAAATGAACTAGAATTTTTAAAGAAGCTCGTAGCCAAATATCCTAGTAAAGAAATGGACAGAAAAGAGCTTACTAAAGCATACGATTTATACGAAAAAAACAATGAAATTAAACTAAATAAGGATTGGTTAGAAAGTGCCAAATGGATTGAGCAAAAAAAAGACCGAAGTAGTTTAAGAATAGGCAATATTGAATATTACTATACGCTACTGAAGTATTGGGAAGATTTTACTTTTTTATATGCTTTTAAGATAAAAAGTTATGAGCGTAAAGAAGGTCAATTTAAAATAGGTACAGCAGACCTAAAGAAAATAATCAAAGAGCACAAAACCTATTTTCAGTCAACACCAAATCTCGAATCATTTACAGAAAATGGAACACTCAAAAAAGCAGGTAGTGGCTATTCTGTTGAATTGTTCAATACTGAAGTATCTTATTGGAGTAATCTAAACAGTGAAATAAGCGGTCACTATTGGGAAAGTTTACTACGAGATGAAAGTTTTACTGACCATAGACACCGTATCAACCATTTTCTATCGATGATGTTGAGAGGTTCTCAATGGCCAGTGTTAAATGAGCATATTTCAACTCAAGCGAAAAAGATTTTTTTAAATACTGCTGTAAAAATTATTAATAAGGAACCCGACATTATAGGTATTAAAAACGAATTTAAAAAATGCTGTTTAGATCAGGGTTTAGGATCAAATTACGCGTTTCAATTCAACAAACCTTTACAGGATGAACCCTTTTTACAAACAAATAATCTCCTAGAACGTTACAGACAGCTTCAATTTATTTCTGAAAAAAGCCAAAATAATATTTTTTACGTTCAAGAATCTAGGAATGACCTTGCATTTTTAGTAAAAATGGTCGTACTGCTTGATAGGGAATATGATACGGTTACCGAAAACAATCAACCAAAACAAGTACATTATCCTAACGTAAAGCAGCTCTTGCGATCAGGATTAGAAAAACCCTACTTACTCTGGGAAGTTTCACATTTTTTAGTAGACTATAAACCTAGTATAATTCCCTATTTATTAATTGAGCCCGATATAGCATCATTGGGTTTTCATCTTTTAGATACTATAAAAATTCACAGCCAAGACAATCAATTGAAGTCGTATTTAAGACTATATACACTAGAGAATGGTCTTACCCTAGTACTTAATTCATGTTTCATACAAAGAGAGGTACATAAAAAAGATACTGCACTATTAGTTTTTCAATTATATCAAGACATTACGAAATTTAAAAAAGATTCAGTTAGCCGAGTAAGAAGTGTCGAAGAGCGTGATAGGATTATTACCGAAAGAGAACAGAGAGAAAACAAGCTACTATCTATAATTGAACAAAGCGATTTGTCAGGAGAGTTTATTCGTATTGGAAAAAAGGAGCTTTTGATTCCCAATATCCTTGAAGAATTAATTGAAGTCATTAGAGATCAACGAGAGACTTCAAAACATGAAAATGGTTATATTTCTTTTTCTTTCACAAAGGTTGATTATTACTGTTGGTTAGCGCGATTTTTTTTAAATAATGATTCTTCAGTTCCTACGGATAAGCTAAAAAAGTATAATTCTTTATTGTCCGAAGAATTTGTTACGTCTTATATTGAAAAAATAGAACAGCATAAAGTCTTTCGTCGTGATTTCAATTCAAACAAAATGATTGAGGCCCTTCCGAGTTGGGGAGAAAAAAACGAAAGACTTGCTAAAATAGATTGGTTATCTATTGTACGCATACTATATGTTTCTGAATATCTCACAGAATTCTTAAATCCAAGGTTCAGACTCAAAAGAACAACGGATATTTACGACAAGAAAAATGAATTTGAAGCAAAGAAAATAAGAACACACTTCTTCATCTTGCTTTCCATCCTAAAAAAAATCAGCGAAGAACAAAACACTTTAAAGGATTTTAAAACAAAGCATTTTAAGATTGCTGTGGAAAATAAAATCGCAGAATTAGTTAAAAAATATGGTAAGCCAAATCTTTCTCATAGCCAAAACATTTTGGGTCAACATCTAGATAGAGGACATTTTAGAGATTTGGATGATGAGCTACTACCATTTTCAATTGAGATGGCAGATTTATTTGAAGACAAGCAGACTATTTTCAATCTACTAATTAATACAGATAATCTTATACAGTTGCTCTATTTGCTTTCACATTCTCAAACCGAAGGTGTAATTAAAAAGACTTTAAAAAAAATCCAAAAAATTGACATTATAGATTTCTTGGAAAAGCAGCATTGGCGACCAGATATCAATTATGTAGTAACCGAGCTACCCAAATATCCTGACTTATCTGAACAAAATGAAATAGCTTTTAATTTTTGGGATAATCTGAATAAAAATAATAAGAATAGAGAAATTAGTAAATCAATTTTTGAAGCTAAATTAATCAGCGCTTACTATCGTAAGGATGAAGCGGCGATACAAGCTGTTGAGAACCCTGAAGAGGGATATCTTATATCAAGAGAATTAAAGCCTTACGATCACAAGCAGTTTTTTGTTGCGCTTGTCAGATATAAAGAAAATCCAGAAGATGCTTATATTATTTTTAATAGGCTCGTGGAAACTTACCCTGAATATGCCACCTTTGCTCTGAACAGGTTTGGAGCAAAGGTCAACCTTGGTTTGAAGGCAAATAAGATTGAATATTTCGCTGAAGCACTTAAAGAATGGTTTACTTATGAAAAGACCTGTTCATCATCTCTTTTAGAAACAGTAATAGAAACAGTAATAGAGAAAGTAAACTATAATAAGCTCACGAGTTATTTGAACTTGAAAAATAATGAAGCGTTTGATAAACTTTATAGTAGTCTTACTAAACTTCAAATAATGTCACCCGATTTGGTGCAGTTAAGGGTTCAGATGCTTGTAGAAAACGATTTTATAAATGAGGCCAGAACACTTATCGATAGGGCATTGTCTTTTCACAAAATTTCTAACCAAGACAGTTTCAAATTCCTAAAAACTCTGGAGGACAAGATTGCGAAATCCAATCCTTTAGAAGAAATAAAAAAACAGATAGGGGATTTAAAAATAACTGCGCAAAATTCAATGAGTTCTTTTAAACCATTAAAATATGACGGAGATTTTGGAAGCCAAATGGCTAATGAGATTTTAACTGCATCCAATCGATTTCTTACGAATATAAAATCATACAATCCCAAAGCAGATGAAGATGATTATAGCAATATTATTAAAGAAATTCTTGAAAATAAATTATCTACTTTCGGGTATCATATAAAAGATCAACCGAAAGGAGGTAGTTCAGCTACTGGAAAGAAGCCTGGCGAACGCGATTTAGTAATCTGTGATGATACAGGTGATTTATCTATAATTGAAGCTTTTAAGCACAGTACAAAAACCGTAGTGCAAAAGCATTTAACCAAAATATTCAATTACACACATAGAAGAGAAGTAATGTATATTTTGGCCTATGATTTAAACGACCACGATCTATTTGAACAACGATGGAAAAAGTACTATTCAAAAACACTAAAAGAAATTAAATATCCACAAGGTTTTGAATTAGATGGTCAGGCCATTATTGATAATACTAATGATTTCAATTATCCAAACACTGCCATCAAAATCTGTAAATCTTCACATAAAAATGGAACTTTAATCTATCATATAATGTTAAACGTTTCCTACTTGTCAGACTAATTTTTTACTCATACTTTCTTAATAATTGTATTAATATTACTTTTCGCATAACCATTCAGCCCATTCCCCTACATTCCGCGAAAAGCTCCATTTCGGAAAAAGCGCTTCATTACCAAAGGTCTTGGACACACCTCCAAAGCTTCTGATTTCCATTCCACTTGTCCGCTCATTCCCGAGAAAAGTCGAGAAGCGGCCAAACTCCATTCTCAATCTCCATCTGTGAAGTCAAGTCCGCTTTAAATCCTACTTCAATAGATAACCTGTACAGCATATTAGTGACCATCAAAAAAATCAAAGCTTTATTTATTCTTTAATTCCACAACTCACAAATTAGGTCTTCTTACCGAAAGCTTTGAAATAGAATGGCGGGCGGTTATCGATAGAGAAAAAAATTAGTGCATTTCCTGGAATGCGGTGTTGCAAACCTTCCATTTAATATGGGTTGACAGCGTACACAAATTGTTTTATTTGAAATCATTTTAATTCTATTCTATTGCTTTTATCTTCCCATCTGAGATTTTAAATTCCTTTCCTCGCTTTCCATTCAAGAATTTTTCCCATTTTTCAAGCATAGGTTGTTCGAGTTTAAAATCTCTATATTCATCTGGACTCATTATGGGAATTCTGGAAACAATGGGATAAACACGGTTGCAAGCAGCACAGGACAGAATCCCTTCCAAAACGTTATCTTTTTCATCTTCTGTAATAGTCCATAAAGTCAAATCTGACTTATCAAAAGGACAGCAAAGTTTTTTTATGGTTTCCTTTCTCATTTTGTTGATTTTAAATTTTGATGGTATTCGTCTATTGCTTGGTCGGGATGTTCTGAATTCATAATCCCCGAAATAACGGCGATGCCGTCATATTTTAAGTCATCTAATTGTTTAATATTTTTCGGATAAATTCCACCCGCTAAAAACAGCGGTTTGTCATAAATTGATGAGGCTGTTTTGACTGTTTCATAGGCTATGATTTCACAATTGCTAATGCTTGAGGATGGAAACATTGAGCAAAAGGAAATATAATCAATATCGTGTTTTGCAGCCCATCTGGTGTCGGCCAAATCATTTCCACAGGTAAGACCGAAAATAACATCTTTATTTATCTGCTTTCTAATCTCTTCAAGGTTGGTGGGTATTGTATCAAAATGAATCCCGTCTAATTCAGTTTCTTTTAAGTATTCCCAATGGTTATTAATGAGTATAGGTGTTTGATATTGTGCACATAAGAAATGAATTTTTTGAATGAGCTCCACAATATTTTGTCCGTTTTTAAAATTGTCCCAAATCTGAATGGCGGCAATTTCTTTTGTGAGGACCATTTGCAATTTATTCAATAAATCCTTCTCTTCCATAGAAGGATCGATTACTAAGTAAATACCCGATTTGATTAATTTTTTATTCGCTTTCACTTCCATCCCGATTTTAATGCTTTAAAGAAAGCCTCCCAATAAGGGTCTTTTTCGTAATAAGTTAAATCTGATGCCCTGCCTTTTTCAATTAGCTTTATCCCATTACTTTTTTCCGTGATCTCCCCAACTTCAGTACAAGGAATATTATTTTCTTCCAATCTCGTTATAATTTTCGGCGCCACCTCCTTTTTACAGGTTATCCCCATAGAACCTGCTCCAATACATAAAGGGGGGGAAAGGGAAAAGACTTCACAAATCCGGGATTGCGTTTCGCCTATGGGAAGTTTGTCGTTATAAATTATTGCACCATTGTCCGAAGCGATGGCCATTTCATAGATCGCACCCAAAACACCGCCTTCGGTAACATCGTGCATCGCGGTAACTTCATTTTGTTTTTCTCCATCCTTAGCTGTTAATGCATCCTTTAAAACTGAAATATCGTAAAACGATTCACAGGCATTATGATAATGCTCAGTTCCCGCTTTATTTTTCACTGTTTTGGGAAAGCTCTTTGCCAAAATAGCCACGGAAGAAATCGCACAGCCCTTGGTTACTAAAATAGCATCACTGGGTTCGGCCAATTTTGAGGTAAGCAGTTGATTTTGTTCTGAAAGGGTAATCAAAGTACCCCCCCCTGCAATTGTTGAATTTTGTCCTTCAATAAATCCGGTGTGCCCGCCCGTAATGGCTATTCCTGATTCTGAACAAAATTGATGAATATAATCCCAATAGGTTTGAAAATCTTTTTGCGAGAATTGAGAAGGAAGATTCAGTACAAATTGTCCGTACATAGGTGGAAATCCCGTGGTGGCGATGTCATTGGCCACCAGATGGACAGAAAGGTACGCAGATTCTCGTAACCCTAGCGTGGGAATAAGTGACAGGGGATCGCTGGCCATTGCCATAGCTTGACCATTGAGTAAGTCGATAACAGATACATCTACGCCAAATTCGGGGCCAACGCTAACTTCTTGTCTCTTCTTTCCACATTTGTTCTGAAGGAATCGTTCAAAAAACGAATGCGCTATTTTTCCTGTTTGCTTTTTCATTGGACGTCCTTAAATTGAATGTACAGACCAAAAAAATCTCCAATGGGTAAATTCCATTTTTGGACAGGAAACCATTTAGGAAGGCCAGTGGCCGTCCATTCAATAGAGTAATTTCTGCCTTTTAAGGCCTCATCTATTGTTTTTATCAATCGTTGGGGCGTATAAAAAGTTGCTGTGACATAAAATTCATTTTTACCAAAGAGCTGTTGTGTCCTTCGTCTGATTAATTTCGGAGTATTCCGGTTCATCATTCCCATAATAATACCGTGTCGGCCAACTCTCGCAGCTTCACGTATAACTTTTACGGGGTCTTTATAATATTCAAATGTGGCGATAAAGGCCAAAGCATCAAATGTGCTGTCTTTGAACGGCAAATAATGGGAATCTGCCATAACTAGGTCACCATCGAAACGATGCAAAGCCTGAGATAACATAAATGGCGAAATGTCTCCACCTGTGGCCTCAATTCCAATATCTTTCCACCATCTGGTAAACCGCGTTGTGCCGCAGCCAAATTCAAGTAATGTCGTTACCCGTTTGTCCTTGGAAATGAGTTGTTCCAAAATTTTTTTTTGCCAGACTTCGGCACGCTTGTATGGTCCTTCGTAATATTCTTCGTAAGTATCGGTGTATTTCCTATTAAAAAACCATTCTGATCTTTCTTGCCAGGTTTGTGTTTTTTCGGGTACGAGTTGCTGATTGATTTTTTTTATCTCCATTGCTTAAATTCCTTTAAAAATTAAAAACCATCCTTTTGGAAAGCCAAGAGAATGGTGCAATGGAATAGAAATATCCTAAGTCTGCATCCCTACGTTGGCATTATCCAAATCAGGTCTCGGGTATTTTCTCAGTTCTGAATACTCAGAACACCCCGTGCTTTTCTTTTTCAAAGTTACATAAATATTGAGAGATACTTATTTATCCCTATAAATGTTTTTTGAAACGGTTTATTAATGGGTTGCTGTTAGCGTATTTTGGGAAGCACTACGATTTATCTCTACAAAAAAATTAGTAGGTTATTTGTGCATAAGATAGATTTTTTTAAACTTTATTTTTTTAAATACATATTTGGTGTGTGTGGTTGAGTAGCCTTCTAAAAACGTCTCTTCCTGTATTTATAGAGAATAATATTTATTAAATGTTATATTCACTCAGCCCATTCTCCTGTATCTCAAATAAAACGCTTCATTCCGGGAAAACAGCTTCTCTACACAGGTCTTGGACACAACTTCAAAGCTTCCGATTTCCATTGCGCTAACCCTGCCTGAAAAACGGTAGGAAACACTTCATTCCCAATCTACACTTTAAAGTCAAGTCCGCTTTAAATCCTACTT
>Ga0307486_1001791_pt1 | contig 15758 bp, 18 predicted proteins | sample CBIW02metaG_FD_203663 | JGI IMG/M metagenome (GOLD analysis project Ga0307486, IMG submission 203663) | Sea-ice brine microbial communities from Beaufort Sea near Barrow, Alaska, United States - CBIW 0.2 | ecosystem: Environmental > Aquatic > Marine > Coastal | place: USA: Alaska | collected... | reverse complement strand
GCAATAATCGCTCGGAAAAAGGCAGAGGAGCAATACGGGTACCACGACAATCATGGTCGGGCACCGCTCGTAGCGTGAACGAAGCCGAAAAACGATATGGGCGAAGGGGCAGGAATGGCTGACAGGCTGACAGACGAAGAGCGGGCCGCGATTGAGGTGGCGGTTACTGTGCGGGGAGTTGGGGTGTGCAAGGCCACGACGCCGAAGCCTCGCGCGGAATATCCTCAGCGGGTTTCTATGGGCGTGGTAACAAGGGCCCAACCATTCACCCGCGCCCAATCCAAGCCGACACGCGGCCCGATGCCTGTGCAGGCCCTCTTGGAATGGGCATTCCGTCGCGAGGGCGTATCGCTGGAGTTACCGGATCGGCGTACCATCGATGAACGTGGATCCGGGTTCGGGATGGAATTCGTGCTGATGGAACGGGCGCGACTGGGTGGCGTGAGAATCGACACGTCGATCGGTCGCAGCGAGCCACACGAGGACGCTGAGACGGTTGCCGCAATCGTGGCGAATCTCTCCGGCATGCATGGCGGCTTGATGATGGCTATCCGAGTGGCCGAGTTCGCCCGGGCGGGAATGGCGCCGGACTGGCTCCCAGGGCCCGCCCCGCGGTATCAGCCCGGTGAATGGAAGACGAACCGGCATGGTGAGCGCGCACGGTCTGAGGTTGTCGAGGTTTTTAAATACGATCATCGCGGCCGGGATATCGAATTCGAAAGCCGCGCCTGCCCAGTGTCGCTGCAGCCGGATCCGCGCAAACTGGCGGTATCGCGACAGGCCTATGTGGATTGGTGGCTTGCCCTCTCTCAGATCCGTCGGAACCTCAAGGCATGCGGCATGCTTCGCGAGGTCGGTGTGACCGATGTCATGCCACCCCGGCAGCCATGGGACGAGCCAATGGAAGCGATGGAAAAGCGGCTGCGGCGGGCGTCCAGACTGCCCGATCCCGGGCGGTGGGCAGATTGCAGTTGACTTTGACTCTCTAGCCCCCTAGACAAGGTGCCAGCAACAGAGCCGCGCCCGGAGAAATCCGAGGCGCGTTTTTCGTTTCCCGCTCACCCACAGGAGGCCCGGATGGAAGGAAGAGACCCCGACACTGGGCACTTTTTGCCGGGGAACCGCTTCTGGGCCCAGTCCAGCACCTTCGGGCGTAAACCTACGTTTGAAAGCCCCGAGCAGCTGCGGGCAGCCGCGGTGGAATATTTCGAATGGGTTTCTGACAACCCACTGATCGAAGAAAAGTTGTTCTCGAACGAAGGCAAGGTCACTCGAGCCGACACGGGCCGCATGCATGCCATGACCATCGGCGGGCTGTGTCTGTTCCTCGACATCAGCAAGGATACCTGGCGTCGATATCGCTCGCTGCCTGAGTTCGAGCACGACTGCCAGTGGATCGAGGCCGTGATCTTCACCCAGAAATTCACCGGCGCGGCAGCTGGCCTGCTGAATGCGGCCATTGTCGCGCGCGAGTTGGGGCTGGCGGATAAGAAGGATCACACGTCGTCGGACGGCACGATGACGCCGGCACCCGCTGCCGATTTGTCCATCCTGTCGGACGAGGAGCTTGCCCAGCTTGAACGCCTTACCGACAAAGCAAGAGATCAGACAGGAGTGGGCGAGGAGGACTAACCTCGGCTTCGCGCGGTACTTTTTCCCTGCCCGTGAAGGAATGGACCTGATCGAAGGTCCGCATCACGTGATTATTGGCAAGGCGCTGGACCGGGTTCTGAGTGGGGAAATATCCCGACTGATCATCACCCTGCCGCCGGGGTACACGAAAACTGAACTGGCCGTGGTCAACTTCACGGCAAAGGGCTTCGCGGCCAATCCAGCGGCACGTTTCATCCACGCCACGTTCTCCGACGATCTGGCCCGAGAGAACAGCGACAAGATCAAGGGTCTGATCCAGTCCGAAGAGTTTCAGGCGATGTGGTCTGTCGGTATCGACGCCAGCACCAGTGCGAAGGACCGATGGAAGACAACAGCAGGCGGCGGGATGCTCGCCAAGGCGGCGGGCGGTCCGATCACCGGCTTTCGGGCGGGGTACATGGACAAGACGCGCTTCACTGGCGCGCTGATCGTGGATGACCCGCTAAAGCCTGACGACGCATTCAGTCCGACGAAGCGCAAGACGGTTAACCAGCGGGCTACCAACACATTCCGATCACGCCTTGCTCACGATGGGGTGCCGATCATTGTCATCATGCAGCGGCTTCACGGCGATGACTTCGCTGGCCACCTTCTGACAGGCGGCACAGGGGAAATATGGGATCACCTCGACCTGCCGGTTGTTATCGACAGGGCAAGCGAGTACCCGAAGGAATGGACGCACGGGCGCCCAGTGCCGCACGACCTGCCGGACGGACCGCTTTGGCCCGAAAAGCATTCGGCGGCAGAAATCGAAGTCCTCAAGGCGGACGCTTACACATTTGCCAGTCAGTACATGCAGCGCCCGGTGTCGATCGAGGGCGCGCTGTTCGATATGGACGGGTTCCAATGGTGGTCGGAACTGCCAGAATTTCAGTGGACGTGCGTCTATGCCGACACCGCGCAGAAGACCGGCGAACGGAATGACTTTTCTGTGTTGCAGCATTGGGGCAAGGCGGATCGGGGCGTTTACCTGATCGATCAACTTCGCGGCAAGTGGGAAGCCCCTGAACTGGAGGCCAACGCCGTCGCGTTTTGGGGAAAGTGCAGGTCAGATGGATACCACCCGAGAACACTCGGCGTCGAGGACAAGGCATCTGGAACTGGCCTGATCCAGTCACTCAAGCGGAAATTAATACCGGTTCAGGGCATTCCCAGAAATCGCGACAAATACACACGCGGTCTAGACGCTGCCCCGTTCATCGCGAACGGGATGGTCTGGCTGCCAAAGGATCGGCCTTGGACGGAATCGCTGCGGCATGAGTTGCAGATATTCGACGGACTCGGAACTGGACATGATGATCAGGTGGACCCGATGATGGATGCAATCTCAGAAATGCTGAATGGCAGCACCCTGACCTATACGGGCGCCATCTGATGACAAAGCCGCATTACCGCCTGACCACAGACGGGCTGACCAACCTCGTCTCTGGCATGGGCACCAGCCGGGATAAGGGTTGGCAGGCTCAATACACTATGCCCGTCGATGATCCGGCACAGTTCCTCGCCGCTTACAAGGCGTCACGGATGATCGCCCGCGCTATTGACCTGCCCGCCGAAGACTCCTGCCGGGAGTGGCGCGAGTGGCAAGCCAAGAGTTCCGATATCAGCAAGATTGAGGCTGAGGAGCAGCGGCTGGACGTTCGAGGCAAGATGTTTGAGGCTCGCCGCCTCGCCCGCCTCATGGGTGGCGCGGCACTTGTTATCGGGACCGGCGACAAGGACCTGACAAAGCCACTTATCCCGGAACAGATCAAGCAAGGCGGGGTGAAGTATCTCACGATCCTTTCGCGGCAATCCATCACGGCAAGCGATACCGAAGACGATGTGACGCTGGCGGGATACGGCAAGCCGAGGCTGTGGACTGTCAACACCCGTCACGCCGGTCCTATGGTGATCCACCCATCACGGCTGGTCATCTCGCATGGCGTTGCTCCTCTTGCCGACAACGCGGGATATGACGTGCAAGATGGATGGGGTGGCTCTGTGCTGCCCGGTATGCTTGACGCACTCCGCCGGGTGGAGGAAGCCGCCGCAAACGTCAATTCGCTGCTGTACGAGGCGAAGGTCGACGTGGTGAAGGTGACGGACCTGATGGCCAACCTGCAATCGCGCGGGCAAGCATATGAAGCCGAGGTTCTGCGCCGCCTGACCCTTGCGGCCACGGCCAAGGGCATCAATGGAATGCTCTTGCTGGACAAGTTGGAAGAGTACGAACAGAAATCCGCAAGCTTCGGCGGTTTGCCGGACGTGATGGACCGCTTTATGCAGCTTTCAAGCGCGGCTGTCGGCATTCCGATGACTCTTTTCTTCATGCAGTCACCCGGGGGCATGAACGCGACCGGTGAGAGCGACATTCGCAATTACTATGACGGCATCAAGGTACAGCAAACCCTGCACATGCAGCCGTCGCTTTCTGTGCTGGATGAATGCCTGATCCGGTCAGCCCTCGGGAGTCGACCAGCGGATCTGCACTACACGTGGCGCCCACTGTGGCAGCCTACCGCGAAAGAGCGGGCTGAGGTCGGCAAGATCAGCGCTGAGACGATCCAGGCGGCAATCGACATGGGTGCAGTGAGTGAGGAGGCTGGCGGTTCCGCTCTGGTGAACGCGCTGACTGAATCCGGCGCATTTCCGGGCCTTGAGGGATACGCGGACGACTTCCCGGTTGAGGGCGGTGATGATCTGACTCTCGGCACAGGCGAAATGGTGACCGACGCAGCCCCACGAACTCTCTATGTGCAGCGCAGGGTGCTGAATGGTGCTGAAATCATCCGCTGGGCCAAGGACCAAGGGTTCAAGACGACCCTGGCGGCATCGGACATGCACGTAACCATCGCATTCTCGCGGGCGCCGGTCGACTGGATGGATATCGGGGAAAGCTGGCAACCAAGAGTTGAGGTTGGCACTGGTGGGCCGCGACTAATGGAGCAATTCGGCGAAGCACGGGTCCTGCTGTTTTCGAGTGACGAACTGCGATGGCGTCACGAGCACATCAAGGAAGCCGGGGCGACTTGGGATCATCCAGAATATCAGCCTCACATCACCATTTCATATGACCCGGACGCGCCGAAGTTGGCGGATATCGAGCCATATCAAGGGCCAATCATCCTTGGCGCGGAAATCTTTGCTGAGGTCGATGATGGTTGGGCTGAGGGGATCAAGGAAACATGACCGAAATAAAGTTCACTGACAGCGCTCCGATCACCGGGATGCGCCCGACTTCCGACGGCTATATGGTCGGCGAGGTCCGTTGCGCGCGCACAGGGTGCCAAACTTATCGCTCCAGCGAGTTAGGCTTGGTCGACGGCGGCACTGTCACGGTCTACCGGCCCGAAACTGCCGTTTTCCATAAGGATAGCTTGGCGACGTTCGCGGGAAAACCGGTCACTCTCGGCCACCCATCGGAGCAAGTCACGTCTGCCAACTGGCGGGATCATGCTGTCGGCGATATTGGAGATGAGATCGCCAGAGACGGCGAGTTCGTCAAGGTGCCTTTCCGATTGATGGACGCCAGCGCCATTGCCTCCGTTCAGGACGGCACGCGCGAGGTTTCCATGGGGTATACAACCCCAATCCAAATGCAGGACGGCACGGCCCCGGATGGCACGCCATATCAGGCGATCCAGACCGGCCCGATCCGAATCAACCATCTTGCTATCGTGCCAAAAGCGCGCGGTGGCGAACAACTCCGCATCGGTGACGGTGCGGCCAACTGGGGTGCTATACCCCTGACCCCCACAGCAGACACGAAAGGAAGCCCTATGGCCGACACTCTGCAAACTGTGGTGCTGGGCGATCAGGCCGCGCAAGTCGCGGTTGCCGATGCACCAAAGATCGAAGCGTTCAAGGTCGGGATGGCCAAGCGCATCACCGACATGGAGACGGCTCACGCTGCTGCGGTTGCCGTGCTGGACGAAAAACTGGCCAAGGCCGAAGCCACACTGGACGCCGAAAAGGCCAAGGTGCTGTCTGACGCGGATCTGGACAAGCGCGTTCAGGACCGTGCCGACCTTATCGGGGTGGCCAAGTCCATCGTCTCTGACGTGAAGACCGAAGGCTTGGCCGATGCCGCGATCCGCAAGGCCGTCGTTGTTGCCAAACTCGGCGACACCATGGCGGACAAGTCCGCAGCCTATATCGACGCCCGGTTTGATATCATGGCCGAAGACGCCGCCAAAGCCGATCCGTTCGCGGATGGCATGAAGGGCGGCACCGTACCCGCCACCGGCACGAATATCGCTGACACTGCCTATGCCGCGAACATCGCGCACATGCAGTCGGCTTACCGAAACGCCGAACCTGTGAAAGGGGCCTGATCATGGCTGTGCAATCTACCTACCTCGACACCATGCCCGTTGCGTTCAACGGCATGATTGCGAACACCGAGCCGAACGTGCTGATCAGCCGTGAGGTTCAGACCGCCGCCATCGGCTTCGGCAAGGTTGTGAAGCAGGGAACTGCCGACAAGCAGGTCATCGCCGCTTCCGCTGCGGCCGACGTTGTGCGCGGCATCACCGTTCGCGACCAGTCCGCGACTGCCGATGCGTTTGCAGTGGGCGAAAGTGCTCTGGTCATGACCAAGGGAGTTATCTGGGTCACGGCATTCGATACCGTGGTCGCTGGTGCGCCGGTCTACATGCGTGTCACGGGTGGTTCCGGCAAGTTCACCGACACGTCCACTGACAACCTCGCCATTCCCGGCGCAATCTTCGAGACCAGCGGCGCTGCCGATGCACTGGTCGCGATCCGTCTGGGCTAAGGGGGCCTGAACAGATGACCATGCACACGCAATTCAACGATGCGTTTCAAGCATCGCTGGGGTTCGCCCAAAAGCAGACCTCGCACATCGAGGCGGGCGTTTACGCGACCCGCTATCCCGAACTGAACTATGCCGAACTGGTGCCGGTGGACACGTCGGCGGGCGAATGGTCCAAGTCCGTCACCTATTATTCGATGGATGGGGCGGGCGCTGCTGGCTGGATCAACGGCAACGGCAAAGATATCCCCGTCGTCGGTGCCAACATGCAGCAGAACGAGACTGCGGTCCACACTGCGGGCATCGGCTACAGCTATGGCTATGAGGAGATCAACCAGGCTCGCCTGCTTGGCGTCCCTCTCGACAGCACAAAGGCCGGTCTGGCCCGTCGCGCTTACGAGCAGATGGTCTACGGCGTTGCCCTGAACGGCGACACCACCAAGGGCTTTGAGGGCCTTTACAGCTATACCGGGGTTCCTGCCGCTTCGGTTACCGCTGACGGCACCGGTACGTCGACCACATGGGCCACCAAGACGCCGGATCAGATCATCCGGGACGTCAACGCCCTGTTGACCGGCATCAGCACGACCACGAAAGAAACCGAGCTGGCAGACACCCTGATCCTGCCGACTGAGCGGTTCAACACAATCGCGTCGACCCGCCTGACAGACACCGGCATGACCGTTCTGGAGTTCATCCAGAAGGCCAACGTCTATACGGCGCAGACCGGTCAGCCTCTGTTGATCCGTGGCAAGCGCGGGCTGCTGACGAAGGGTTCTGGCTCCACAGCACGGATGGTGGCCTACCGCCGTTCGCCCGAGGTGCTGAAACTTCACATCCCCATGCCGCACCGGTTCCTGCCCGTGCAGATCGAGGGCTTGCAGTTCACCATCCCCGGCGTGTTCCGCCTGGGTGGTCTGGATGTTCGCCTGCCGAAGGCGATCAGCTACGGCGATGGACTGTAAAAGATTTCAGCGAGGGGCTGGGCAACTGGCCCCTTTGATGAGCGCTTTTTGCGAGGAATGACCCGATGAAACTGACGAACACGACCGAAGGCGATCTTGGCCTTGATCCAGAAACCATTGTTCCAGCCCTTGGGGAACTGGAGATCGACAACGAAGTTCTGACGGCGCACAAAGCCAATCCGATTGTTAAGGCATGGCTCGTGGATGGTTTGCTTGTCGAAAGCGGTGCTGTGGCAGTGAAGAACACATCCAGCCCTGCCAAGAAAAAACGTGATTCCTGATGCCTATCTACGGCACCGTCACTGACTGGATCATCTACGCGGGTTTGCGCGGGGTGACTGTTGTCGATGACGCGGCGTCAGCACAGGCATTGCAGCGGGCAAGTGATTATATCCGCACCCGTTACGTTCTGCGCATGGGCAACCCAGACACGACTGACCCGGCGATTGTCGAGGCGACCTATATCGCTGCTGGATACGAAATCACGACACCCGGCTTCTGGGCAAAGACGTTCACCGGTTCGCAAGTCAAGGTATTGACCAAGGTCGACGCCATCCAGTGGACGCCTGTTGATGGTGGGATGAAGGGGGCCGACGCAATGCTGCCGACTTCCCCCGCCATCGATGCGCTGCTGGTTCCGCTGACCCGTTGGGGTATGCCTGCAGTTTTTGTCGTATGAGCGCCGTCGATATCGCCGCTGACGTTCTGGCGGGCCTGCAAGAGGCGGGCGCGGAAACCGGCAATGGCAGACCAGCGACGGGCTTTATCATCCGTGCAGGAGAGCCGACCGGGCCAGCGCACAACCCGCAGCCGGGAGTCCCGACGTATCACCCCTGCACCGTGGTCTACAGCCAGTGGGATGCACGGCTGATCGACGGCACGTTCATTCAGTCGGACGATCAGCGGATATTGGTTGGCGTTCCTGATCTGGCAATCACCCCGCAGGTCGGCGATTTATTCTGGAACGGCGTAGCGTTGTCTGGCACAAAGAAGATCGTTCCCCCGCTGACGCAGGTTGCGCCGGGCGGGGCTGCTGTTCTCTATGTGCTGAACGTGAGGGGTTAGACTTTGGCACGCGACACCCGCAGAGCCTTCGCACAGGCCGTCAAGGCGATGGAGCCGGGTATCCGCAAGGCGTTCCTGCAAGCCATCGCTGACGTTAGATCCACGGCACAGTTCGCAGTGATCGAGGCCGCGATAGAACGGGGCGACATTCAGGCGGTCATCAATTCGCTACGCCTTGGACGGGAGTTCTTTGCACCTCTGGACGATGCAATCCGCAACGCTTTTGTGCAGGGGGCGACATACCAGTTGGCATCCTTGCCAAAAAAGGCCCTACCCACAAGCGGGGGCGGGCCGCTGATAGTGAGGTTTCAGGGGCGGAACCCGAGGGCCGAGGCGTGGCTGACGGAAGCAGCGGGCAATCTGATCGTTGAGATTCTGGAGGACCAGCAAACGGTAATCGTTGAGGCGGTTCGGTATGGTCTGGAGCGTGGGCAGGGCGCGCGCACAACGGCCTTGGACCTGATAGGGCGACCCGGACCAAGTGGCGCACGACAAGGCGGTCTGGTCGGGCTCCACAGCGGGCAGGCGCGGGCAGTCAACGCGGCACGGGCTGAACTGAACGATCTGGATGCCAACTATTTCACCCGCAAGCGGCGCGACAAGCGGTTCGACGGCACTGTCAAGCGGGCCATCCTCGACAACAAGCCGCTGGCACAGGCCGACATTGCACGGATCACCGGGCGCTATTCTGATCGGCTGTTGCAGCTTCGCGGAGAAACGATCGCGAGAACCGAGACGGTTAAGGCAATGGGGGCCGGAAGGCGTGAGGGTATGCAGCAAGTAATCGACAGCGGGCAAGTGCCAGCCGCCGCCGTAACCCGCACGTGGGACAGTACGGGTCCAGACGGAAGAACGCGCGACGACCATCTTGCAATGGAAGGTCAGAAAGTTTCGTGGGGTGTGCCGTTCATCGCGCCAGACGGTTCGCGGCTCATGGGGCCGGGCGATACCAGTTTGGGCGCGCCTGCAAAGCAGGTGGTGGCATGCCGCTGCTATGAGCAAATATCCGTGGATTTCTTGAGTTTAGCGGTATGACCGTTTACCGCGCCGCAGACATGGCGAAATGGACTGCTAAAGCCAAAATGAACCAAATGTGGGTGGTCAAAAAGTCTATCGAGGAGGTTTCCAAAATTGCGCAGACACCGAAAGCCAAGGGCGGGCGGATGCCTGTTGACAAGAGCTTCCTGCGCAACAGTTTCACGTCAGGCCTGAACGGGTCAACATCTCTGACTGGCCCCGATGTTTATGTTGCAACGATTGCGGGTCTGGATCTCGGAGACGTATTCTCGGCAGGTTGGACCATGGAATATGCGCGGCGAGTTCACTCCGGGTTCGTCGGCACCGACAGCCGAGGCCGCAAGTACAATCAGAGCGGCGCGTATTTCATGGCTGAGGCCTTGATGCAGTGGCAGGCGATAAACGACAGAAATGCAGCTAAGCTGAAGGACTGATCATGTCTGACCCCGCCGTTCTGATCGCCGTTCGCGCCAAGCTGGCAGGCATCCCGGGCCTTCCCCCGATCATCTGGCCCAACGAGGAGATCCGCACCCCTGCGCCGTTCCTGATCTTCGACAACGGCCCGATGGTCGGAACACCGATCACCATCGACGGCGAAGAGCGTTTCGAGTTCCGGCCGCAAGTTTCGCTGATGGTGGATGCCGGCACATTCACTGCATCGGGTGACGCGACACTCTGGGCCATCGCTCAGGCGTTCAAGTTCGCCACCAGAATTGACGATGGCGCGGGCAGCTTCATAGCCCGTTGCCTGCAAACGCCTGTCCCTGATAACGGACGGCCAGACGGTGCCTATTATCGCCGCGACATGGCGCTGCGTATAGCGTCCGACCAGCAAATCTAAGCCCCACCGGGCCGACGATCCCACCCGCCCCGGCGGGCCTTTCAACATGACTAAAGGAGGCCATCATGGCAACCACTCATCAGGGCGGCATGTTCTACCTGTGCACCACGCCACAACAGACGATCCTTGACGAAACGGAGTTCGAGGGCCTGACTTGGGTCGAGGTTCCGAACGTGGTCGAGGCCCCGTCTTTCCAGATCACCGACAACATGCTGACAGAGAACTATCTGGACTCCGACATTGCCGATAAGCAAAAGGGCTTTCGCTCCGTCGAGGATTCCCCGCTTGTCATTGGTCACAAGGTCGGCGTTGCGGGGCACACAGCATTGATCGCCGCTGCCCGAACGAAAAGCGTCTACGCCGTCAAGTACGAACTGGACGACGCCATCACGCCCACGACCGGCACGCCGACCACGTTCTATGCGCGCGCTGTGATTGGCGGCGGTGGCACGAATGGCGGCGGCGGTGAAGAGTTCGTTCGGCGCACGTTCACCCTTGGCATGACCGAACAGTTCCCGATTGAGGTGGATGCAACCTGATGGCTGATATCGGTGGATACGTCCAGTATGACGACGCAGTGCCGGTGGATATCCTTTTCCCTGACACCCGCGAACCGACCGGGATTGTCTGGTGGGTGACACACGCCGAATGCGATGCTGCCGAGGAATTGGCGGTGAAGCACTCGCGCGAGATCCAGCTTGAGCAAATGTCTGTGGCTCGGGGTGGTGAGGTCATGAAGTCCGGTGCTGCGCGCCGCGAGCGTGAGAAGGTCGCCGCGTGCGTGGTCAAGTGGGACTGGGGTGATTGGACCTTCGAGGATGGCAAGGTGCCCGACTGTACGCCTAGCGGCGTTATGGAAGTGCTGACCAAGCAACGGTGGTTCTTCGCTGATCCATACCGGGCCATCAATGACCTGTCGAATTTTACCAAGCCCGTCGCGGCGACCTCTGCGAAGCGGTCAGGGTCGAAATCAGGTACGAAACGACAGACCACGACGGGCTGACACGGCGGCAACGTAACGCCCGCGCCGATCACCCAAGCCCCCCGCGAAAAGACCCCCCTGAAGGGTGGGAAAGATCGTGGGAAAAGTTCTGGGCCTTGCGCGGGGTTCTGGACCGAGAAGAAAACCTCCAGCCGCGCCACCTGACTGAATGGCGGGGCGCGACTGGGGATCTATTCACCAAGCAAGAAGCGCGGGACGTTTTATCCATGGACCGCATTTTCCGGCTTACGCTGGCCGAGGAAACGCGGCTCAACGAAGAACGGCGGCGTGGCGTTTAGCGATCCGTGATCGTGTGACGCATATCCACCCGCCCCGGCCACTGTTCAATGTCTGGGTAATCTTGGAACGCGAACCCTTTGAGGTAAGTGAACCCAGACGCAAGAAACTCGCCGGTTTCGCCATCATGCAAGCGGTAGGACAACCTTCCGGTTGCACATGTGGCGCTGCCGGTGAGGTAGGGCAAGTGACCCCTCATTTGCGGCTTCCAAGCCTCTACGGTGCATGGCGGGCTGTCGGTATCGACACCCGCAAGAGCCATGTCTGGCAAGCGTTCGGACAGGTCATCAAAGCAGACCAAGCGTTCAGCGTCATCCATCGGCGTGCAGGACTTAAATTCTTGAACGACCAATAGGCGAAAATCCAAGTCCTCTGCTGCGTGAACAGCGCCAGCGGCGACAAGCAAGGAAGCGAAGGCAAGCAAGGCGTTTTTCGTCATGGGTTGTCTTTCGGGTTAGGGGCGGAATGACCGACATAGTGAAGCTAGGCTATGACGTTGACACGTCCAAGGTGAAATCCGGTGAGGATGCCCTTGATCGCCTGACCGATGCAACCACTGGGGCTGACGGCGCTGCGAAGAAATTCGACAAGACACAGCACTCCTTGTCTGGTGCTATTGGTGGTCTCGTCGGCAAGCTTGGCGTGCTCGCGGCGGGCTATGTGTCCGTTCAGACGGCAATGAGCGCAGTGACCATGGCGCGTGACTTCTCTGCTGCGATGGCGGAAACGTCAACGCTTATCGATGGCACGGCTCAGGAAATGAGCGTTCTGGAAGCGTCTGCGCGGTCCATGGCGCGGGAATTTGGCGGCTCCGCGACTTCGCAGGTGCAGGCGTTCTATCAGGCCATTTCTGCCGGTGCCGGGTCTGTTGAACAGGCGTCCGTCCTTCTGGATGCCGCGAACAAGCTGGCCGTTGGCGGCGTCACCGACGTGACAACCGGCGTTGATGTGCTGACGACGGCGGTCAACGCCTATGGCCCAAGCGTGCTGTCTGCCGCCGATGCCTCCGACGCGCTCTTTGTGGGCATGAAGGCGGGCAAAACCACCATCGGCGAACTGTCCGCCGCATTGGGTAACATCCTGCCGTTGTCCTCTGCGCTCGGGGTTTCGTTTGATGAAACTGTCGCGGCGACTGCGGCGCTGACGACACAGGGCTTGACCACGGCGCAATCTGTCACTGGTCTGCGTGCGGCTATGACTGCGGTTACAGGGCCAACCAAGCAAGCCGCTGAACTGGCGAAGGCACTGGGGATCGAGTTCAATTCATCGGCCCTGAAAAGCAAAGGGCTTGCGACGTTCCTTAACGATGTGATTGCCAAGACGGGCGGATCAGCGGACGCCATGCGCGCGCTCTTCGGATCAGTCGAGGCAACCACTGCTGTCTTGGCTCTGGCGGGTGGCGGATCAGCCGCGTTGGCGACAACACTTGAGGCAATGGAAGCCAAAGCCGGTTCCGCCGATGCAGCGTTTGAAAAGATTTCAGCGAACCTGAATGAACGGCTCAACGTGCAAATGGCAATCCTTGCCGATGCAGCGCTGACCGTTGGGCAGGCGATCCTTTCCGTTGCCGTCCCTGCCATTGAGGCCGCGACGAGGACGGCGGCTCTCCTGTCGCAGAATCTCGATACGGTTCTGGTTGTCATCACCGCCATGGCCGCAACCCAGATCCCTGCGATGGTGGCCGCGCTGGCAACTGCTGCTGCGGGAATGACGACACTCAGCGCTGTCTCTGGGATCGCAACCGCTGCCATAACCGCGCTGCGTGCCGGACTTGTGGCGCTCGGCGGGCCGCTTGGCTTGGTCTATGGATTACTCGGCGGGGCGGCGGCTTACTTCTTGATTACGCGCGACAACGCCAAGGAGGCAGAAACCGGCTTCTACGATGCAGCGGCGGGCACGGCAGCACTCAACGGCGAATTGGACGTGTTCTACCAGACCGGCGCGCCATCGGCAGGTAAGGCCGCAATCAGCTTGGCCAACGACAACCACAAGCTGGCAGCGTCGGCATATGACGCTGCGAAGGCGGAACTCGCCAAGGCCAAAGCCATCCAAACCTCACGTTTAGGCGAGGCTCCTGACTGGATCAAAGACGCGGTTTCCAATGGCGCGAACATCCCGGAAGTCACGGCGGCGACAAAGGCGCTAGCCGATGCTGAGGCCGGGCTCGCACAGGCGATGCGCGACAGAAAGACAGCCGCGACCGCTGTTTCCGGCGCTGATTATTCGACGGTCACGGTGCCCCTTCCTGATCTGCCCGCGATGCCGGGCCTTGATATCCCAAGCATTCTGGCTGGGGGCGGGAAGGATGGATCAAAGGGCGGCGGCAAAGGCAAGGATGACGGTTATAAATCTGCGCTTGAGGCGCTTAAGCAGTCCTTGGCGACTGAGCGGGAAACCCTCGAATTATGGCGCGACGAGAGCGATGAACTTCTGGCAGATCGCCGTTCCCGTGAGTTGATGACCGAGGAAGAGCACAAAGAAGCTCTGATCCGGGTTGAAAAAGAGTACCAAGAACGGTTGGCCGCGATCAACGCAGCCGCGTCACAGACCAAGCTGCAAGACACGGCGACATTGTTCGGCGCGTTGGCAAGCGTTGCGGCTGCGGGCGGAAAGAAGTTGGCAAGGGTTGCCGCCGTAGCGCAGGCCATCGAGGGCACAATCAACGCATATGGTGCAGCGGTCAAAGCACTAAACACCCCCGGCCTTAGTCTGGCGGGCAGGTTTGCGGCCTATGCATCCGTGTTGGCTGTGGGACTTCGCGGTGTCGCGGCAATCAAATCAGCGGGCGGCGGTGGTAGTTCTGGCGGCGGCTCAATCAGCGCAACCGAAGCCCCGGCGGCAGAGCCAATCCCGCAGCATGTCCTGATCGATATGCCGAACGCGCCGGAATGGCTGAAAGGAATGGCCGAAGAGATGTTCACGCAGTTTCAAGATCAGATATCCGAGGGCCGAAAGCTGGTGTTTTCGCGATGATCCATATCGAGGGATACCCCGAAGAACTGAAAAAGCCGTGCGTCCTGATCGGCAATATTTTCAACGAGGGCGTCACGACCTACGGCAGCGCGGCGGCATCGGGGCCAAACGCACACGACGGCAATACTTTCGACGCTTGGACCTTGGCAAGCGTTCCGGCGGGCATCGTGACCACGCTGAGCGAAGCGCAGGCCGTCGACTGCCTCTGCATTGCCGCGCACAATCTCGGCACGACTGGCAGCACGGTAGAGGTTCACTACGAAACCGGGGCGGGCTGGGTTCTGGCGGCGTCATTCGCGGCCACCGACAACGGGCCGATCATGGCGATCTGGCGCGCTCAGACTGCCGTCAAGTGGCGGGTTCAGTTTTCCGGGGGCACACCGCCCACCATCGGCGTCATAGCTATGGGCAAGCGGATGGTGTTCGCCACGGGCATCCCCGGCGATTACGTCCCGACAAATTGGGGCTCAACCGTGGAAGTGCTGGGCGGCGACACGCTGGGCGGGCAATTCCTTGGTCAGCGTATCCTGCGGCGCGGCGCTGATACTCGGGTCACTCTTGGCGCGATGGATCGGGAATGGTTCGAGCGCGAGGCCGTGGCTTTCGTCAAGCATTACAACGACGCCAATCCGTTCTTCTGGTCCGGTGGCCCGCGCACTGTTCCGCGCGATCTGGCCTATTGCTGGCGTCCTGAACGCGGCGCGGAAATTCGACCGGCATACACCCAAGCTGGCGAACTGGTCCGCATGAGTTTCGAGGTGGCCTGTCATGTCTCAGCGTGAGCCGTTCGAGTATGTTGAAATCGATATCGACTATTGTGACCGGGCTTATGGTCAGGGCGCATGCACCGCAGCACTTGGTGTCACGGGCGAGCGCAAGTGCTACAACATGTTTGCCCACTGCCAGGATCAAGAGAACTTCCTGCGCGGGACGTTGACGCTGCAACTGTGCAAGCCGCTGGTCGGATCTCCGGTTGGAATGTTCCCGGTGCTGGAAAGCGTGTCTGCCACCACGTCGACGGTGAATATCGGCGGCGCTGACGATAAGCTGTCGTCGCTTGGACGGCGCGGAACTATCGATCTGCGGTGCCGGGACTTTGCCTATCACGATCGGTTCTTTGACAAGTATCAGGCGGAGAGGATCAGCGGCGCGGCACAGACCGACGAGCCGGGCTACAACCCAGCAGATCGCGGTTCGTTCTGGCCGAAG
>Ga0307486_1001790_pt1 | contig 15763 bp, 15 predicted proteins | sample CBIW02metaG_FD_203663 | JGI IMG/M metagenome (GOLD analysis project Ga0307486, IMG submission 203663) | Sea-ice brine microbial communities from Beaufort Sea near Barrow, Alaska, United States - CBIW 0.2 | ecosystem: Environmental > Aquatic > Marine > Coastal | place: USA: Alaska | collected... | reverse complement strand
CCGGGCTGTGGGTGGGGGACGAATCCAGTCCGGCCGGCCTGCTCGAGGTGGAGGCCCTGTTCAACACGGTCTGGCTGCTACCGCCGGGGGAGAGCGCGATGCCCTCGGAATTGCTCCGCAGCATGAGCCACGCCGGGTGCAACGTCACGGTGGCTCGCGACGAATCCGGCCGACTCGTCGGCGCCGCCGCCGCGCTCGTCACGCCACGGTCGCCCTCGATCCAACCGAACACGAACCAACCAGACTCGGATCAGACCCCCGCACGGCAATCCCCGTCAATGTACTCCCTGATTGCCGGGGTGCTCCCGGGCAGCGGCGACCGCGGCATCGGGTTCGCAATGAAACAGCATCAGCGGGCCTGGGGGTTGGCCCGAGACCTCACCGAGATGAGCTGGACCTTTGACCCGCTGGTCAGCCGCAATGCCCGGTTCAATCTCACCAAACTCGGCGCTCATACGAGTAAGTATGTCGTCGACTTCTACGGTCCGATGCAGGGCGAGGTGAACGCCAACGACGAGAGCGACCGATTGGTTGCCGTCTGGCCGCTCACCAGCGACGAAACCGTAGCCTGCAGCGAACGCCGCCCCGATGCGGTCGATGGTCCCGTCTTCGAGACCAGCGCTGTGCTCCGGCTGGGACCCGACGGTGAGCCGGCCCTGGTGGCGGCCCACGACGCCCTGTGGTGCCGGGTTCCCACCGATATTGTGGCGCTGCGAGCGCAAAACCCGCAGGTGGCAGCCGAGTGGCGGCGCAGCATCCGTTCCATTTTCACCGACGTATTCGATTCCGGGCATATAGCCCGCGGGGTCAGCAGTGACGGCTGGTACCGGCTCGCACGAGGAGGAACAGCATGAAGATCGAGACCATCGAGCTGCGCCGGGTTCACCTCCCGTTGGTGCGGCCCTTTCGCACCTCGTTCGGCACATCCACCGCGCGCGAGGTGACCGTGATGCGCGTTGTCACAGCGGATGCCGAGGGCTGGGCCGAGTGCGCCGCCCACGCCAGCCCGTTATACAGCTCCGAGTTTCTCGACGCGAGCGATCTGGTCATTCGGGACCACCTGGTGCCGCGGTTGCAGGCGCTCGGAGACCGGCTCACGGCCGAGCTGGTCGCGACCGCGCTCGAACCGGTCAAGGGGCACATGATGAGCAAGGCCGTGCTTGAAACGGCCATTCTCGACGCTCAACTGAAAACCACCGGCGTGTCATTCGGCAGTCACCTCGGGGCGGTCCACGACACCGTGCCGGCCGGCGTCTCGGTGGGCATCATGGACTCGATCCCCGAACTACTCGACATCGTCGCCGGATACCTCGCCGAGGGATGCCTGCGCATCAAACTCAAAATCGAACCTGGTTGGGACCTCGAGCCGGTGCGGGCGGTGCGGGAACGCTTCGGACCCGACGTTCTGCTGCAGGTCGACGCCAACACCGCGTACACCCTCGCCGACGCTCGCCATCTGGCCCGGCTCGACCCCTTCGACCTGGTGTTAATGGAACAGCCGATGAAGGAGGACGACATGCTCGGCCACGCCAACCTGGCCAAGCTCATCAGCACACCGATCTGCCTCGACGAGTCGATCGAATCGGCCCGCGACGCCGCGACGGCGATCACTCTCGGTGCGTGCAGCATCATCAACGTGAAACCGGCCAGGGTTGGTGGCTACCTCGAAGCCCGGCGCATCCACGATGTCGCCGCGGCCCACGGCGTTCCGGTCTGGTGCGGAGGCATGCTCGAAACCGGTATCGGTCGGGCGGCCAACGTGGCGCTGGCCGCGCTGCCGAACTTCGTGCTGCCGGGGGACACCTCGGCGTCCAACCGCTACTTCGCACAGGATCTCACTGCACCGTTCCAACTCGAGAACGGGCACCTGCGCGTGCCGACCGGGCCCGGCATCGGCGTGGAGGTACTGCCCGACGTGTTGGCCAGCGTCACCGGGAGCACCAACAGCATCCGCTTCTAGCACCTATTCTGAAAGCACCGAACCTGTGGAGGAACAATGACCGTGTTGACCGCCGATTTGTACGACGAGCGTGGCGATGAGCTGCAATCAGTGCCCCTGCAGTTTCAGACGATCGGCGGGCGAGCCCGCTTCAGCGGCCCGATTCGAACCGTCACGTGCTACGAAGACAACGCCCTGCTCAAGTCGATCCTGTCCACGCCGGGCGACGGCGCCGTACTCGTCATTGACGGTGGCGGCTCGCTCAACTCCGCGCTGATGGGTGACATGATCGCCGACCTTGCCGTCGCGAACGGTTGGTCCGGCGCCATCGTCAACGGCGCCGTGCGCGACCGGGTCGCGATCGGTGCTCTCGACCTGGGAGTCAAGGCGTTGGGCAGCAACCCCCGCAAAAGTTCCAAGACCGGTTCGGGGACGGCGGACACCGTCGTTGAGATCGCTGGAGTCATCTTCACTCCGGGACGCATCGTGTACTGCGACGAAGATGGCATTCTGGTTGAGCGCTGACCGGTTGAGGCGAGCCTCAACTGGTGACGGCCGAGCCTGCGGATCAGAGGTGCTCCAACGCATCCGCTGCCGCGAATTGTTCGAGCAGCGCTCGAACCGGTAGTGACGGTTCGGTTCGCCCCGCTCGAACATCGGGAATGCGCAGTGCCGGAAGCTCGCCCGGCTTCGGAAAATTTGTGTACGCATCGTGCATAAATTGGTCGAGGCGTTGACCCACCTTGGCGTCTTCGGTCCACGGACTTGGCACCTGCCCCGGCTGGCTCGGCGCGGTGAGCCAGCCCGGGGTCATCCTGCCCGCGGATACCACCGTGGCGTTGGAGTTTTCCCTGCGCAGGGGGCGAGCCATGCCCACACCGGCGACGACCCCCGCAGAACCCAGCAGCAGTAAGACACTGGGCAGAATGGCCTGCACACTCATTTCCGCCCCGGCGCCCGGCCAAAACAAGTGCGCCCAGACCCAAGCCACCGGTGACAGCAGAATAAGTGTGATCCCGCACCGACGAATGGATCGCGCGCGCCTGGATCGAACCGCTGCAGCCGTCACCTCGCCTGCGGTAACGTCGTCGGGCTGTGCCGGCGAATCGCCCTGGCCAGCCGCACAGCGCCAGATTGCCTCGACGGCCTCGTTGCGAGCGGTGATGGCCTGACTCAGCAGCGACGCCCGCGCAGCCCAATCACAGTACGTCTGACCATCGAACGACTGCACCCACAACCGAAAATTAACGTGACGTTGTTCGCTGACTCCCCGTCGCGTGGCATACGACTTTGCTGCGGCCGCGGCGGTCGCTCGAGCTGTCGAGACAGTCCCGGTTGGCTGGCCCTCCAGCAGGTCCGGTGATGCGCTGGCATTGAACGCGGCGACGGCTTCAGCCGCGGCTGCCTGAGTCGTCGTGATGGCGCCTGACAGTTCATTGTCATTCATGGATTTTTCCCCCCGGACGTTCCTCCGACCAGTGGCGACATGCCCGACTGGTCGTGCCACGAAGTTGCTGTCGAACAACCGGACTAGTGCATCGTGGCATAACCCGCGCGGCAATACAGAAACCACGCCGGTGTCGCCCCCTGGATTGGGGTAAACGGAGTGGTTTCAGGGCTCGACAGCACGCAACCGTCAGCACGCAACCGGCCGTGTGCACGCTCCGGCTCGGAGGTTGCTTGGGGTGATTCCAGGAAAGCCGGTTCCGTTCCATCAACGCGGTGGTGGTGTTCGTCGCTGCGGTCGCCGGCACCGTTCCTGTCTCGATCGCCGCGAGCACGGGCAGGATCAGTCGTGTCGGAAAAGTCACCCGTTCTGGGGGTCTTGCCATGGCGGTGACGCTGGGAAGATATAGAACCCGGCGAGGAGCACTCATGACTCACATACTCTCCACGCGGCGACGTCTTGCGACGTCCCCGGAAATGTCCGAATCGAATCGCACCGGAGCGTCTCGATCATCAACAGGTGCTGCCTGGCTGCTCGGTCGTGTGTCGCGGCAGGCCGTGGCCACACCGGTCGACCTGGCGCTGGCTCGTGCGCGCAGTGCGACCGCCGTCGACGCTCTCCTCGCGACGCTGCCGGAACAGTGGGCCGCCTTCACCCTCCCCACGCTCGGCAGTGACGGAATGAGCGTCGTTCGGCTGCTGGTGGGCCCCGGCGGCGTCTTTGCGCTGCACGCGCAGCTCTATGACGGGCACATTGCCTGGGTGCACCGGCGCACGTTTGGCGAGGGAGCGCGGTCGACGGAACTGGCGATCGCCGAAGCCGGTGCGCACCGACTGACGGTGTTGTTGCGCGGGCGGGTGCCGCTGCGCGCTCCGGTGCAGCCGGCACTCATTGTGCTGGGCGCCCGCGCGCTGTGGGTCACCGGTCGCTCAGTGTCGGGCAAAACACCGACGGTTCCGGTGCTTGGCGCGGCTAGGCTCGGTGACTGGCTTGCCGCTCAAGGGCCGGTGTTGCGTCCCATCGAACGCATGGACCTCGCCGCGGTCATCGACAACCCGCTGACCTGGGGCATACGCCCGTCGATCCCGCCAAGGCCCGGAATCGTCGACCACCCCAGCGTCCAGCCGTCAACGTTTGGCGGACCCGTGGCCCTTGGCAGAGAGCAGCCGGGCGCGCACCGAGAACGCGCCGCCGACCACGAGTGAAACAACGGCCATCGGCAGGATTACGTCGACGAACTGATTGCCCGAGATGAGGTTGGCCAGCAGCAGAAGCACGGCCAGGCCGCTGAAGCCGAGTCCCGCGATCGCGCAAACGGTGAAGGTCAGGTATTTCACGTGCGGATCCAATCGGTGGGGTGACTTTCAGGCTAGCTGACGTCCGGCTGAGTAGGGGAGGGCTGGGTCGGGGGAGTGATTTTTCGTGCTCCAGCGGATGATCCGCGCCAACCGCGCCCGCGACTTTCCGGGCCCGAATGAGAATTTCTTAGCATTTGCTTACCAAAACTGCGATGTATCCGACAGTTAACACGGAATCGGCAGGTGTCGGTGACACGATAGGACCGGGGGCAAACCCCTAGTGAGGCAAGTGAACGTGGCTATGACAATTCTCGGCTCTGGTATGCACGCTCGTGATGGCGAGCCTTCTCGCTTCGTATCGCCGGTCGTGCCCGTCCGCCCTGCTGCGTCTGGTGTGCCCGTTGTGCCCGTCGCTCCCGGTCGTTTCGCCGGCCAGTCTATTGTCGAGGAGCTGCTTCGTCAGCACGGTGAGCGGCCATCCCGCTCCTGGCTCGCGCGTACCCTGGGGGCCTCGCCGCTCGACGCGAACGAGCTGAGTTGGTTACGCGCCGCGCAGGCAGAGATGATTGTCGGCGAGATTCTTGGTCGGCTCCCCGAGGACTACACGGTTTACCATTCCCTGCCTATTCAGAACACAGCATTCTGGATCGATCACCTTGTGGTGGGCCCGGGCGGAATTTTCTCCATCAACTCGAAGACCCACTGGGATCGCGACCTGGCCGGGTCGTTGCGCTCGATTCCGATCGGCGATCATGCCATGCCGTACCTGCGGGATGCCCGATTCGAATCGGCGCAGGTCACCGCGCTGCTGGCAGCGGAACTGCCCGCGGGGACCGTGGTTCAACCTGTGATTGTGCTGGTGAATCCGCACAAAATTCTGCTGGCCCACAAACCGAATGCCGTGACGGTCATCGACTCGCCGCGCTTGCGCCGGTGGCTGGTCGGGCGTCCCCGGGTGTTCAGCGAGCAGCAGCAGGCCGCACTGACCGCGGTCATCGACGATCCGGCGACCTGGCGTTCCGCAGGGCAGCCCCTCGTGCCGACCCACCTCCATGTCCGGTACACCGCGCTGGAACAGCAGGTGGCCGCCGCCCGCACCCGGCGCACCACCTTCACTGTTCTTGCGGCAGTGACGGGCTCAGCCGTTCTCGCCGTGGCAGCTTCACCTTTCATCGTCTCCGCCGTCGAATATTTTTCCGCACGCTAACGGCGCTGACCGGGGACGTTGGCTCCCTGGCTCCGCTCGGGCCTGAGGACGAGCCACCCCTGCGCGTGGGCACCCCCGGCCGCACGGTCGGATGTCAGGCGAGGCGCTCGAGAACCGTGCCTTCGCGCATCCGCTCGACACGCACGACGTGGTCGCGCAGGTCGCGCACCCCGCGAATGATGGCGAGCTCGGCAATATCCTGGCTTTTGCTGGTCGGGTGCGACCGGGTGGGATGCCGGTAGTCGTCGATCGACAGGAAGGTACCCCGCCCGCGTTGTTCCTTGCTGTGCCGCTGGGCGAATCCCGAGTTGATCGCGCTTAGCTCGATCTCGTCTTCGTGCGCGGCGACCAGGCTCTTGGTGCTGAGCGTGAGGACCGTATGGGTATCGTCCCGGTACGAGCGGGCGCTCAGCAGATCCTGCACAAACCGTGGCTGCAGGTGAAAGAACACCCGATCGTTCAGCGCGGCGTACCACTCGGTGAGCGTCATATCCTCGAGGGAATCCTCCAGTGACGGCTCGTGGATGGCTTTCTGATGGCGGATGACCGCGGTGCCGTATTCCGGATGCTCCAGCACCCGTGACTCTCCTCGTCGTTTGCCGAGAATGGCGGCCTGTGGTGCGCCCTGTTTGATGCCCCAACGAGTCACGAGCGCGGCCGGACTGAGCAGGCCGTGCCGCTCGATGGCCGGCCAGCTGCCGTCGGCTGACACATGGTAGAGCTCGGGGTACAGACGAATCAGATCGCGGGACAACACAATTCGAGCGTACTCGCCGCCGAAGCGGCCCAGAACCAGTCCTATTTTTGCTCGCCGTCGGCGCCGACCGGCGCGCGGGACGTGTGCAAATCGAGTGTCGCGAGCACCGTACGACCGCTCGGCGCCGCCCGTGGCGCCATATCCACGAGGGCAACCTGGGTCAGTCTGAGCTCATCTCCCACGCGCACCCGGCCCTGCAGCTTGACCGTCACATGGGCTCGAAAGTTCGACCCGGCGAACGCCGACTCGAGGGGATCGGTGGCAAGCGGACGCAGCGCTTCGACCAGCCGGTCGTGCAATCTGGTCAATTCGGTGTTGTCGTCGATCAGCGTGACGGGAATGTCGTGGCGACGTCCGAACAGCTCGTCGTGCCCGGCGAGTACGGTGAGGGCGTCGAACCCGACCAGGGCGGCAGCGGCGACCCCCGCGATCTCGGCCGGCGCAGCATCCGTCTGAAACGGGGCGAGCACGGTGATGTGTAGGGGCCATTGTTCAACAGCGAAGCTCGCTCCGGTCTGCAGCGGCCTGAGCGGAACAACGACAACGAGGCGGGGCATGCGCCGAGTCTAGGCGGCGCCGGTCAGTGCGATCGGTCGCACCGAAATCGGGTTGCCCCCAGAGAACCTGTGGCGCCATCGTCGGGCCAAAAATCACCACATTCCGCACCGGCAGGCGCGCACATATGCGGGTATTTTGTTCTGCACACTCAGAAAGGAATACCTCCATGTCCGTGGACGAATCCAGCACCCTCGCCGACTGGGAAGTCGCCGAAATCGAACAAGCGAATGCCTCCGGCAAGCCGACGGTTGTCTTCGTGCACGGTCTGTGGCTACTCGCGAGCGCGTGGAAGGGTTTTCGCGATACCTTCGAGGCGGCCGGATACGCGACCATCGCCCCGGGTTGGCCCGACGACCCGGTTACGGTCGATGAGGCCAAGGCCCACCCGGAAGTGTTTGCGCACAAAATGGTGCAGCAAGTCACCGACCACTATCTCGAGGCGATTGCGAGACTGACCAGGAAGCCGGCCGTGATCGGTCATTCTTTCGGCGGCTTGATCGCGCAGAAGATCGCTGATGCTGACAGTGCCGCGGTCACCGTCACCATCGACAACGCACCGTTCAAGGGGGTGCTTCCGCTTCCGGTGTCGTCGCTCAAGTCGGCGTCGCCGGTGCTCGGCAAGCTCGGCAACCGTAAGAAGGCGATCGCCCTCACCTACGACGAGTTCAAGTTCGGCTGGGCGAACAACCTCGACGAGGCCGAGGCGCACGACCTGTACGAAAAGTTCCATGTGCCGGCCTCTGGGGCTCCGCTGTTCCAGGCTGCCACCGCGAATTTCAACCCGTTCGGCGGCGAGACGGCGCTCGACGTGAAGAATCCCCACCGCGGCCCCTTGCTCGTCATTGCCGGCACGAACGACAACACAGTGCCGCTGGCTATAACTCACGCCACCTATAAGCTGCAGTCCAAAAACGAGGCGGTCACTGAAATCGCCGAAATCGATGGTCGCGGTCACTCGCTCGTCATCGATCACGGCTGGCCGGAAGTCGCCGACGTGGCCCTCGGCTTCGTGAAGCGTTTCAGCTGAAACGGATACCCGAATGCGCTGATGCCGACGTTCTACGATGCCCTGCGGCTGGGGATTCTGGCACTGCTGGTCGCGCAACCAGGCCGCGTCTCCGGTTGCTCGCACCGGCTGGCCGTCAGCTGGGCAAGACCTCGACGGTTGCGAGCAGCTGGGGCACTGGTTGCTCGGCCCATGTGCCCGAGAGAGTGGCGGCATCCGTTGTGGCCGCAATTGGTACCGAAGCGTCCACTACGCGCAGCACGGTGACGCGCAGGGCGCCTGCCGTTGTGACGGTGGTACCGGCATTGTGCTCAGTTTCGATCGGCGCGGTCTTATTAGGCGAGGTCTTATTAGGCGGAGAGAGCGACGGAACCGGTGTTCCCGGTGCGCCGCTGCCGAGCACCGTTGTCGTCGGGGCGATCGGGATCAGTTCGCCGTCACCCTGCATGAACTGGTCTGCTTGGTGCCCGCCGGTCAGCGCGACTGCTGCGACCATCGCCACATAGACCGGGTCGCCCGTGCCGTCGTAGATCCACCGGTCGCCGAGCACCGAGTGCGACATGGTGCCGACGAGTAGGCCCTCGCTGCCAGCCAGTGGTGCGCTGCGATACGTCAGTGCGACTTGCAGCAGTGGCCCGGTGCCGAAACGCACGAGAAGCGTTTCGACGCCGACTTCGCCGTCGGGGTCGTCGAACCGAAACGACCCGACGCTTTCGACTTCCGCGCCGGCGTCGCCGACGAACCATGGTTGCCCCGGCGCCCAGGCGGCGATGAGCTCCTGTTTAGACGGCCGCAGTACCGCGTTGTGGAGGAGAGCCATGTTTGCCGGGGCCTACTTGACCGATCCGCTCATGAGCCCGCCGATGAAGTACTTGCCGAGGATGATGTACACGAGCAAGGTCGGCAACGATGCGATGAGAGCACCGGCCATGGCGGTGCCGTAGTTGGCCAACTGTGCGCCCTGGGCGAGGTTGTTCAACGCGAGTGAGACCGGGCCGCCGCTGGTGTCCGAGAGGAACATGGCGAACAAGAAGTCATTCCAGGCGTTGGTGAACTGCCAGATGATCGTGACCACGAAACCCGGCAGCGACAACGGCAGCACGATCGAGGCGAAGGTGCGCAACATTCCGGCGCCGTCCATGCGCGAGGCTTCCATGAGTTCCATCGGAATGCTCACGTAATAGTTGCGAAAGATGAGCGTACAAATCGGCAGGCCGTAGATGATGTGCACCATGAGCAGCGTTGAAATGTCGCTCGGCAGGCCGAGGGTTGTCTTCATCTGCACCAGCGGAGTCATGATGGCCTGGTACGGAATGAACATTCCGAACAGAATGAACGTGAACACGATGTCGGCGTGCGGGAACCGCCAGCGCGAGAGCACGAAGCCATTCATCGCGCCGATGAACGATGAAATGAGCGCTGCAGGAATCGCCAGGAGGAACGTACGGCCCAGCGCCGGGGCGAGGGCGGTCCATGCCCCGGTCCAGTTGTCGAAGCCGGTCGGTCCGCCAGGGGCGACGCTCTCCCAGGGCCACCGCACCGGCAGCCCCCAGGAGGTAGATGCAGTGACGTCTGCGGGAGGTTTGAAGCTCGTCACGATGAGCACGTAAACGGGGATGAGTACCACGAAGACGAAAATAACCAGGAGTACGTATTTGAGCGTGCGCCCCATCGTGAAGCGGCGCACCGGCTTGGGTGTGCGCAGCCCCGGATCGGACCGGGGACGTGCGGCCGGCGGCGCTTGTTCGGTGACGGTCATCGGTTCGCCTTCTCTGAACGCCACGTTTGAATGAGGTAGGGGATGATGAACAGTGACGCCAGCAGGAGCAGGATCGTGGCGATCGTGGCCGACTTGGCGTAGTCATTCGAGGTGAGGGTGACCCACATGTATGTGGCGGGTACCTCGGTCTGGTAAATCGAGCCGGTGATCGACATGATCAGGTCGAAGACCTTGAGCGACATATGGCTCACAATAATGAGCGCCGACAATGCGATCGGGCTCAGCTGCGGGAACACCACGTACCGGTAGAGCTTCCATTCGGAAGCGCCGTCCATGCGGGCTGCCTCACGCAACTCCTGCGGAACGCCGCGGAAGCCGGCCAGGAACAGGGCCATGACGTAGCCGGACAGCTGCCAGATGGCGGGCATTGCAATGGCCGCCATGCCCCAGATGGGTTCGTTCCACCACGCGTTCTGGAGGAAGCCGAGCCCGAGACTTTCAAAGATTCGGTTGAGACCGGATGCCCGATCACCCTCAGCACTGTTGAGCAGCCACCGCCACACGACACCGGAGGCAACGAAGGAGATCGCCATCGGGAACAGGTACACGGAGCGGAAGATGCCCTCGGCGCTGACGCCCTTGTCGAGCATCCACGCCCAGATGAAACCGAACAGCATCGTACCGGCGATGAAAACGACGGTGAACATGACGAGGTTGAACAGAGAGTGCAGAAAACGATCTTCGCTGAGCAGGGCCATGTAGTTCTCGAGGCCGACGAACTCGGATTCGGGCGAGAGGCTGTGCCGGTTGGTCGTGGACACCTGAATGTTGGCGGCGATGAGGCCGTACACGAAGATGCCCAGAATGATGATGGTGGGGGACACCAGCAGAAGCGGGGGTCCCCAGTTACGTACTCCCTTGCGCACAATGCGCCTTTCCGTGCGTCAGAGTGGTGATGCACGGGGAGGGCGAGGCCGAAGCTTCGCCCTCCCCGTGCGGGTTGGGCTGGTTAGCCCAGTGCGCTGGACGCTGCAGAGACCATCGCGGCGATCAGTGCGTCGCTCTTGCGGTCGGCGCCGAACTTGCCGATGGCCGAGGAGAGGTCAGCCGACCAGGAGCTCGGTGCGGCAGCACCGTGTGCGAGAGAGCTCACAACAGTGTCTTCACCGAAGGACTTCAGCGCGGTCTGCTGGTAGGCCGGGTAGTCGGATGCGACGGCATCCGTTCGTGCCGGAATGGATCCCTTGGCGATGTTGAACGCCTTCTGGCCCTCGGCGGAGCTGATGGTGGTCAGCCAGTCGATGGCCGCGGCCTCGTGTGGGGCGCCAACGGGCAGGGTGAAGGAGTCGGCGAGGAAGTCGAAGATTCCGTCGGTGCCCGGGGTGGCCCACGTGGTGTATTCGGTGTCGTAGGTCTGGCCGGCCTGCACGAAGGCAGCCTCGGCCCAGTCACCCATCACGTTGTAGCCGGCGTTGCCGTCGAGCACAAGCTGCATCGCGGCGTCCCAGTCGAGTCCGACATAGTCGCTGTTCACGAAGTCGAGCAGCTGGCCGTAGTGGTCAACGGCCGTCGCAACGCCGGGACCGTCCCAGGGGGTGGTGCCGTCCCATAGGCCGGAATAGCCTTCGGCGCCGAGATCGGCGATGAGAACATTTTCCATGAGCTGCATCTGGGTCCACTCGGTGCCGAGGGAGAGGGGCGTTTCGATGCCCGAGTCCTTGAGCTTCTGGAGGTCCGCGATCCAGGCATCCATGTCGGCCGGAGCGACGTTCGGGTCGATGCCCGCGCCCTCAAGCACGGAGACGTTCACCCAGGTGACGTTGGCGCGGTGGATGTTGCTGGGCACCGAGTAGATCTTGCCGTCGGAGGTGAGCTGGTCGATCAAAGTGGCGGGGAAGGCTTCGTTGAGGCCGTTGTCGGCGTAGAAGCTGCTGAGATCCTGCAGCTGGCCGGCGGCAACGTAGTCGGTGAGCTCGGCACCGGCGTGAGCCTGGAATGTGTCGGGCGGGTTGTTCGCCTCAAGCCGGGACGCGAGGGCGGCCTTGGCATTGGAGCCGGCACCGCCGGCCACGGCGGCATTGTTGAACTCAACGTCGGGGTACTGCTCGTTGAAGACGCCGACGAGCGCATCGAGTCCGACCTTTTCCGACCCTGAAGCCCACCAGGTGAAGACCTCCACTTGGTCGGCGTTGGCCGTGTCGGTGCTCTCGCTGGCCGGGGAGCACCCCGCCAAAGTGAGGCCGGCGAGCGCGACGCCCGCGATCAGAGACAATCTTCTTTTACGCATGTGATTTTCCTCCATTGGACAACCTGTCCCGAAGCTGCTGTGTTCGGGGGTGCATAACGTGCCGCACGTTTGTGGCTGGTGGCCGACTCTATGGCGTCGGCGGCGTGGACACAAGGCTCACTGTATCAGGACGTTTCACGCGCTTTGCCTGCTAATTACAACGCTTCGACGGCAGTCTTACCAAGCATCGCGCCGAGCCGGCGAGCCACTCGTGGCACTTGTTCGGGAAGCTGGCACCCCTTCCACCGAGTGCCCGCTTCGGCACGGAGTGACGCGGGGCTGGCGGGACTACTCGCCGGGCCGTGCGCAACTGCCGCCCGGTGGGAGCGGTATAACTTACTCATGACGAATTCCGCGTTGGTCCTCGGCCCGATGGTGCGGTACGTCGACGATGTCTCGGCGAGCATCTGGTGCGAGACGCGGGAGGCCGGCCAGGTTACCGTGATCGCCGACGGCCGACCGTGGCAGGCGCGCACCTTCGCCGTGCACGGTCACCACTACGCGCTCGTCTACGTTGACGGCCTGCAACCCGACACGACGTTGCCGTATACCGTGCTGTTCCACGGAGAATTCGATGCCGAGTCGAACGGGGAGTTGGCGTGGCCGGCGGCGCACTCCACTTTTCCGGCGTGCGTCATCGCGACGCTCGGTGACGCACATCCACTTCGCCTGTCTTTTGGTTCCTGCCGCACCAGTGTTCCCCATGACGCCGAGGGCAACCGCACGCACGGTGTCGACGCTCTCCGGGCGTACGCACTGCGCCTGGCCTCGCCGGCGAACACTGTGCCGCGCCCGGACCTGATTCTCTTTCTCGGCGATCAGGTGTACGCCGACCTGACCACGAAGAAGATGCAGGAATTCATTCGCGCCCGGCGTGACATCAACGAGCCGCCGGGCAAGGAGCTGGCCGATTTCGAAGAATACGCCCATCTCTACTGTCTTGCGTGGACGGACGAGGCCAACCGGTGGCTGCTCTCCACCGTGCCGACCGCGATGATCTTTGACGATCACGACATTCGCGACGATTGGAACACCTCGCTGAGCTGGAAGCGAAAGATGGCGGCAACGTCGTGGTGGCGGGGACGCATCACGGCAGGGCTGGCCTCGTACTGGGTGTACCAACATCTCGGCAACATGTCGCCCGAGGAACGCGCTGACGATGAAATTTGGCAAGAAATCGCCGCGCACGACGGTGTTTCCGAACTCGACATCAGCTCCCGGCTCGACGCGTTCGCCGAGCGGTGTGATCGAGAACCTACCAGCTACCGGTGGAGTTATTGCCGCGATTTCAACGATGTACGCCTGATCGTGGTCGACTCCCGCGCTGCCCGGGAGCTGGAGCCGACACGACGCGCATTGCTGGACACCGTAGAAACCGACTGGCTTGACCAGCGGATGCGCGGCGGTTTTCGGCAGCTGCTGATCGGAACTTCCCTGCCGTTTTTGCTTCCACCCGGGCTCCATCATCTGGAATCGTGGGACGAGGCCGTGTCTGAGGGGGCCTGGGGTAAGCCCGCCGCTCGAGTCGGCGAGTGGTTGCGCCGGTTGGTCGATCTGGAACATTGGGCCGCGTTCCAGCACAGCTTCCTCGATCTGTCCCGAATGGCCACAGAGGTGGCTGACGGGCAACGGGGATTGAGCCCGCAGACGGTGACGTTTCTATCCGGTGACGTGCACTACTCGACCGTTTCCGAGGTGGAGCGAACGTCGGGCAGCCGCATCGTGCAAGCGGTCTGCTCGCCGATCCGTAATCCGCTTCCCGTGGCCATGCGCTCGTTCTCCGCCGTACTCTCCTACGGAATCGCCACGCGTCTGGGCGAGTTGCTGGCCCGCTCTGCCGGGGTTGCGCGGCCGCCGTTTCGTTGGGCCGGCATCAGGGGGCCGTGGTTTGACAACTGCCTGGCGAGCCTGGAAGACACCCCCGCCGGGCTGAAACTGTGGTGGGAGAAGGGCGTGGTGCACCACGGGGACCACGGGCATCCGTCGGTGGAGAATGTTGCGAGGCTCACCCTGACGCCGCGCCGCTTGCCGGACTCAGGGCACCAGCACGATCTTGCCGACGTGAGCGGATGATTCCATCCGGCGATGCGCATCCGCTGCGTTCTCAAAGGAGAAGCGGCCGTCGACCACTGGTCGGAATTCGCCGGAGGCGATCCACGGCCAAACCGCCGCTTCAAGCGATCGCACGGTGGCGATTCGTTCGGCGAGTGAGCGCGCCCGTAGCGTGGTGGCCCAGTAGCGGGCACGTTTCTGCATGAGGCGGAACGGGTCAAATGTGGCCGGTTCGCCGCTCTGGTTCGCGATCACCATAATGCGGCCGTTCACCGCGACTGCCTCGATGTTGCGGGCCGCGTACGCGCCGCCCATGATGTCGAGGATCACGTCGGCGCCGTGCCCGTCGGTGGCTGCTTTGATCTCCGCCACGAAGTCCTGCTCCCGATAATTGATCAGCGTTTGAGCGCCGAGGCTCTCGCACACGGCGAGCTTCTCGGCCGAACCGGCAGTCACGGCAACGCGGGCCTCCATGAGCCGGGCCAGCTGGATGGCAGTCGTGCCGATTCCGCTGCCGCCGCCGTGCACGAGCAGGGTTTCCCCTGGCGCGAGTTCGGCGCTCATGAACACGTTGGACCACACCGTGGCGAGGGCTTCCGGCAGGGCGGCGGCATCGATGAGGTCCATCGACAGCGGCACCAGCAGTGCCAGGTCTTCGTGCACGACGACCTCGGTGGCGTAACCGCCGCCGGGGAGAAGCGCGCAGACCCGGTCGCCGATGCCGAACCGAGAGACGTCATCGCCGACCTCGGTGACCAGGCCTGAAACCTCAAGCCCGGGCCACTCTGGCGTACCGGCGGGTGAGGGGTACTTGCCCTGGCGCTGCATGACATCCGCTCGGTTCACGCCGGCCGCGGCCACCTCCACTCGGATGTCGTGGGCGCCGACGTCGAGGTCGGGCACGGTTGAGAGAGTGAGGGCATCCGGCCCGCCGGGGGAGCTGACGATAATTGCGCGCATAGTCGCAGCCTACGCGCGGCACTCGACAATCCTGTGAACAGGCAGGGCTAACAGCCGAGTTCGCGGTCGATCCGGTTGAGGTGCGCCAGCGCAGCCAGGTAGGCAGCATCGTCGTGCCCGGCCACCTGCCCGAGGGTGTGCACGGCAGCTCGGTCGTCACTGCCCATCTCGGTCGTGCACCACCGCCGCAGGAGTTGCGCATCGCGACTGGCCCGAACCGACGCCCCCACCGCGCTCGTCAGTTCGGCCCGCAGTGGTGCAATGGCGTGGGCCGTCGACCGCGCGAGAAGAGGGGCGGTGTATGCGGTGAGGGCCGCAGCCACCTGCCCGTGGCGCACCAGGTGCAGCACCCGTTGCGCGTCGGACGATCCGCGCAGCGCGGGCGCCAGGCGATACGGCGCCGACTGCAGCGCATCGCCGAGCACCAACCGGATGCGGTGCATTTCGATGCGAATGCTGGCGGCAGAGCCGGTCTCGCCGTGCACGGCGTAGGCGAGTTCGTCGGCGCTCCAGCCGCGATCCCGCGACTCCA
>Ga0307486_1001789_pt1 | contig 15768 bp, 14 predicted proteins | sample CBIW02metaG_FD_203663 | JGI IMG/M metagenome (GOLD analysis project Ga0307486, IMG submission 203663) | Sea-ice brine microbial communities from Beaufort Sea near Barrow, Alaska, United States - CBIW 0.2 | ecosystem: Environmental > Aquatic > Marine > Coastal | place: USA: Alaska | collected... | reverse complement strand
CGCCACTTACCAACCAAGGAGGTATACAGCTTCTCCCGGCGGAGCAAAGCGCCGCGGCCCTGCCGATCGAGGCTGTCGTACTCGGTCAAAATGTCGCGTTTGTACTTGGCCGTGTAGGTCCGCCGCTTTGCACGCTCGGGAACCTGGGGATCGGGAACATCTTCCATCCCTACAGCCTGCCCGGTCAAGCTGGGTCCTGTCATTACTGCATTCGTCAAGGGAACTCCTTCCCCGCCTTCTACGACACTATTCGGGACGATCCCGGTGCCTTATACAAGGTTGACAGAGAGGGCAATGCCGAAACTCTGTCAGATGCAGCGGGGTGTGGAGCACCTTGCGAATGAAGCCGCTAAGTAGGATCCCACCAGACGACGAGAAGTCGAGCGTGACGCCCTCGGATATGAGCCAAATCGTGCTAACTGAGGAAGGCAGGAATGGGAAATACGCCGTCGAAAACGGCTAATCCTCTCACGACCAAGGTTCCAGAGCCTGTGCTACGGATCATGTTGTCGAGCCTCGTCAATCTCGTTTGGTTCTAAAGAACTTGTCGGCGGCCATGACAAGCTGCCCATAGGCGGCCACGGAACTGCCCACTGACGGCCAGGAAAACTGCCCGCTGGTGGCCATGAGATCTGCCCACTTCCTTATCTGAACCCGCCTGTTAAAACGGCGGAACCTCTCCCTGGGGTTTGATTGCGGTATCTAGACGCATCAAACAGCTCAGGAAGAGGCCCACTTATGAAGGTAGACGTAGAAATCATGGAAATTCTCGCTGCGTATGATCTGACCAAATCTTTGCGGGGCGCCGCAGAGCTGACGGGGTGTTCGCACCACACCGTCGCCCGCCACGTCGCGGCCCGTGACGCCGGCCAGCCGATCGCTAACCCCGTCAACCGCGGCCGGATCACCGACCCGTTCATGCCCAAGCTTGAGGAATGGATGGACAAATCCAAAGGCAAGCTGCGCTCCGACGTCGCCCACACCAAACTCGTTGCTCTCGGCTACACGGGCTCGGACCGCTCGACCCGCCGCGCGTTCGCTCAGGTTCGTGCCGCCTACCGCCTTGGCAACACCCGCGTGCACCGGCCGTGGATCTCGGAGCCAGGTATGTGGATTCAGTACGATTTCGGCGACGGACCACTGATGGACGGCAAGAAGACCGTGCTCTACATCGCGTGGCTTGCGTGGTCGCGGTTCCGGGTCGTCATCGTGATGCGTGATCGCACGGCGCCGAGTGTTTACGCGGCGCTGGATCGCACGTTCCGCATCATTGGCGGTGCCCCGACCTACGTCCTGACCGACAATGAGAAAACCGTCACCGTGTCTCACATCGCCGGCGTCCCGGTCCGGAACGTCGCGACGGTGGACTTCGCCCGCCACTACGGCGTCACGGTGCTCACCTGCCAGCCAGCGGACCCCGCGACCAAGGGCGGTGTCGAGTCCTCCGTGAAGCTCGCCAAGGCCGACATCGTCCCCAAAGACACCAACCTCCGGCCCGAGTATGACTCCTTCGCTGACATCGAAACGGCCTGCCAGGAGTTCATGGACCTGGTCAACAACCGTGAGCATCGCGCCACTCGCCGCAAGCCCACCGCGATGCTTCTGGAGGAAGCTCCCCGGTTGCACCGTGTTCCAGACGCCGCCCACACCATCTCCTTCGGTATGTCTCGCAGCGTCCCGGACAACACTCCGATGGTCACGTTCGAGAACGCTCAGTACTCGGTGCCGTCCTATCTGCTCGGCGCGCGAGTGTTCGTGCGCAGCCACGGCCTCGGCCTGGCTGAGCAGGTCATCGTCGTCCACGAGGGTAGAGACGGGCCCGTGGAGGTCGCCCGGCACCAGCGCGCCCGGCCGGGCAGCCCCGCCATCGACGATGCTCATTTCCCCGATCATGCCCCCAAAATCCCCGGCGACTACGCGGTGAAAGGGAAGAACGCCGCCGAACTGGAGTTCCTCGCAATCGGCGCCGGCGCCCGGACCTGGCTGCTCGAGGCCGCCGCGGTGGGCACGATGCGGATCACGCACAAGATGGCTGAGGCCGTGGCGCTGGCGAAGATCGCCGGGCAGGCCGACGTCGACCAGGCCCTAGGCACCGCGGCCATCCATGGCCGCTTCGCGCACAAGGACCTCGTCTCGATCCTGAACGCGGCAGGGTTACGCGCGAGCACCCACACGGCCGGCGAAACCCAGTCCCTCACCCAAGGAACCCGAGGCTGGGCCGCGATCGGTCAACCGCCCGCGAGCGTTATCGACGACACCGTGGAGGAAAGCGCATGAGCCCCGTCCCGACCGCCGCCCCCGCGCTCCCGGCCGACCTGGAAGCGTTGATGCGGCAGCTGAAGATGCCCTACGCGAGGGCGTTAGCGCCGGAGCTGCTGATCACGGCGCGCACGCAACGGTGGGAACCCGCCGAAGTCGTCAAAGCTCTCCTCGTCGAGGAAGTCACCGGCCGGTCCCGGTCGATGCTCGCCACCCGCCGGAAAGCCGCGGGGTTCCCCACAGGGAAAACCTTCGACACCTGGGACCCGGCCGCGTCATCGATCCCGCTGCCGACGCAGCAAGCCCTCCGCACTCTCGAGTGGATCAGCCGGAAAGAGAATGTTGTCGTTTGCGGTCCCTCCGGCACGGGGAAAACGTTCTTCCTCGAGGCCCTCGGCCAGCAAGTCGTCGAGGCCGGCATGCGCGTGGCGTGGTTCCGCCTCGAGGACCTCGGCGCATTGATGCGCGCCCACCGCGCTGACGACAGCGTCACCCGAGTCGTCACCCGCATCCTCCGCGCCGACCTCATCGTGATCGACGACATAGGGCTCCTGGCCGTCGGGACAGACGCGGCCGAGGGGCTCTATCGGCTCGTCGACGCGGCCTATGAAAAACGGTCCATCGCGGTCTCGTCGAATTTACATCCAGCCGGCTTTGACGAGCTCATGCCCAAAACCCTCGCAACGGCCACCGTTGACCGGCTACTGCACCACGCTCACGTCTGTCAGACGTCGGGCGAATCGATCCGCCTCACGCAGGCCCTCGCCGGGCAGGGCGTGACGCCGATGAGCTAACACTCGCTCCGCGCATGGCCAACGCCGCCGAACTCCTGGTGGGCAGATCTGGTGGCCATGAGTGGGCAGTTCTCATGGCCACCAGCGGGCATTTTCCGTGTCCGCCAGTGGGCAGTTCTTCATGGCCCTTGACAAGAACTACTTTCCATGCCCAGGTCACCGGCCATTCAATGTTTGGGTCCAACTCCCGCTGATGGGCTTTTGAGCTAACCTCGCTAGCTTCAACTGGTCAGCTTTCAAAAAACTCCATCTAGCTATACATTTCCGATCAAAGTGAGTTCCCTCATCGCGGGAACGTAAAAATACGTCGAGCGCCGAAGCATGAAGGTCGACCGCAAGGCCCGCATCTAAAACGGACTCGCAGTTCGCGTCAATGCTCACCGAGGCGGCCACATCATGATCGTTTACGCAAACCAAGTCGCGAGCGTTCTTGGAGAGCACACTGTCATGGTTTCGCTTGAAACTTGACTTGAGGCACCTAAGGATTGAGCAAATTGGTGCCTTCTATTCGCTGCCGAAGTGGCCGGACCACCAACTCGCTTATCACAACATGCGGTGGCTGTTGGTATGCGTACGCTATGGCAGCCGCGACGTCGGCTGGCAAAAGTGGGTCAACCTCTTCGAGCAGGGAACGAATCGTTGGGTTGTCACGTGTCAAGGGCGTGTCGACCAAGCCGGGCTCGATTAGGCTCACGCGGATGCCGCTACTCATGAGCTCTAAACGCAAGGAATGAGCGAATCCGACCTGCCCCCACTTGCTCGCTATATACACGGACTCCCCGACGTAAGACTCGCGCCCTGACACCGAGGCCACAATGAATATGTGACCAGACTCTTGACGATTCATAGCAGGAGTCACGGCTCTAGCCGCAAAAATCGTACCTATGAGATTTATGTCGACCAACGCTCGCCACCTTTCCGGATCGCCAGTGGCGATCGCACTTTGGTCCGATATCCCTGCACACGCCACGAGGACATCGATGCGACCGAAGTCAGCCTCCGCCCGCTCCGCTGCCACTTGTAGGGCATCCGGATCTCTGACGTCCAGTTTGCACACGATAGCTTCACCGCCGGCGTCCTGAATAGCGGCTACGAGGCCATCTCCTTCTGTAGTGGAATTGTCACAGAGCAATAGTCGGGCACCGAGCTTCCCAAACTCGACTGCGGTCGCTGCACCGATTCCGCTCAGCCCGCCAGTGATCATTACGACTGGTCCAGATGGTCTGCCCGGCTTTCCCGAAATGTTCGAGGACAACGTCCGCCTCCAAATACTTTTGTCAATGCAAATGAAGCCTTGTGGCCTCATATATTCTCGCCAGTCACCGTCGCCGAAGCGCGATCATAATACGCGAAATCTTAGACTACGCATTTTCAATGGATAATGAAGAGAGATTCATTTACTTGAATTTGGTCAGTCGTTGAATCCCTCAATAGATTCTTTCAGCGAACAAGTAGGCGCCGGTTACTGCTCACATCGTAAAATATCTTGATGGTTTCAGGGAAATTGCGTGACCGGTTCCGGTTTCAAAGCACACCTTCAAAGGCACCTCCGTTTCGAGGTAATAAAACTCGATACTGTCACCGATGCGGCCACTCATGAGCTTCGGAGCATCAATATCCGTGAAGAACTGATCCAACTCTTCCGGCCCGTGCTTCATGGTAGCGATATGGTGAACTCCCTCGCCTTTTTGCTCGAGGAACTCGTGATAGATGCTGTTACCCTTTGTCGGCTGGATTACCTCGAATCCCATGTCCCCAACCATCGTTTCTGCGGCGATCATCTCGAAATCGGTTGGAACACCCCGAAGATAGGTGTCGTGTAACAACGGTGCCGTGTAGTCAAAAACACTCCACGTTTCCCACCCGAGCCTGCGTTGATATTCGCGCACGGTTTTTTCAATGTCGTATGTGACTACGCATACCTGCGTAATTGTGTTTTCCATGATCTCTTCCTTCTCCTGTATGTCGAACTACTGCTTTGGCCGCTGACACGCGGCGTGTGAATCACTGTTTAGCGACGTCTAGAGGACTCCACTGCAAATCAATTTTGTCGAACTCTTCGTTGGGTGCTTTGACGAATAATGCACTAGCATTCTCGTTCGTGACGTTCCGCAGATAGTGCTGAACTCCTGCTGGGCAACGAACGAGATCTCCCGTCTGCAACTCGAGGCGTTCGGAGCGGTCAAGCCATAGTTCGAATCGCCCTTCGAGGACAAAGAACGTCTCCTCGTGTCTCTCGTGGTAGTGATTCGCAAACTCATCGCCGGAACGTAAGGTCACGATTCCGTACGCCGCTTGCTTGCCCTTGAGCAGATATCCTGGACCCCAGGAGCCAAATCTAAGCTCAATGCTCTCTTTGTTGACCACCTCGGTCATACTGTCGCAGCTTCCGAGCGGAAAAGCTCATACGCCTCTGAGGAGTTCGCGTTACCATGCACAACAGCTCGGATTGCTTTGAGCATCGCGTGTGGGGAACTGCTCTGGAAGATATTGCGTCCCATATCCACACCAGCTGCACCCGCGTCCACTGCACGGTAAGCCATCTCGAGCGCATCTTCTTCTCGAAGTTTCTTTCCGCCCGCCATTATCACCGGTACTGGACAGCCTGCGACAACATCTTCGAAACCCTCGTCGCAATAGTAGGTCTTCACCATCTGGGCACCAAGTTCGGCAATGATACGGGTTGCGAGACCGAGATACCTAGCATCACGGACGAGCGTAGTGCCGACCGCCGTTACACCAAGTACTGGGATTCCAAAGTCATATCCCTGATCGACGAGAGTTGTCAGATTGCGCACAGATCGTGACTCGTTCTCGGCGCCTATGAACACTTGCACCGCTAAAGCGGACGCATTGATCCGAACCGCGTCCTGAATGGACATTGCGAGGTATTCATCGGAGAGATCTCTCAAAATTGACGGACCGCCGGACGCTCGGAGCACAAGCCCACACTGTGATCCAGGAGAAATCGAAGTCCGCAGCGCCCCACGCGTGCCCATCAGGGCGTCCGCCTGCCCTGCAATAGGCGCGATATTGAGGTCGATTCGCTCCAGTCCTGAGGTCGGACCCTGAAAGTAACCGTGGTCAAACGCCAACATCACAGTTCGTCCGGTGTCCGGATTGAGGATATGCGATAAGCGGTTTTGCATCCCCCAGTCTAGGTTGCCAGCACCACGAATCTGCGTAGAGAAAACTGCTGGGGCGACCGTGGCTTGGAACTCCTTGCCGAATTTCTGATCATCGAGGTCTGCCATGATTTATTTCCTTTCATTTATGCGTGAAAAAGTAGATTCGACTGGGTGTTACGACAACGCTCCCGGTGGAGTGAATAGAGGAGTCATGCTGGCCTCTTTCCCCGCAGCGGAGTACGCAGAATACGCTTGGCTCCAGCGTGAATAGAGTGTGTTGTACTTTAGGTGATCCTCCGCAATTGGTTCGATTCGGCGACTATGATGGCTCGCCGGCTCCATCGCGACACCAACACCAGCCGCCGCAAGCCGCGCTGCGCCGTAGGCAGTGGCCTCAGGAGTCTGTGACAGTAGAACTGGCATTCCTACGACTGAGGCAATTATCTGAGGCCACAGTTTGCCAACACTCGACCCACCCGCCAGTGTAAATTCGCCAGCAGCCGCGAGGCTGCCGCCGCTAAGCTCATCAAGGATCTCGAGGTGTGCGCGAGTCACATAGGCTGCAGCCTCTTCGATCGCCCGAATCACGGAAGCGCGATTACTCTTTTCGGGCGAAGAGATGTCTAGCTGGACAATCGCGGGGGAAGTGTGGTGCCACGCATCTGCTTGCATGACGTTCGAAAGCAACGCGAGGATGCCGTGGGATCCTACTGGTACCTCATTCGCCCAACTCTCCATAACGGTGTATGCAGTTTGACCGGTCTCGGCAGCTGTTTTAACTGCGTCTGGACAGAATGCGTCGCGAAACCACCTCAGTGAAAGCCCGGAAAGGAAACCGATCCCCTCGACCATCCATTGTTCAGGATCCACTGCACAGAGAGTTCGGAGCCGACGCTGCGGATCGATCAATGCCGTATTTGTGAGTGTGGTCGTTTGCCAGAAGGTGCCGGCAATCACCGTCGCATTCGCTTTAGTAGCGCCAAGTCCGTGAAGCGCGAGCTGAGTGTCAGCTCCGCCGACAACTACCGGAGTCCCCGCGGTTAGCCCGGTAACCGCCGACGCAATCCGTGTGACCCTTCCTGCGATTGTTCCCGGTTCTAAAAGCTCAGGAAGAACGTCCGCGCTGAGATGACATGCCTCGACTAGGTCACGAGCCCACGTGCGCGACGGGAGATCGAACAATGCGCTACTCGAACCGCAAGTTGGGTCTGTAACGAACTGACCGGTCAGCCGAAAAGTAACCCAGTCACTGATCATGCCGAGATGTCTCACCCGGGCGAGTACATCAGGCGCGTGGTCACGAAGCCAAAGCAGTCGGGCCGGAGCCGTTATCGAGACCCAGTCGCCACCACGTCGATAGATTTCGTCGGCCATCCCGGACCGGACTAGCTCATCGGCCTGCGAAATGGCGCGGCCATCGGTGTTCGGACAGGCAAATATCTCACGCCCCTCATCGTCGTAGAGCACAAAGCCCTCGCGCATGCTCGACGTGCTGACAGCCAGGATGTCTCGATTGCCAAGCAGACCAACGACATCGCGTAGACAATCGCAAATCAGTGTCCATCCGGTGGTCGTATCGAAATCCACGCCTCCAGGATGGCCAGAGACAGTTTTATGATGCCATTCTCGAGATGACTGGGCGAGTAGCACCCCATCGCAATCAAATGCAAGCGCGCGCACTGAACCGGTTCCCGCGTCAATTGCGATCACCGCCGGCCCATCTCTGTGAAGATTCATCAACTGACCGCCCACAGGAGAGTTTGATCATGGAGATAGCGATTTAACTCGTCACGTAGCATGCGTGCGCCGCGATCCAAAGTCTCATAGGTTGCGCCACCAATATGAGGGGTGACGACCGATCTAGGATGGGCAACGATCTCGCGCCAAGGTCCATCCGGCTCCCAAACGTCAATCGCTGCCCCATGGATATGGTTCTCATGCAACGATCGGAGCAACGCATACTCATCGAGCAATGTTTCACGGGCGGTGTTGATAAGTACTGAACCTTGCGGCATCAAAGCAAGTTCACGTGAACCAATCATGTGTCGATTATCTGCAGTCGCCCGCGCGTGGAGGCTGACAGCTTCGCTTCCGGACAAGAGCTCATCGAGTGATTCAACTCGCGAAATTCCGGTATCCGCTTTGATCGGAACGAAAGGATCATACGCAACGACATCCAAATCTAGTGCGCGTGCGCGCTTGGCGACCAGCCGGGCGACGTGGCCCAGTCCGACTAGACCCAGACGACGCCCGGCAAGTTCACGACCAAACCAATGGGCGCCCTCGAAAGTGGATCGTGCGACTGGCAGACCCTGCAGTTCGGCGGTCGCAAGGTGATTGGTTGCATCACTAAGATTTCGCCACAACGAGATGAGGAAGCCGATCGTCAAGTCAGCGACTGCGTCAGCATTCTTTCCCGGAGTCGTCGTTATCGTCACACCGAGATCTTTCGCCGCACCTAGGTCAATATTTACCGGGCCGCCTCGTGCGCAGGCAACGAGTCGTACCGATGGATTATGTTGAAGTAATTCGCGGGTAACAGGAGCAGCATGCACTACGAGAACCGTGTGACCATCGAGCCACCCATCGATCTCTTCCGGGCTGCCTTCCGATTCCCTAGTTGAACCTGTGCCCCAAGCGCCGTAACCTTTTCGAGACGGATCAAGCGTACGAAATTCGATGTCTGCGGCGAGCGGGTCCTCGTCAAACGCGCGCGCGAAGACATCAGCACTCATATAGCTGTCGCCAACTACAAGAACTCTGTCATGGGATGAAGGTTTTACCGGTGACAATGTCGCCTACTTTCCACTCAGCTTCATACGAGAGCCCGGACAAGTACAGGAGTTGAGTCGGTGGGTTTGACTCCGAACCCACTTTGCGACGTTTCATCGGAAACGTCGAGCAGATGCATAATCGCTAAGTGAACGCCCCCGACTTCCAACTTGGAGTGTGTTTGATGTATGCAGCATCCCTGGGACGAGCCTCGACTAATCGCGAATCGTCGCTGCCAACCAAACCCGCCTAGGGTCCGAGCCGGCACAGCGAGCTTGAACTCGAAGTAAGGCTTGCCTTTCGCCCCGTTCCATCCGATTCCCATCTTTTGCACCATCCGAACTACCTTCCAATGACCGTAGAGCGGACGATTCGTGAGCATCCGCGCTGAGCCTGAGTAATTATTCACATCAATCTATCGTGCACTGTTTGCTTATGCAAGGAGTCGTCGATAATCGACCGAAACGGGACAAAGCGACGCTTTGCAACAAACGCTCGGAGCGTTGACATTTGCGCACACGCGGACTTAGCCTTGAGGCATTCGACTTGCGACGCCCACGAGACTTGACAAAACTATGCAACACCATTGAACAACGGCGTCCAAAAGACGTCGCCATATTACGAAGGAGCATTAGATAGGGATGGCCGTTTTGCCTTTCGATTTAGACGGTTCAGTAGTTATAGTCACGGGAGCCGGAAGCGGGATCGGACGCGCGGTTGCGTTGATGCTGGCTGAATGCGGTGCGCGACCAGTACTCGTCGCACGGCGGGAAAGCACCTTGCGGACCGTCAAAGAGGAAATACTCCAACTAGGTCGAGAGTCGCACTTCGTTGTCGCCGATGTCTCAACGAACACAGCTCCCACCGAAATCGTGGACGAGTGTATCCGAGTTTACGGTCGTCTTGACGGGCTCGTGAACAATGCTGCAATCGTTCAGCATATGCCTCTGTCCCAGTGGAATTTTGCAAACTTTGACGAACATATTGCAACGAACATTCGCGCTCCATACTTTCTCATACAGGCATGCTTGCCATACCTAAAGGAATCGCCTATTGCCGCAGTGGTGAATGTGAGTTCATCCTCAGGAACACTAAAGCGCATTGGGCAATCCGTGTACGGTATGAGCAAGGCCGCGCTAAACTATCTCACTTCTTCGTTGGCAGGCGAGCTTGCTGGTGACGGTATCCGGATCAACTGCGTCGCGCCTGGCCCCGTTGATACTCCAATTCATGAAACTTGGGCGAGTGGCGATATCGAAGCGGGACATAAGTGGCTTCGAAACCAAGTACCCCTCGGTAGAATCGCTGTTCCGCAGGAGCTAGCACAATGGATTGTTCTGCTGCTGAGCCCGTTTAGCTCGTTTGTAACCGGAACGGTCATCGCGGTCGACGGTGGTCAGGTGATTGACCGTGAGTAAGCGCCGTCAAAAGGTGGTTGCCGGAGCCGTTACAGCATTGCTCGTGGACGGTGACCTGCGATACATAGAGATTGGCGGTATCGAAGTCGTCCGCCGCATCTACGTTGCGGTCCGCGATCTGGACTGGAACACGATTCCGGGGGAGCTCCGAGCATTCGACGCACGTATAGAATCAGGAGAATTCGAGATAAAGTACTCGAGTCGCCATACGGACGGTGCTCTCGACTACGAGTGCGATGTCCAGATCGTTGGCACTGCTGGCGGAACGATTCAATTTCGAATGTTTGGGCGAGCATTGTCTTCGTTTCTCTACGCAAAAATCGGTCTATGCGTCCATCATCCTATTCAAGGGTTTGCGGGCAGCCCATTCCTGGGGACTACGCCTAGCGGCGAAGTCCGAGGGACCCTACCCGATCTAATCGGACCACAGATACGTCTGGACGACGGCACGGACTTGCCCTTGTTCGCACCAGTGTCCGCACTCAGCCTCGACCACGAATCCGGCGGCACCGTCTCGTTCGAATTCGAAGGAGACCTCTGGGAGATGGAGGATCAGCGCAACTGGAGCGACGCATCGTACAAATCGGCGTCGACACCCGCGAGCCTCGGCTATCGGCATTCAGCCGAAGCTGGCCAACGCTTCGTCCAGAGCATAGTTGTTCGAGCCAATGGCTTTACTGACCGAGTCGGTGGCAGGCCGGCATCGCGCGTCCGATTGGAAGTTCAAAGCAATACGGGCACAACGGTTCCACCGATCGGTCTGGGTCTGTCTGCTGAATCGGTTGAGCACACACCACGCGCGCGTCGCGCGATTACTAGAGTCGGCCCGGCTCACCTCCGAGTCGATATTTCGAGTGAAGCCCCAGATGCCAAATCACTGAGGCACGCAGCAGAATTGGCAACCGATACAGGTGCACAGCTGGAAGTTGCCTTGATGCTTGAGAAAACCGATCCGCAGGTCACAGGCCTGTCCACAATCGCGAAAGTCCTAAGCTCCTACTCGTCGGCCCTCGCGCGTATACTCGTGTTCAATAAGCAAGAAGAATCGACCTCGCACGCGTCGATCGCGCTTGTCCAAGGTGCGCTAATCGACGTGGATACTCCTCTTATTTCCGGGACAAACATCTATTTCAACGAACTGAATCGACATAGGATTTCACCGGGTACTGCTCAAGGACTCGCTTGGTCTCTCAATCCACAGATTCATGCGTTTGACGAACTCTCCATAATGGAAAACCTACAGGCCCAGCCTGACATGATCGCGACCGCACGCGAAATCTTCCCCGAAACCGAACTCTATGTTACCCCCGTCACTCTGCGGCCGCGGTTTAACGCCGTTGCCACGACCCACAGTGACTTGGACAGTTCTCTGTCGCCGGTTGATCCACGCCAAACGTCCCTGTTTGCAGCGGCATGGACACTGGGGAGCGTCGCGGCGCTTGTTCCAGCGGGAGTTGACGGGGTGACATTTTTCGAAACGATTGGTCCGCGTGGAATTCTCAACGATTTCCCGGATATCCCAGAAAACACTATTCAACATTTTCCAGTCGCGGTAGTCATCGCCGATGCATGTGACCTACGCGGAGGAAACGTGTTGCAAATCAAGGGAATCGATTCGAGTCGCATCGCAGCGATCGCCGTCGAACACGGTGGCATCTCGACGGTTCTCATTGCAAATCTCACGGACGAGCCCCTCGAAGTCGAGCTCACGACCGAGGACTTTTCCTCGGCAGCAATTCGTATACTCGACCAGGAATCGTGGTTAAGAGCAGTGGGTGACTTCGAATCATTTCTTTCCCATCGGGAAATAAAATCTGGTCGAAAAAGTGAAAGTATAATTTTAGGCCCTTACGCCAGCATAAGAGCGGATCTCAAAAAATGACCAATTGGAAAAGGCCCTGGCTTGATGTACAGATGGCAATTCAAAGTGCGTACGGACGTGCGGTCGGACGGTCAGTCGAAAGTTTAGTCACCCCTGCGCTTGTCGTCGACCTCGAAATATTGGAACGTAATATTGCTCTCATGGGAGCGGCCCTTGCTGGCGGACCCGCCCGACTCCGGCCACACACGAAAGTGCAGAAATCTCCAAATATTGCCCGCCTTCAGATTGACGCTGGGGCGCTGGGAGTCACGGTTGCATCGGTTTGGGAAGCAGCGGCCATGGGCGCGGCCGATATTGACGATATCCTCATTGCGAACGAGGTTATTGGTGAGGAAAAGATTGCCGCAGCTGCAAGTCTTGCTAAACATATCAACCTGAGCATGGTCGTCGATGATAGGCGCAATGTCCAGATGATTTCAGACGCGTTTGCTGCAGCTGGATCTCACGCAAACATACTCATCGACTTGGATGTCGGCATGGGTCGATGTGGAGTCCGTTCTCCCGAGCAAGCACTAGACCTTGCCCGATTTACAAACTCACTTCCCCATCTGACACTCAAAGGTATTCAAGCCTATGAGGGACACTGCATGCTGGAGCCAGACAAGCAGATTAGGTTGCAATTGGCGCATGAAGCTATGGATTACGCAGCGTCAGTCAAGGAACTCTTCGCGCATGACGGCCTCGATGCTCCCACGTTGTCTGGCGGTGGCACGGGAACCTATGACATCACAGGTAAGAACCCTGCCGTCACGGAGCTTCAAGCCGGGTCATACGTGTTCATGGACGCGTTCCATGGCAATCTTGTTCCGGGGTTCGAAATATCCCTGACGGTGCACACTACAGTCGTAGCACGTCACGGTGACACGATTATTCTAGATGCCGGACGCAAGTCAATTGGTATCGACTTTGTCCAACCACCCATATATGGTGCAAACTATGTTGCGCGGTATTTTGCAGAGGAACATGCGCTCTTCGACGTTGATGCTGGGTTTGCTGCAACACTTGGGGACCACCTTCGACTCATCTGCGGATATGCGCCAACCACCGTGAATCTTCACGACGTTATTTACGTCGCCCACGGCGCGGAGATCGTTGATGTGTGGCCGGTGTTCCCTCGAGGCCCTAGCGATCACGGCTTCCTCCGATTGTTTGAAAGCCAATAGAAGTCAATAGATCATAAGAAGTGGAAAGGGTACGGGTTGAACCACGCAATGAATGGCGAGTCAGAAGTCCGAGCCGGCGACGAAATCCTACTTCGTGTCGCGTGGTTCTATTACAAGGACGAGTTGACTCAGGAAAAGATTGCTCGATTGCTTTCAGTTTCCCGCGCATCAGTGGGCCGGATGCTTGAGCGGGCCCGCAAGGCGGGGTTGGTAACTATTCAACTCAACAGTGCCTATTTAGCTTCGATGGAACTGAGCAGCAAACTTCGGTCAGTGTTCGGTCTCGACGATGCGATAGTCATTCCCGATCTAGAAGACAGTGCAGTAAATAACAGAATCGGTCTCGGTGGTGCGCAACTCCTCTCGACACTCCTAAAAGGTGAGACCAATTTGGGGATCGGTTTCGGTCAGACAGTATCTCAGGTGGTGAGCGCGACCGACTTTAATCAGACTGGCAACGTGCGCCTCGTGACTCTCACGGGTGGAGTGGACGGATATCTTCACCCGCTTGTGTGGTCACGAGCAAACGTAGACGAGAAGGAACCTACGAAAGCATTTGTCATCCCATCCCCAATCGTGACGTCAACGCCTCAACTAGCCGAGTCACTGCGTGTCGAACCCACAATCGAAGCGGTTCTGAAGCGCGCACGGGCTGTCGATATTGCTGTGGTCGGTGTTGGCACGCCTGACCGTGATTCCACAATCGTAGAAATGGGATACCTGAGCGTAGATGATGTCGCGCTGCTCCTAGAACGCGGCGTAGTGGGGGACATACTTGGGCAGTTCTTTGACGCATCCGGCCAAGTTGTAACCTTGCCCATCCACGATCGCAGAATAGGCATTGACTTATCGGAGTTGAAACTCATCCCACGAGTTATCGGAGTAGCTGGAGGTATTCATAAATCGGAGGCAATCTTCGCCGCGTTGCAAGGTAACTACCTAGATGCACTCGTCACCGACCAGGCAGTCGCCATGCGGCTCCTCGAACTCGCTGGTCACGGCCATCGTTAGTTGAATGCCGAACTTGAGTCCATGCCTGTCTCTAGCGAAACCAGGTTGACAAATACTGAAGAGTTCGGGCCGCGGATCTGCCAACGCCACGAGAATTAATGTCGAATCTATGAACGTTGATGAGTCGATCGCTCAGGTGCGCTCCGACGTTGCAGCTTTGCACCATGAGCTCGTACGCTATGGGCTTGTCGTGTGGACTGCAGGGAACATTTCTGGCCGCGTTCCGGGAACCAAATACTTCGTTATCAAGCCTTCAGGTCTATCGTATGACGCTCTCACACCCGCGAATATGGTCTTGTGCGACGTGGATGGTACGGTCATTCCAGGAAAAGTTGGTAGCGATCTGATTGCGTCAAGTGACACGGCGGCGCACGCATACGTTTATCGCGAGATGCCCGAAGTGGGCGGAGTAGTCCACACTCATTCCCCTTTCTCTGTCGCATGGGCAACCCGTGGAGAGCCGATTCCATGTGTGACCACGGGAATGGCGGACGAGTTTGGCGGCCCCATCCCGGTGGGTCCATTTGCCGTCATTGGTGACGATTCGATTGGGCGAGGCATAGTAGATACACTTCGCGGCCATCGCTCGCGGGCAGTACTGATGCAAAATCACGGCCCTTTTACGATCGGCGTCAGCGCGAGGGATGCGGTCAAGGCAGCGATTCTGTGTGAGGACGCCGCGCGCACAGTGCACCTTGCAATGGAAGCCGGGCCAGTGATCTCAATTCCCACTGACAAAATCGATGAACTCTACGCACGTTACCAGCAGCTTTACGGGCAGATCAGCGACGATCGTAGGGCACTAGTCGAACGGAAGTAGCGGTTGAGCAAATCGATTCTGACCACGTCGTACTCGCCTGTATTTTCTTGACCGACCTATGTCGCTGGAAGTCACACGTGGACTAATCAATCCATCGCTGGAGAATCGACACCTATTCTCGGCAGGTTGTCGTCGGGATAGCGGTTGGATTACAGGCACCTAACTACTGAAATGCGGTAAAATTTCGTGATCACAATAAACAGAATTCCTGTGTGTCGGCGGCCGTGACAAACTGACATTGGTCGCGCGTCGGTACAAGGTTTGGACGATCACCTTTTGCGAGTGGATAGCGACGAGAGCTACTCGTGCGCATGATCGAGGTGCCGAAGAATCGGGCATGCGTCCACACGTGAGTATTTGCGTGAGTGGGAGCCACCGGATATTGCCCGTCAGAGCCACCAGTATGGCGGAAGAGAGCCAGCAGCCCGCGCGCTTGAGAGCCACTGGATCTCTCCCGGTCATCAGGCGTCGCGTTTAGCGGCGTTGGCGCGCATGTTGTAACTGCCGGTCTCGACCCAGAT
>Ga0307486_1001788_pt1 | contig 15774 bp, 16 predicted proteins | sample CBIW02metaG_FD_203663 | JGI IMG/M metagenome (GOLD analysis project Ga0307486, IMG submission 203663) | Sea-ice brine microbial communities from Beaufort Sea near Barrow, Alaska, United States - CBIW 0.2 | ecosystem: Environmental > Aquatic > Marine > Coastal | place: USA: Alaska | collected... | reverse complement strand
CCTCAAGCCCTACTTTTGCCTTGAACTCAGGGCTGTGGACCTTCCGCTTCTTCTTCTCAGTCATGACGCTACTTCTCCCTATCGGCGTACAGCTTAAACTACTGTCCGGAATATGGGGTCCACTTTAGGGAGATGATCGGGAAAGCCACAATCAGGCCCAATACTACAAAGTCCGCAACCAGAAACTTCATCACGCCGAAGAAGATGGTGTGGACTTTTATTTCCTTTGTAACAACGCTGTTAACAACAAAGATATTCATACCAAGCGGTGGATGGTGTAGAAATAGCTGCCGAGACAATCCACCAGCCCACTGTCCAGAGCCTGATAGACCTTCCCAAAGGTCATGTTCACCATGTTTGCACCGAGGTCATCCAGCACCTTGCTGTAGGTGCCGGTAGCCCGCATGCGTTTGCCCTTGATGTCTTCAATGGTGCGGATTTCATTGCCTTGTGTGCATTCAAACTGAACACCGGAGGTACTGAAGTTACTGAGATACACCAGTTCGCGTTCGCCCATGGCCTCGGCCATTTCTGGCTCTTCGGTCATCAGGTCGTACATGTCACGCATCCCCACCCAGGGGTCGGAATACTCCAGGGGAATATCGCCAATACCAAGCGCCGTCAGCTTGGAGGGTTCATAGGATGAAAGTATCGAGCCCAGGTCCGTCGTACCTGCAGCGACACCTTCCATTACACCACTCCACTTGAGCAGCGCACCACCCCAATGGATATCCACGCGCATTTCCCCACCAGAAATACGCTCAACTTCATCGGCAAAATACTGGACAGCCTCGGCACGAGTGCCTCGGTTGGGGCCACCTTCAGCATATCGAAAGACAACGTCTGCCGCTGCCTGACCGACACCGAGCAGCCCCAGGAGGGGGAGCAGGCATCAGCGTTTCATGGACGGTTTCATGGTTGTGTCACCAGTGCTGATTGTTGTTATTGAACTTAGAGATACATCACCGTGGTGATGCTGTGAGTTCAACCTAGCACCACAAATAAATATCAACAATGACCAATATTTTATATAACATATGCCTATATTGTATTATATGATTAAGCTATATTGTTGGTCGTAAGGTGAGTAGAAGAGGTAGACCTATACAATTGGAACCCCCTCCTCGTTCTCGCCACCCAGTACATACCGGAAGGTACCGGCCCCGGTGGCGATGAGCTGGTTTTCCCGGGTGATGCGCGCCTCTACAAAGAACATTTTTCGGCCGCGGCTGATCAGGTGGGCTTCAACTCGCAATAGCCCATTTTGGGCTGGATTGATGAAGTGGGTGTTCATGGACACCGTAATACATTTGCGGACATTGCCTGGCACCGGGCACCAGGTGCCACAAAGGCCACTGGCGGAATCCAGCAGGGACATGAAGACGCCACCATGCACAAAGCCGTTGCGATTCATATGTTGCTCGCCCAAGGGTACGGTCAGCGCACAGAAGTCTTTTCGCCATTCCGTGACGGTAAACCCCAGAGCATCCCGGAAACCTGTCATATTTTCGGTTTCGGCCTTGAAGTTATTGGCATCAAAACTGCGATCATCAACGCTACCATCGTTTTCCGGCATTTTTCTGACTTCCCGATCGGACTGAAAAACTCTTCTTCTGGCCATCTCTATATTACAAAACGTTATGTTTTAGTAAAAACATGCCTTAATAGAATATCTTTATACAGATCTGCCTGCGCTCATCCAATCAGATTTTCCGACCGGCTTGCTGCCAGTATTTATCCCGCAACTTACGCTTGAAGATTTTGCCCGAGTCCTCTCGGGGAAGGTCCTTGCCAATCTCTATCCGTCTCGGAATCTTGAACCCGGCGAGATGCTCCCGCAGATAACTTTTGATGTGCTCGGTATCCAGTGTGATGTCGTCCTGCGCTTCCACCACAGCCATCAACGATTCCCCAAACTCCTCATCGGGAATTCCGAAAATCACGCAATCCTTGATACCCGGGTAATTGTGCAGAACAGCCTCTATCTCGGCGGGATAGATATTCACACCCCCAGAGATCACCATGTCTTTTACCCGGTCGGCAATAAAGAGAAAGCCGTCTTCGTCGAGGTAACCCATGTCTCCGGAGGTGATGTAGCCGTCCTTCTCCATGGCGGCACGGGCTTCCGGTTTGCGATTGTAGGTGAAGTCCATCAGCGGAAACCGCGAATAGATCTCACCGATCTGCCCGGCTGGCAGGGTCTTCCCTTCCTCGTCCAGGATTCGAATATCAGCTTCCGGCACCGTCTTGCCGACACTGCCTGGCTTGGCAAGTGCTTGTTCAGAATTACAGGCGCTGACCGCACTGGATTCCGTGGAGCCATAGAACTCGTTGATCACCGGCCCGAACCATTCGATCATCCTGCGTTTGACATCCGCCGGGCACGGCGCGGCAGCGTGGATAATAAATTCCAGGCTCGACAGATCGAATTTATTGCGGACATCGTCTGGCAGTTTCAGCAATCGGATAAACATAATCGGCACCATGATCGCCGCCGTCAGCCGGTATTCCTCGATCAATGCGAGAAAGTTCTCAGAATCAAACTTCGGCACGATCACCAGCAAGTCGCTGATTTTTGAAGCCTGCATGGCATAGCCATTGGGCGCACTGTGATAGAGCGGCCCGGGCACGGTACAACGAGCACCTGGAGCGCAGCCGTAAACCCGTGTGCGGAAGTCCCGCATGGTGGCGGCGCCTTCGGCATTCAGCGGAATCCGGCAAACGCCTTTCGGATGTCCAGTGGTACCGGAGGTATACAGCATGGAAGACGGGCCCTGAACGGGGGGGACCTGCACTGGCTGCTCCGAATCCAGTATACGGTGCCAGTCGGCTTCACCTTCCGGCACGGTGCACTGGTCAGCAGCCAGACCAAAAGGCTTGCGGATGTCTTCGTGGGTTTCCACCAGAAGACAGCTGACGCTTGCTGGTATGGCGCCCTTCACTTTGCGGTACAGGTCGGCGTGAATGACCAGAACCTTCGCACCGGAATCATTGAGTATGTAAGTCAGCTCTTCCCCGGCCAGATGCCAGTTGATGGGCACCGCGTAAGCCCCGACATAATTGGCAGCGTGGTTGGCCGTCATGAAGTGAATATCATTACGCATGAAGATACCCACGCACTCCCCCTCGCCAATACCCATCTTGCTGAACACGCTGGCAGCGCGTTTTACATCTTGCTGGAATTCTTCATGGGTGAGATGTCGGGAGCCGCAAACAATACCTTTAAACGCTGTCTTGTCGATTGTTGTATTTGTCACTGCAACTTCTCCTTTACACCGGGCGGGGCCGGATCAAATCACTGCCCATTGAAGTCTGGTTTGCGTTTCTCATTGAAAGCGACGACACCCTCGATCCAGTCATCGGCCATGACCGTTTCACCAAAGGTTTCGGCCTCTGCCTGTAATTGTTGCTCCAGGGAATTGTCGGAGGCTGCCAGAATCAGTTTCTTGATGTTGCCATAGGCGCGGGTGAGTCCGTTCGCCAGCCGATCCGCCAGCTCCTTGGTTTTAGCTGCCAGTTCCTCTGTAGGTACCACACGGTTGATCAGGCCCATGTCCAGCGCTTCCTTAGCGGTGAAGCGGTCGCCCAGAAGGGCTATTTCCATGGCTCTCTTGGTGCCCACAAGACGAGGCAGATAATAGGAAGCGCCACCATCCGGGCTGCTGGCAATTTTTGAATAGGCAAGTGTGAAAAAGGCATCCTCGGAAGCCACCACCAAGTCGCAACAAAGGGCAAGGCTGACCCCGGCACCCGCCGCCGCTCCACGAACACTGGCAATCACCGGTTTATTCAACCGCCGCATGGCGTACATGATGGCATTAAGGCCATGAATACGATTGGTAAAGGTGAGCCGGCGCTCTTCCGGGGGCAGCTTGGTGAACGCCATGAATGACTTGACATCTCCACCAGCCAGAAAGTGTTCACCGGCACCACGTAACACAATGCAGCGAATGTCCTCATTTAGCTCTGCTTCTTGCAGACGGTCCCGGATCTCGGTGCGCATTTCCAGTGACAGCGCATTGCGAGCTTCTGGGCGGTTCATGGTCAGGTAGGCGACCTGGCCATCAATCTCATAGTTCAAATCACTCATTGCGTCTGATCCTGTCTGTCGAATAGCATATGGTCAGTGGTTAGCCGCAGACTTTTGCGGAACGCATGGCTTCCAGCTGTTCTTGCTGGAAGCCCAGCTCGCTCAGAACTTCTGCGGTGTCCGCTCCGTACTGCCGGGCGGCGAAACGTATTCCGGGCTCGGTGCGACTGAAGCGGGGCGCTGGAGCTGGTTGCTGCATGCCGTCCACATCCACATAGGTCTGCCGGGCCTGATTGTGGGGATGGGACTGGGCTTCTTTTATATCCAGTACCGGTGCAAAGCAGATATCGCTGCCTTCCATCAGGTCACACCATTGGTCCCTGGTTTTTTGCCGGAACACCTGCTCGAGGGATTGCTTTAATTCAGGCCATCGACTCCTGTCCAGCTGGTCGCCGAACTCCGCCTTGGACAGGCCTGCTACTTCCATCAGGTGGGCATAGAACTGGGGTTCTATCGAGCCAATGGAAATGTATTTGCCATCGCTTGTTTCGTAGCAGTCGTAGTAATGGGCGCCGGTATCGAGGCGATTGGTGCCACGCTCCAGCGAGTTCAGGCCCATTTCATAGGCTGAATGGAACATCGACATGAGCACGGCGGAACCGTCCGTCATGGCAGCATCAATGACCTGGCCCAGACCGGACCTGGCAGTTTCCAGCAGGGCTGAAACGATGCCCAGAGCCAGGAACATCCCGCCACCGCCAAAATCACCCACCAAATTCAGAGGTGGTACGGGCTTTTCTCCAGCCCGGCCAATAGCGCTGAGAACACCGGTCAGAGAAATGTAGTTGATATCGTGGCCGGCGGCGCTGGACAGAGGGCCGTATTGGCCCCAGCCGGTCATGCGGCCGTAAACCAGTCGCGAATTGCGCTGCATGCACTGATCCGGCCCGATGCCGAGCTTTTCAGTCACCCCGGGGCGGAAGCCTTCAAACAGGGCGTCCGCAGTCTCCAGCAGTTTAAGCAGGGCTTCGACGCCCTCCTCACTTTTCAGGTTCAAGGCTATAGAGCGTTTCCCCCGGCGACCGCAATCCAATGCCGGCTTTAGAGCCTGCGCCCCTACCCGCTCGACACTGATCACTTCAGCGCCCAAGTCGGCCAGCACCATGCCGCAGAATGGCCCAGGGCCAATCCCGGCGAGTTCGATAATCCGAAACCCGTTCAATGGTCCCATCTTGCTCTCTTGTTGCCGCGGCGTGATTGCCCAGCGTTTCTTGTCTTTGTTATTCAGGCACCCTTCGGGTGCTTACTGATCGCTGCCGGCTACAATCTTGTCGTCAAACAGTTTGCAGATCTCACCGCTGGACAATCCCAGCGTCTGCGCCAGAATTTCCTCGGTATGCTCTCCGAGCTTCGGTGCGCGACGCACCGGATCACGATCCATGCCGGTAAACCGAAGTGGATGATCTGGCATAAGATATTTACCAATCCCCGGTTGGTCCACTAGCTGGAACAGCGGGTTGTCCGCTGAGCAGTCACGGTCGGTATCCACAGTTTCCTTGATGGTCTGGTACTTGCCCCAGCACACTCCGGCGTTATCCATCTCAGTGCTGACCTGACTGTAGGGGCGCTGACTGAACCAGGGCTTGAGGATGCCAGTAATTTCCGCACGGCCTTTGTAACGGTCACCCTCCTTGCGGAAGTCCAGGCCCATCCGCTCCTGCAGCTCATGGATCTGGCTTTCGGTGCCAGTCACCGCAACGATAGCCTTCCACTGATTAGGGCTGACCCCCACAATCATTACCCGCTCACCATCACTGCACTCGAAGTCGTGGCCATAGGTACCAAAGATGTCATTGCCAATGGCCTCACGCTCAGTCTCGTTGATCATTGCTTCGGCGATGTAGCCCAAATTTCCCAGGGTAGCCAGAGCCACATCCGCCAGGGCGATTTTTACCAACTGGCCTTGGCCGGTGCGCGAACGATGACGCTCTGCAGCCAGCAGACCCAGGGCAATTTGCTGGCCTGTGATGACATCCCAGGCAGGCATCGGGTTGTTCAGGGGAGGAATTTCTCCCGCCTTGCCCACACCGGTAATGGAAGGGAAGCCGACCTTACAGTTGACGGTGTAGTCCAGAGCACTTTTACTGTGCCGGTCACCGGTGAGGTTCATATAGATCAGGTCTTCCCGACGTTCCTTCAGGCGCTCATAGGAGAGCCAGCCGCTGGCCGGGAAGTTGGTGAGGAACATGCCGCAGTCGTCCCCCGGCAGGGTTATCAGCCGGGAGAGGATTTCCTGGCCTTCCGGTCGCCGGATATCCACGGCAATGGATCGTTTGCCCTTATTCAGGCTGTGCCAGTAGAGACTCTGGTTGTTACTGGTCACCGGCCAGCGGCGATAGTCGATGCCGCCGCCAATGGGGTCGAAGCGAATCACATCTGCCCCCAGCTGCGCCAGGGTCATGCCTCCGGAGGGAGCCGCCACAAAGGCGCTGCCCTCAATTACCCGAAATCCGGAAAGAATATTCTGCATGTCAGCTTACCTCGGCATAGCCGTTGTTGATCACGACCAGATCCTGCTCCACCGAACGACAACGGAAGGCCACGTAACCGCCTTCGCGCCAGATCTCGGTGCGGATGGTTTCGCCCGGATAAACCGGCGCCGAGAATCGCACGCGCATCCGGTGGAAACGGGCCGGGTCGTTGTCACACAGGGTTTTCAGAAGCGCGTGGCAGGCGACACCAAACGTGCACAGGCCGTGCAGGATCGGTGCCTTAAAGCCAGCATTTCTGGCCACTTCCGGGTCTGCGTGGAGCGGGTTGTAGTCACCGGAAAGTCGGTAAATCAGTGCCTGCTGCTGAAGTGTCGGTAGCTCACACAACAGATCCGGCTCTCGTTCGGGCAGCGGGTCCGGCTTTGGCGACTGGGTACTGGGCCCACCAAAACCGCCGTCGCCACGGGCCATGGTGGTCATGGACAACGTGCATAAGGCCTCATCTGTCGCAGCATCCCTGACGGTACGCTCGGAGAGAATCAGGGCACCCTTGCCTTCACCCTTGTCGATCACATCGGTCACTCGGGTGGTGGCATAGACATGACCGGAGGCAGGCAACGGCTTGTGCATGACCACTTCCTGGCCAGCGTGCAAGACCTTCACCCAGTCGATCCCCGTGTCTGGCTCTTTTGCCCAGAAGCCCGGGTAAGCCATCACCACAGACATACTGGGCAACGCCTTCAGACCATCCTCATAGACAAACGGCAGGCAGTTGTTGTCCAGGGGGTCAATACCCATACCCACGCCCAGGGCGTACAGGATGGTATCTTTCTCGGTATATTTCTGGTCAATACGCTCGAACTTGCGGTTCAGCAGCTTCTCGTAATTGATGGCCACGTGCATCCTCCTCTGTCTGGAAAACGGCACCCGTCTGGCTATACCAAACGGGTCCCTTGCTACCCGCGGTTGATCAGAACGGGTCCCAGCTGAAGATGTCAGCAGAGCGGCTCAGGGGGTAGAAATCCGCCTCAAACGCAGGCAGCACCCTGCTCAATATTGTCTCCGGGGTCCAGCCATCCGCCGTATGAGCGGAACGAATCGGGCGCGGCTGGCTGAACAGGAATATCTCGTTGTTGCGAACGCCGAAGATCTGACCTGTCACATGCTTGGCCTGGTCACTGCACAGTGACACCACCAGGGTGGAAATCTTGTCCGGAGTCATCTTCTGGATCTTGGCGACACGCTCTTTCTGGGCCTCATCATCGGTTGGAATACTGCCGATCAGACGGCTCCAGGCAAACGGGGCAATACAGTTTGAAGTGACACCAAAACGGTCCATATCCAGAGCCATGGACTTGGACAAACCCACAATGCCCATTTTGGCGGCCGAATAGTTGGCCTGGCCAAAGTTACCGATCAGGCCAGAGGTGGACGTCATGTTCACAAAGGTGCCACTGCCCTGCTGCCGGAAATGGGGAGCCGCCGCCCGGCTGACGTTGAAGGTACCCTTGAGGTGAACAGCCAGTACCGACTCAAAGTCCTGCTCCGACATTTTGTGGAAAATGCCGTCGCGAAGATTACCGGCATTGTTGACCACACAGTCAATCTGACCGTAGGTATCAAGAGCGGTCTGGATGATGGCCTGACCGCCTTCCCATTCGGTCACACTGGCAAAGCTGGCCACAGCCTCTCCGCCCGCTGCCTTGATTGCGGAAACCACTTCATCGGCCGGGGCCTGGTCGTTACCGGCACCGTCAGCACCGCCGCCAATATCGTTGACCACCACTTTGGCGCCGTGTTCCGCAAGCATCAGACAAGTCGCGCGACCGATACCACGGCCACCACCGGTGACAACAATGACTTTTCCATCTAACATTTTTTTATCGCTCACAACATCCTCCTGAAAGGTCTCTTGTAGGTTTATTGTTTCAAGCCTGAGCAACCAGATTTCTGGCAATCACTTTTAAAGCCAGAGTTTCCTCAGCCCCTTCGAAAATTGGCAGTACCCGCGCATCCACAAAGTAACGGCTGACATCGGACTCCTCGGCGTAGCCCATGCCGCCATGGATCTGCATGGCCTCACGGGTTACCCACTCTGCCGAACGGCAGGTAAACAGTTTCACCAGGCTGGCTTCCACCTGACCCTCACCCTCATCCATCATGCGGGCGACCGCGTAGCTGAATTGACGGGAGGCGGTAAGGGTCGACATCATCCGGCCCAGCTTCACTTGCGTGAGCTGGTAATCACCCACCGCTTTACCAAAAACCTTGCGGTCTTTGGCGTAACTCAGGGCCTTTTCGAACGCCGCCTGCATCACACCGGTTGCCCGGGCAGCGGTCTGGATTCGTCCGCCAGCAAACCCGGCCATGGTGAAGTAAAAGCCCTGACCGCGGCCCTTATCACCACCTATCAGGCTGTTGGCAGGCACAAAATAGTCTTCAAAAAACACGTCGTAGGAGTGCATACCCCGATAGCCCAGGGTGGCTATGGCCTTGCCGGAAATAACGCCGCCGGCAGGTTGCTGATGACGGAACTCGTGGCCCGCAGCGGGTGGCTTCTCCACCAGAAACAAGCTGAGCCCCTTGTGGCCCAGCGACGGGTCCGGCTCACTCCGGGCCATGGTCAGCAACATGCCAGCCTTACCCGCAAAGGTGCACCAGGTTTTGCTACCGTTAAGTACCCAGCCGCCCTCAACTGGCGTCGCCTTCAATCCAAGAGCGGCGACATCAGACCCGTAATCGGGCTCGGTGATGGCGATCGCACACAGGGTTTCGCCAGAGGCAATTCGCGGCAACCATTCCTGCTGCTGTTCCTCGGTACCGCCTTGCAGCAGCGCCTTGGCGGCGATTTCCGGGCGGGTAATCAGGCTGCCCGCCGCCCCCAGCGAGGCCCGTGACAGCTCTTCGGTAACCACAATCATGCCCAGGCTGTCCGGCTTATGATCGAGCAACAAGCCACCGAAGCGTTCCGGAATACTGATGCCGAAACAGCCGAGATCGGTCGCCGGCTTGAGAATCTCATCGGGTATATCCAGATCCTGTCGGTGGATTTTTTCAGCCAGTGGCATCACCACATCGGTAGCAAACCGGGCGAACATGTCCCGCACCATTTCTTTCTCTTCCCCGAGCATTGAGGGCAAGCGGGTGCTGCCTCGTTCCGCCACGGTAGCCCCGATCGACGCCAGGAAGTCGCTACTGCCGAAACGGCCCACAAGCTGGTCGATGTCGGTGTCGCTGTACAGGCCAATGACAGTGGCGCGATCAAGGCCTATATCTCCGGCCCGGACCAGCAAACGCTGGAGGGCAGAGGGCACCGCTTCTGCGCAGAAAGCCAGAGCCACATCCCGGGCAAGGCCATCTTCTGCACTGGCATCCGCTGCGTAATGACAAACCGTCTCAGAAGCAGACAGTTCCGCCGCGCAGAAGGCCACCTCGTAACAACTTAACTGATGACGGTCCAGTAAGCTTGCGCTCAGCCGTCCATCGACGGTGCAATAGGCCTTGAGGTTCTTAAGGGCCAGCCCCAGTTGCTGCCGGACTTTCTCCAGGCTGCCCTCGGCCACTGCCAGTGACTCGGCATCGCTGTCTGACTGCTTAACGGCTTCTATTGTGTGGCTCATCAGGTTACCTATTGGTACTTATGCTGCTCCGCTTTGCGGCCCCGCCTCCGACATTTACTCGTAACGCCCGATAATGGAGATGCTACAGACATTCTGGTGCGGGAAGCCGCCGAGGTTGTGGTTCAAGGCCAGGCGGGTGTTCGCCAGTTGCCGGTCGCCAGCGCGCCCCAGGAATTGCAGATAGTTTTCGTAGATCATGCGCAGGCCCGAGGCACCAATGGGATGACCAAAGCATTTCAGCCCGCCGTCAATCTGGCAGGGGATTCGGCCATCGGCATCAAAATCACCGTTCAGAACATCACGAACGGCCTGACCTTCATCCGATAACTGCAGGTCTTCCATCGTCACCAGCTCGGTGATGGAAAAGCAGTCATGGACTTCCGTCATGCTGATTTCTTCACGGGGCTTCTTGATACCGGCCTCGTTATAGGCTCGCTGGGCTGCAATTCGCGTGGTCTTCAGGTAAGAGCCGTCCCAGTCACTGAAACTGGCCTCATCGCCATTGGAAACCGCCAGCTGCAAAGCCTTGACGGACACCAGATCGGTTTTACCCAGCCGCCGGGCGATCTCGGGAGTGGTTACGATGGCGCAGGCCGAACCGTCACTCACGCCACAGCAATCATACAACCCGATCGGTTCTGCAATATAAGGGGCGTTGATGGCCTGCTCTTCGGTGATTTCGCGGCGAAGATGGGCCTTCGGATTCTTCGCACCATTGGCATGACTCTTTACCGAAATATGGGCCATGGCCCGCTTCAGCTCAGTCTTATCAAGACCGTGTTTGGCCCGGTAGCCGCTGGCCAGCTGGGCAAAGGAGCCCGGCGCTGACAGGTTGGGCCAGAACATGTCATTTTCCACACCGCGAGTGCGCTGGGGCAGCCCGCCGTAGCCGACGTCCTTCAGCTTTTCCACACCCAGCGCCAGGGCAATGTCACAGGCACCGGAGGCAACTGCATAGACTGCCCCACGGAACGCTTCAGTACCGGTCGCGCACATGTTTTCAACCTTGGTGACTGGAATATTCGACAATCGCAAGGCAAGGGAGAGCGGTAGCGCACTGGGGCCCACGTTGTAGGAATCAATACCGGCGCCAAACCAGCCCATTTCTATGTCCTTTTTTTCGATACCCGCGTCAGCAATACATTCCTCGAAAGCCTCTACCATAAGGTCGGCGGGGCTGGCATCCCAGCGCTCACCGAACTTGCTGCAACCCATTCCCAGGATCACTACTTTGTCTTTGATTCCACTAGCCATATTCAATCACCTGTTGTCAGCTGCGCGCGTTATTGCCCGGAGGGTGTCGCTTTCCAGAAATATTTCCGGAAGCCCCGCTGGTTATCGAACTGCCGGATGCGGAAATGCAGACTGACGGCAACCCCGGTTTCGATGCTTTCCGCCTCCACTTCGGTGAAGTCCATCATCAGTCGGCCACCACCATCGAATTCGACCAGCCCGTAATAAGCGGGAGGATTCCAGTCAAAAGTCAGGCGGTCAGCAGTCCAGGTTTTCACCCGGCCGGGTAAAGCGGACATGGGATAATCATCCTGGCTGTCCAGTGCGCCACAGTCCGGATTAACGCAATAGTTCTCCCGGGGGATCTGGATGGTGCCGCATTCGCGGCATTTGCCACCGATAAAACCGGTCAACAGATCTTTGCGGCGGTACATGGCGGCCAGATAACTCTGCTTGTCCAGCTCCCCACGCTTGCCGGTTTCACGCTCAACCAGATTATTGAAGCTGAGGAAGCGGTTGTAGTTCTCATCCGGACGACGGCGTTCAAGCGCTCCGGCGAAGCCGGTTTTCGGGCGCCTTTCCCTGACCTGATCGGTGGCCCTGAAGAGCACTACATCGGTGCCCTGGCCAAAACCAGCCAGCATGATCAGATCACCAGGCTTGGCAGATTCAAGCGCTGAGGTCAGAAGCAGAATCGGATGCGCCGCGCCAGAGACACCCATTGAGGCAATACGGTTATCAACCACTGCATCGGCCGCAACTCCAAGCTTTTTAGCGACCGCCAGCGGCGTTTTGGCCTGGTCGGATGCCAGCACAAAATGAGCAATATCACCGGCCTTTACACCCGCTTTTTCCAGCAGCCGGGAAGCGGCCAGCGGCACACTTTTCAAATAACCTTCGTCTCGTATCCAGCGCTCTTCCCACTCATAATCCAGTGTGGAATCTTCACCACGATAGTGATCAACAAAATCAGTTACATAGGTCTCACTGCCCAGATATTCTGCAATCACCCCGTCGCTACCCACACCCAGCGCAGCAGCAGCGTCCCCCCAGAGCATTTCCGAGCGGGACCCGCACTTGCTGCGACGGTGCTCAGATGCCACCAGCATGGCAGACCCTTTACCTGGGCCGCCCGCTTCCAGCATGGCAATCAGTGCCGATGTTGCCGCGCGCTGGGAAGCACTGACATCCATGGTTCGCAGATGGTCACCCAGGTTCAGCGCCTGACTGACCACAACAGAGTTCTGGCGATCAAGAAACGGCAAGGTCGTGGAGGCCAGATACAAGGCGCCCACCGTCGTGGAATCAAGCAGCGACAGACAGTCCTGCCCGGCTTCCACCGCCATGGTAATTGTATCTTCGTCCCAGTTACAGACACTGCGTTCGCCCTTTGCAAGCCCTCGCAGGCTGGCATCAAACCAATCGTTGGCGTCGGCTATGGCGGCCCGTGAGAGCCGGCTTCTCGGTATATAGGCACCGTAGGCGGTAATACCAAACATATGAGTTCCTTCCTTTCGTTACAGGGAGCGACCAATAACCAGCTTCATGATTTCCGAGGTGCCGCCGTAGATCCGACGTACCCGCGCGTCCACATACATCCGCGAAATGGGATATTCACGCATGTAACCGTAGCCGCCGAAAAGCTGCAGGCACTGATCGACGACTTTGCCCTCGTTTTCGGTGGTCCAGAGTTTGGCCATGGCACCCTCTTCAGGGCTCAGGGTGCCCTCATCACACTTCTTGATGCACTGGTCCAGGTAAGCCCAGCCAACTTCCAGGCTGGTTTTCAGATCTGCCAGCACAAACTGGGTGTTCTGAAACTCGGCAATCGCTTTGCCAAACGCCTTGCGCTCTTTGGTATATGCCACGGTCAGGTCGAAGGCACGCTGAGCTTCGGCCTGGGCGCGACAGGCGATGGTAATGCGCTCCCGCGGGAGTTCCCGCATCATGATTCTGAAGCCTTCGCCCTCACCACCCACAAGATTGCTGACCGGCACCCGGACATCCTGGAAAAACATTTCCGAGGTGTCCGCCGCTTTCTGGCCAATCTTGTCCAGGTTGCGCCCCCGGGCGAAGCCAGGACTATCGCACTCTACGATAATCAGGCTGATGCCGCGGCCACCCTTGCTCGGGTCTGTAGTACAGGCAACCAACACAAAGTCACAGTTCTGGCCGTTGGTAATAAAGGTCTTCTGACCATTGATTACGTACTCATCGCCCTCACGAACGGCGCTGGTGCGCAAGTTCTTCAGGTCACTGCCCACGCCCGGCTCGGTCATACCAATAGCAGCAATCTTTTCGGCGGTAACCATCTTCGGCAGCCAGCACTTCTTCTGCTCCTCGGTACCGGCGCTCATCAGATAGTAAGCAACAATATCCGCTTGCACAGAAAAGCCGACACTGGCGCCACCAATGGCATAGCCGGTTTCTTCTGACAGCACCATATTGTAAAGGAAGTCAGCACCCGGGCCGCCATATTCTTCAGGCACTCCACAACACAGAAAGCCGTTTTCAGCGGCCTTATCCCACAGTGACCGGGGGATTACACTTTGCTCCTCCCACTGGTCGATATTCGGCTCCAGCTCAGTGCGGAAAAAGCGGCGAACGTTGTCCCGGAAAAGCTCATGTTCACTGCTGTAGATTGCTCTGCTCTGCATGCTTGTTAATCCTTATTATCCACATAGCCGGATGACACCGACGAGGAAGAGAGGGGAACTCCGCTGGATCCCGTTTATGACTCAACCGTACCAGCAAAAAAAATCTACAACAATTATATACTTTTTATATCAACGATCTTGTTTCAGCATACCTTCACGGAGAATGCCTCCATTCCATATCAATAAATATGGTATATAGTGGGAAAAATCAGATACTTCAAAGTTATAGGTGAGATACCGATGCCCTTTAATCTGAACGTCGACTTACGCCAGCTGAACACCTTCCTGACCGTTGCCGACACCGGCAGTTTTAGCCGCGCGGCCGAAAAACTGTTTGTTGCCCAGCCAGCCCTGAGCCGGCAGATCCGGATGCTGGAAGAAGCGCTGAGTGTTGATGTTTTCGTACGCCATGGACGGGGGGTGGTGCTAACAGCGGCAGGTGAACTACTTTATGAGCGGGCGCGAAGCCTTCTTCAAAGCATTGAGAGAACTCAGGCTGACGTCACTGCAGTAGCGGGCGAAGTGACCGGGCGGGTCGTGCTTGGGCTCCTTCCCACCGTCGCCCATACATTCTCAGGTGCGATTATTGAGGAATACCGCAACCGGTTTCCTCAAGTAAACCTGGCGGTCAAATCAGCCATGAGCGGCACCCTTCAGCAAATGGTTATGCAGCATCGGTTGAATCTCGCCATTTCCTATAACCAGAGCAACCATAAAAATCTGCGATACCGACCTTTAATCGAGGAGCGTCTCTACCTAATTTCCCCCACCAATACAAAGATATCCAACCGCTCTGAAATCACAATGGATGAAGTGCTTGAGCTGCCGCTGGTGATGCCTGAAGAAAAGCACGGCCTGAGGGTCGCAATGGAAAAAGAAGCAGCGGAGCGAAAAAAAACCCTGAACCTGGCCCTTGAAGTCAGCGCCTGGCCGATGCTGACCGACATGGTACGAAGGGGACTTGGCTATACCATACTGTCTTCAGCAGCCGTCCATGAAATGACGACCCGTAAGGAAGTCATCGCAATTCCCATCACATCGCCTGAAATTAAAAGAACGCTTTCTATTGTCACACCCATGGATCTGCCTTCCTCCGTGGCGACACTCAAACTGGCTGAAATCATCATGCAGCAGGTGGCGGAACAGGTAGAAGCGGGGAAATGGAAAGGCAAATTGCTGTTTAACCCAAAGGAAATCCATCAGTCCAACAAGCACCCTAACCTGCTTGCAGATGTCTAAAAGCTAAACAGCGTACGAACAACCTCAGCTAACCTCCACTCAAATATAGATGTTCGGCATAGGTTATATCGAATATAGATAATTGTTGACGGAACTATCTACTGCTAGCTTGCGCGTGCTACTTGGCGCGCAAAGTCAATTTCGAGACGCACCTGCCAAAGTAAGCATAATCGCCAATATTCCAACAATAATCTCTGGAGATGAAGACCGCCCCCTATGTCCAGCAATAAATCATCCACGGCTATAAAATTGGCCACCGCCGCGCTCACACTGAGTATCGCAGGACATGCCACCGCCATTGAAGTCAGTGCCGGCGATGCCAAAGTCGATATTTACGGCTATGCCCGACTCAACGTTTCCTACGATATCAATGAGGATTGCGTAAACCGCTAAAGGTTGCCACCCATTCCACGTGAAGCCTGCCACCCAAACCGGAGCAAGACTGCCACCCATCGGAGCGTAGCGACGCGGGGTTTTCATTGTTACTCGGAAGGTGTGGTGCC
>Ga0307486_1001786_pt1 | contig 15787 bp, 12 predicted proteins | sample CBIW02metaG_FD_203663 | JGI IMG/M metagenome (GOLD analysis project Ga0307486, IMG submission 203663) | Sea-ice brine microbial communities from Beaufort Sea near Barrow, Alaska, United States - CBIW 0.2 | ecosystem: Environmental > Aquatic > Marine > Coastal | place: USA: Alaska | collected... | reverse complement strand
GAAAGATCGCGACAATGCCAGAAATAACGAGAATTGCCGCGACGATCCAGAGAAGTGTTGCCATGGTGTTGCTCCATTTCGTTAAGCTCCGACGACCTTACGCCTACAGCCAGGTCGGGTCTGGTGATGAAACTGTACCCCCCATTCGGGCTCTGACCACCGTATTTCATCCAAATTGTCGCGGTGATAACCACGACGGCAAGGGCGCGAAGACCGATATCGCGGGGTACGAAGTCGAAACCGCAACAACAGTCTGGAATCGTCCTTCTGAAAGTGAGCTGTTTCCATCCGTCGCCGAAAGGACGAGCGCGCACAGCCTTTGGCCCGACTGGTCAATTCTCAGGGCACAGCGCCACCAGAATAGCCGACCCCAAAAACCGACACTGATACCGCTTCACCGAACCAAATCAGCCTGCCCAAAAGCAGGCTGATTCGTCGTTAACGAGAACGCCGCGGCGGTCAGCGGCCACGAGTGTGCTCGATTGCGGCCGCTGACGTAGGAACTTCGCCAAAAGGCTCACGTTCGATCAATAAAATGAAAAGCACACTTTCAAAGAATGAAAGGGCCAGTTGTGGCGGCTTCATTCAATCCGGGAGCCCCCGCAATTGCTGGGCACTTTTCAACCCACCCAACCTTCGTTCCAGGCTAACGGACAGATTTTTCCAGCACTCTGTCGGCACCAGCACCGGACAGAGCGAATACCCTAGGTGTTCTTCCCACGGAGGTTGTTTGCGTGGCGTGAGCTGAAGCTGCGACCACCACCGGTTCCTCTGCTAATCGCGACGATCGAGGGGCGGCCAAGAGTTTCTTCAAGCCGATGGCACTCGAAGCCTCGCTCAGAAAGCCATGCGGTCACGTAGTCAGCGATCATCGACTCCCCCGGCGCGCCCGGAACGAGATCCGGGTTCGATGAATCGATGCGGATGAGGTCCTCGAGCAGAGTAACCACGGGATGCTGGGTGGCGGGCATCCGGCTAGAAACCTTTCGGGTTTGCAGCACGGCCTTCGGTGCTCAGCAGCACGACGACTGCGTCGTCGGAAAGGCCGAGAGCAGCCCGGCGCGCGGGATCGGTGAGCACGGCGCGGGCACCAGCGAGAGTCGAAGCACCGCACGGGTCAGAATCCACACCGAGACTAGCGAGGTCGCGCACAGCCATCAGCGCTTCAGAGTCGGTGACCGTAACGGATGCGTCCAGTCCGGCCTGCAGCACAGGCCAGGCGATTTCTGAGACGGAGCCGCAGTTCAGGCCCGTCATCACGGTGGCGGCGGTAGAGACAGGCGTGATTCGACCGGCACGCAGCGAGGTCGTTACCGACGAGGCGGTGTCGGGTTCAACCGAGAGCACTGAAGGCGTGCGTTCTGTGGAGCGGTAGTGCACGACGGCTGCTTGAGCGAACGATCCGACTCCGGAGGGAGCGACGACAAGGTCGAGGCGCTCAACACCGGCATCACGAAGTTGTTCGTCGATTTCGGCGAACATGGTGTCGTAGCCATCGACAATCCACTGGGGAATATCCTCGTACCCACTCCAGGACGTGTCTTGGATCAGCACCACGTCGTCACCTGAGACGTTCTTGGCATGTTGCACGACGTCATCGTAGGGCACGCTGAGTACGACCAACGTCGCGCCTTCCGAAACAATCGCATCCTTCGCAGCCTGGGACACCCCGGCGGGCACATAAATAGTGGCGGGCAGCCCGATTAGTTTCGCGACTTGCGCCACGGCACGGCCATGGTTACCATCGGTCGCCGCAGCGAGAGACAGTGCGGAGTCGGCACCAAGCCGGTCGCGGAGTTCGTCGAGAGCGAGCGCAACGTCAGGAGCACCCAATCGAGCCGACAATGCGCGCGATATTGCGTACGAGGCACCTAAAATCTTGAACGCGGGAAGCCCCAGCCGCTGTGATTCGTCTTTGACGAATACTGCACCAACCTTCAGCACTGCCGCAGCCTCCGGTACCGAGCTGAGAGGCGTGGGCATGTAGTCCGGCAGAGAGTGGTGAAACTCATGAGTTGTTGAACCCAGCGGCTGGGTGCGCCACGAGCGTGCGGCCGGGTTCGAGTACCAGCCTGCCGTGGAATCCAGTGTGTTGGCGGTCATCGTCACTCCCTATTTTTGGCGATCAGTGAGCTCTCGATGAGGCTCGCGATCGGCGCATGAATTTCCTCCGTCTGAGAACCCCGGCCGACTAACTCATCGTCGCGCATCTTTAGGTAAGGCAAAAGCGGCGATTCGCGGATGAAATCATTGACGTTTTAGGAACGGTTGCGAGAAATTGGAGCATGTCAGAGTTGCACCGCCTCCAGCTGCGTGTCGAATTGGCACGGCGCGGCACGATCTTGCTCCCCAAAAAGCTGCACACACGATCAGCCTCATCACGCGAGCAAGCAACCATGCAGACCCTGCCGTGGTTGCTCTACAAAACGCATTCACCATGGCTTGAGTGCCGGAATCAATTAGGTACTCTGCGAGCAGAATCTGGGGACGCAATCCGCGGTGCAAGTAGCGAGATATCCGTCGGCTCGGAGTTCACGCTGAACGTCTGCTCCAGAGAGGCTGTGCCCACGCTGCGCTGTTGGCCAAACGTCTAAATCGCCACCAGCGATCAGACCTAGATCATCATTTCTGGAGTGTCTACCTTGCCGCTGGAGTAGCGATGGAGACTGAATGGTTCGATCGGGCGGCTCGTCTTGCGTTCCAATGCCAAATCCGCGCCGATCTCACCCAACACCGGGCCCAAATGCAGCCCATGACCGGCCAGGCCGGTAATCACGCTCAGGCCGAGAACCCCCAAATTTCCGTCGACAATCGGCAGTCCATCAGGGGTCATGTCGACCAGCCCGGCCCAGTACCGGCCAACACGAGCATCCTGAAACGTGGGAATCACTTTGGCCATACGCTCAAGCGACGAGTCAACCAATGCGACGTCGGCGCGGGGTTCTGGTGACACGTCTGGAATCAGTCGAGTGTCCTGCGTGGCCGCATAGCGCAGCTGACGCATCACACTCGGAAGGTCGAGCCGAAGTTTCAGTGCTTTTCGGAACGACATCGCCCGCGGCAACCAGAACCGCAGACCGTTGAAGTCTGCCAACGAAACATCGTGGCCGACTTTTGCATTCAACCCAGCACTAATGACGGTTCGCCCGTCCGGCCGTTGACGTGCGCCAAACCCGAAGGCACGAATTGTCTGATCGAAGATCGGAGGCATTACCGTGGTTTCAAGCTCCGACATCACGACGGGCATCAGAGGCACCTGCACCCCGACCGTACGTGTGAGATAGGGCGTCCAGACTCCCCCGGCAACGACCACCCTTTGGGTACTGATCGTGCCATGCGACGTTTCTACCGCGCTGATCTGCCCGCGCACCTGAACGAGGCGGGTCGCTTTCACGCCGAAGCACAAGGTTGCACCGTTGCGTTCAGCTTTTTCTGCAAAGTACTTGGTCGATTTCTCAGGCTGTGCCTGAGCGTCGATTGGGCTCCACATTGCACCAAGGAACGGGCCGGTTGCATGGGGCATGATTTCGCGTACCTGATCCACCGTGAGCAACTCCACGTCTTTGAGGCCAGCCGTGTGCGCCTCTGCGACCAAGTTGCGGAGGATCGAACCCTCTTGTTCTCTGGTTTGAAAGTACAGGTTGCCGCCCTGCACGAACTCGAAGTCACCATCTTCCGCGGCCTCTTTCCAGAGGTCGAGTGCCTCCAGTGCGAGCGGAAACTCTGCAGCGTGCCGTCCCTGAACACGCAAGGAACCCTGTGCCCGCCCCGATCCCTCGCGTGCTGGTTCCGTCTCTTTCTCGACGAGCACCACGTTAACCCCGCGGGCAGCAAGAGCCGCAACGGTGCTCGCTCCGACGATCCCACTTCCTATAACGACCACATCTGCGGTCTTTGGAACGCCCATAGTTACTTCCTCCAGCGGTTATCGAAACAAATCACAGGTCTAAGCTGTCATCACTTCTGACGTCGTGCGTCAAGACGGCGAATCTCGGGCTCATCGACGTCAACGCCCAACCCGGGACCCTGCGGAATCGCGATGTGACCATCCACGATCTGAATTTGCTCCTGCGTTATCTGCTGCACATATTTCAGCGGACCCATCAAATAGGACGGATATGCCAGCTTGGGAAGCGAAGCAGCGAGATGCAAGCCAGCTGCAGTTCCGATGCCCATCTCGATGACACTCCCCACGTGAACGCCAACGCCGTGCCCCTGCGCGATCTGCGCCACCTGCACTGCGGCGGTAAGCCCACCAAGTTTTGACTGTCCCACATTGATCACAGTGGCGGTGCGCTCCGTCACGACACGAGTGGAATCCGCTACCGTGCGCACTGCTTCGTCAGCGATGATGTCGACCGAATGCCCTGCCATGATCTGGTTTTGCAACAGGCCTGCCGAGAGCGGCAGCGGTTGCTCAAGCGCACTCAAGCCAATCTCACGCACTCGTGGGAGCGCGCGAACCAAGTCACTCGGTTCCCACATCATGTTGACGTCGACAAAAAGTTGGATGTCTGGGCCGACCGCGTCACGTACGGCCTGCAAACGATCAAGGTCGCGTTCCAAGCCCCCCCTGCCTGCATAGAGCTTGAGGCAAGAGTACGTCTCTGCCTGCTCCACGGCGATGTCCACCATGCTTTCGGAGTCCTCACTCCAACCCACCGACCCGTGAACCTCCGTTGAACTGCGAAACGCGCCTCCCAGAAGGGCGTACACCGGCACGTCGAGTGCTCGACCTTGGAGGTCTAAGAGGGCCATGTCAACGGCGGCAATCGTAAACGGGGCAAAGCGAAGCACCTTGAAAATGTCCGCGAGAAGCAGCTGGCGATCAAAGGGGTCCCGGCCCACCACCACCGGGGCGATGCGCTCCTCCACCAATTCGACGATTGAATTCTGCGTTTCGCTTGTGAACGCTGGCACCGGAACAGCTTCACCGTAACCCACATGCCCATCGCTGGTGCGAATGATCACGACAACGTTCGGTGACGTCGACCGGTCAGTCGTGCCAAATCGGAATGTTTTGCTGAACGACGCCGCGAGTGGGATCGCCTCAATCGACTCAATTCTCATGCAAAATCTCTCCTCATGCGATTGTGACCCGGCCAGCGTGACTAATGGGTGACCCAATCATAACCATTGGGTATTCCAAATGTCCAGAAACCCATCAATTACGAGGGGCTGCTCGCCATCGCCGGCCGCACAGGTAACACCTGCGCGGCGGGGAGCAGTCAACCCTTCACGAGCCGGCACCGACTAGGAAAGCGGTGAGCGGTGAGCGGTGAGCGGTGAGCGGTGAGCGGTGAGCGGTGAGCGGTGAGCGGTGAGCGGTGAAAAAATACCGAAAAGACATGGGGCGCATCGGCTGTGCCATGATCAACGTATGGATTGAAAGAGCAAATCCCTAGCGTGATTGAGGTGCTCGAAGGCAAGCGTGCGAGCAGTGGCAACGTCGCGCGACATTATGGCCGCCGCGAGCGCGCGGTGTTCCGCACGCATCTGCTCAAGGGCTTCGGGGTCGTCGTACCGCTCACGCTGGTGTAGCTGACCCGCAAGAGTTGCCTGCTGCCTCACCAGGTTTTCGAGTGCAAAATTCTGGGTTGCCGACGCCATAGCGACGTGAAAATCTAGGTTGTCATCCCAGCCAGAAAGTTGATTTGCAGCCTGTAGCAACGCGGTTGCCTGCTCGTTGGAGCGTCGCTCACACGCCAACGCAATCACCTCTACCTCGATCAGGATCCTGGCCTCCAGAACATCTACTATCGACGCCACCTCAAGAGATTCTTTTGATGGCATGACCGTCGCAGCCCCCTGCGCCACTCCTGTTGTACGCAGGAACCGCCCAGAGCCCTGGCGCGTGCGAATGATCCCGCGGTCTTCAAGAACACCAAACGCCTGCCGAACGACATTTCGGCTAACCCCAAAACTCTCTGCGAGATCGCGTTCTGTGGGAAGCGCTTGCCCGGGCATGATCGCCTGACTCTCAACGACCTCAAGGATCCGATCCACGACTGTCTCATATCGACGTTTCGGCGCTGCAATCGCGGCATCTTCCATGATTTCCACCGTCTACGAGGTTCTTTCTCTGAGGTCCTGACTTCCATGTTGTAGCCGCAGGCCCGAGCAGCTTGAACAGCATCCCTCATGCGAACCTATCACCGACCACCCCGTTCTGGCTGATTGGTCAACCCAATAACGTAGCATTTGCGCTCCGATGCCTCATCTTTCGTCAGCCGGCAAGAATTTCTCGGCCAGGGATCGAAGCGAGCAATTTCTTCGTGTATTCCTCTTGAGGATTCTCGAAAAGCTGCGCAGCGTGTGCCCGTTCTATCACGGTTCCCTGTTGCATCACCAGAACCTCATGCGCGACCATCCGCACCACGGCAAGGTCATGCGAGATGAACAGGTAGCTGAGCTTCCGCTCAGACTGCAGCCGCTTAAGGAGTTCAAGTATCTGAGCCTGCACGATCACATCAAGCGCGGAGACAGGTTCGTCACAGATCATGAGTTCTGGCTCGAGGGCGAGCCCTCGGGCGATGGCGATGCGCTGCCGCTGACCGCCTGAGAGCTCAGAAATGAAGCGGTCGTATAGGCTCTCGTCGAGAGAAACCTGGCCAAGAAGGTCGACAGCGGTGCGTTTTCGAGTCTGTTTGTTCCCGATTCCATGCACTTTGAGGGGCTCTTCGATTAGCTCGCCGATCGATGCCATCGGGTTGAGCGATGAATACGGGTCCTGAAACACGGGCTGCATGTGAGACCGAAGCTCTTTTAGCTCCCGACCTCGTATCGTCGCCATGTTGCGACCGCGGAATGAGATGGTCCCCGAATCGGGCTCCTCGAGCCGGAGGATCAACCGGGCAATCGTGCTCTTTCCTGAGCCAGACTCCCCCACAATTGCTAGGGTCTTGCCTTGCTCAATCTCGAAGCTCACGTCGTTGACGGCATGAAACCTGCGCTTGCGTCTCGTGTTTGAGTCACGCACCTGATAGGTCTTTTCAAGCCGTTCCACAGTCAGAATCTTTGTGTGCTCGGTGGGCCGCGCCTTCCCGACCTGAGGACTTCGTGTGTCGTACCTGGTCGAAGCGATGGAGGGTGCTGCAGAGACAAGACGTTTTGTGTACTCGTGCTGGGGGTTATTGAGAATCTCTGCCGACTGGCCCTGCTCGACAATTCGGCCATTGCGCATCACGATGATTTTCTCGCTACGCTCAGCCGCCAAGCCAAGATCATGGGTGATCAGGATCATGGCAGTCCCACGCTCGGTCGTGAGAGTCGCGAGGTGATCCAGAATCTGCTTTTGTACCGTCACGTCCAGTGCACTCGTCGGCTCGTCAGCAATGAGGACTTCCGGGTTGCACGCAAGGCCGATTCCGATCAGCACACGCTGCCGCATGCCACCGGAAAACTGATGCGGATATTGCTTGAGTCTGGTTGAGCTGCTGCCGAGACCCGCCATCTCAAGGATTGACACAACCTTGTCGGCCACGTTTGCCTTTGTTGCTCTGTCGTGAACCAATAACGCTTCTCCGACCTGATCACCGATCGTGAGAACGGGGTTGAGATTCGACATTGGGTCCTGTGGCACGAGGCCAAGGTGCGCACCGCGTATCTTGCGGTACTCCTTCTCAGGGAGCCCTGCCAAGTTTTTACCCTGAAAGAGTATGTTCCCGGAGGTGACCCGGCCATTGCCTGTCAGCAGCCCGAGAACCGCGTTGATGGTTGTGGTCTTGCCAGAGCCAGACTCGCCCACAATCGCGAGGGTCTCACCTTTTTTCAGGCTGAAGCTCACGTCGGAAACTGCGTTGACGATCCCGATCTCTGTTTCGAAGTCGACACTGAGATTTCGAACGTCAAGAACTGTTGGTTGATCCATCCTCAAACTCCCGTAAATTTCTGCATGCGTGAATCGTTGTAGCGCACGCCGATGGTCGTCGCGGAAAGCACCAGCAACAGAATGAGCAGCGAGGGGAACAGAGTCTGCCACCAAGCCACCACCATCACAGCATCTCGCTGAGCCTCGTACAGAATTTTGCCCCACGACCAGGTATTGGGATCACCGAGACCCAGAAAGCTCAGGCCTGCCTCGCCGATAACCGCGCGGGATCCGGTCAGCAGCGCGTTGACGATCAGCAGCGGGCTCACCATCGGAAGTACTTCCTTCCACATGATTCGTACTGGGGAGGCTCCGATGGCGCGTGCGCCTTCCACATACGGCTGATGAACTATGGTGAGGGCGTTTGATCTGATGATTCGTGCGATCTCAGGCCAAGAGAAAAATCCGAGCACCAGAACCATGGTGGTGAGGCTTGAGCCCAAAAGCGCAGTAACCACGATCATCAGCGGCAGCACAGGAAGAGCGAGCATTACATCAATGATCACGGCAAAGAACGCGTCGATATGGCGCGAGTAAGCCGAGGCAATACCAATCACCGCGCCAAGGAGCGTCGCGACAGTTCCCGCCGCCAACACGACGATGAGGCTCGTTCTCGTACCCCAAACCACTTGATCGAAAACACTGCGCCCCAAACTGTCTGTGCCAAACCAATACTCCACCGAGGGCGGCGCAAGTGGGGGTGCGCTACCGTACGAGCCGGGGTAGGTAACAAACAGCGGACCGAATACCCCGAGGAGTACGATTCCGACCACTGTTGCAACGGATACCCAGCCGATCGGTCCCTTAAAGAACCGCCGCCAGGTGCGAGCGCTTGGGCTGACGCTCTTCATCTTCGCCATCGTCCTCAGAGACATTGTGTTCGTCATGAGCGACTCCCTGTCCGCAGTTTTGGATCGATTGCGACTACAACGAAATCGGTTGTCAGGTTGGCAAGCACCACGGTGACTGCCAGCAAGATGAATGCTCCCTGCAGCACCGGATAATCCTGCCGCAGCACGGATTCGTAGATGAGCCGTCCGACGCCCGGGTATGCGAAAACAGTTTCTGTCAACACGGCGCCACTCACCAACGCCCCGAGCTGGATGCCAGCCAAGGTCACTGCCGGAATGATTGCGTTGCGCACGCCGTGCTTCCAGATGATCGTCCGCACGGGGATACCCCGGCTCTTCGCGCTTCGAATAAAGTCAGATCCCAGGATCTGCAACATGTTAGTACGCACTGTCAGCGCGTATGGGCCAAGTTGAACGAAGGCGAGAGAAATGAGCGGTAACGCTAAGTGTCTCAACACGCTCAAGAACTGATCCCCGGCACTAACCGCTTGCGAGTCGATGGCCCCGCCAATCGGTGCCCAACCGAGGTTGAGGGCGAAGATGATGAGCAGCACAACGGCGACCGCCGGTACGAATAGCGCCTGTCCAGCCATGCCAAAAAAGCGCAGGAACTGGTCTGCCCAGCCGTCCTTCTTCACCGATCCGTACACTCCGAGCGGAATGCCGATCAACAGAGTGACGGTAAGGGCCGAGCCTGCGAGTAAAAGCGTCCAGGGCAACCGAGTCAGGAGAATGTCTGCAACCGGCGTGAGCGAGTAGAACGAAGTGCCAAGATTCCCCTGAGCCGTCTGCCAGAGAAAAAGGAAGTACTGCGTGATGAGCGGTTGGTCGAGACCATACTGCGCGATCAGCTGCGCCTCGATTTGAGGGTCATGTACCCCATCCAGCATGAGGGCAACTGGGCCGCCGGGCAGGAGCCGCAGAATGAGGAACGCTGCGGTGATAGCAATCCACACGGCCAAGAGCGCTCGGCCGATGCGGATGAGAACGATTCGAATCACTGTTCATGCCTTCCGGTGTCACTAAGTATTGCGGGGTAGAGAAAGCTCTTCCCCGCAATACCGGACAGTGTGCTGAGACGCGCAGCCTAGCGAGGAACTATCTGCGCGAGTGAGTTCGATGCGATTGCAGACTGGGTTTCAGTGCCTGTCGCCACGATTCCGTCAAACCTCGAAGAGTTATAGGCAACAAATATCGACTCCGTGTAGAGGGTGTGCGAATATGCCATCTCATGGATGTACTTGGTGGCATCCTTCACCGAGTCGACATATTCGTCTTCAGTCACTGCGAACAGCGCCGCTTCAATACGCGTAGCAAGTTCAGGCTCTTCAGCGAAGTAGTGATACTGGAACCCCCGTGGGTTGGCCGGGTGATACGCGTTATTGAGGTTTGTTGCGGGCGTATATGGCTGATTAAGCTTGCCAATATAGAGATCAAACTGGTTATCTTTGGCGTTGGCTAGGGTCACCGAGCGCTCCGCACCCTCCATTTTCACGTCGATCCCGATCTCTGTGAGTAAATCACGAATGATCTCGGCATACTTCACGAAGTTTGCCACCCCTGAGTCGTAGCCGAAGTTGAAGCTCAAGTCAGAGTAGCCAGCCTTCTCAAGCTGGCTCTTCGCCTCCGCTGGCGTAATGGAGTAGGGCTTGAGATTGGGCTGGAACGTGTCATAGTCAACGGGAAGCAGCGGGCCGATAGCGGGAACTGCATGTCCCTGAAAGACGACCTTAATCGGTTGCTCAATATCTATCACTCCCGAGATGACTTGGCGCACAATCGGATCCCTCAGCGGAGTATCACGTCCAACATTGAAGATGAGCTTCGTGTTATTCAGTCCTTTGGCGGTCTCGACAACCGTTAGGTTCGGATCCGACTCGAGAGGGCTGACCGATGCGGCCGGGATTGACGGGGCGATGATGTCGATATCGCCGTTGCGCAGCGCAAGTTGGAGAGTATTCATGTCGGAGTAGATCAGGAACTCGACAAGCGCAATCTCTTCATTGCCTGCGGCACGGTCGGGGTAGAACTCGTTGGGAACCATCTCGTAGCGCTGGCCAGAAACCATTTTCGAGAAGGTATAAGCACCACCACTCACCCACTTATCGGGGTGCTCCGAAATGTTGAACTGCGACAGATCGGGAATGTCTTCGTAGACATGCTTCGGAAGGACCTTTGCGCCGCGGGCAAGGTTGAGCGCCCAGTCGTAAGACGGCTGCTTGAGCTTGATGTCGATCTCAGAGTCCGAGATGATCTCTGACGAGGAATAGTTGCCGATGTTCACGGCACTGCCCGCCAGTAACTTGTCAGACGCGATTCGATCGAGTGTGAATTGAACATCTTCCGAGGTGATTGGCTCACCGTCGCTCCAGCCAAAGTCCGAATTCAGCTTCAGCCGGATAATGCTGCCGTCATCCGACAGTTCCCACGACTCAGCCACGTGTGGCTGAACTTGATTCTCCGCATCCAACGTGAAGAGCGCTGGGAAAGGCTGCTCCGTGACGAAGGTGTCAGTTACGCTCGCAGTATTGAGAGGTTGCCAAGTCACTACATCGGTCGAGATTCCGATCTTGAGCCTATCTGTGCCCTCGGGTGGTGCTTGGCTGGCCTCACTCGAGCATCCCGAAACCACCAGCGCTGTCAGCACAAACGCTGCGATAACTCCCGTGCTCCTTCGTAACTTCATTTCACTCCTTTGTGACCGTTAGTCGATGCGTCCGTCTCGCTCAGCTTTTACGACGAATTCGCTGGATACCCTCTTGTCGGCAAAAGCCGAACTCGATCCATATTGGTAGAGCCAATCACCCATTTTCCTGCTTGTCAACCAAAAGTAGCCACCCTGCCCATGCAAATTTATGATTCGACCGGTGTCAGAACCTTGTAATTCAAGCTCACTTTCGCCTATGCTCCTCAAAATGGCTGCGAAGAGTGTGGGTCATCCAATGACGAAACTTTACTTGGCCGGCATGCTCGGTTTCTCATGTCGACAAGAAATAGAAACGATGAGGAAATGAACCAGAACAGTGACGATGGAGGGGATCCGATCGCTTCGGGGCCGTTCTCGAGCCTTGTAATTCAAAATGTCGTCGTTATCGATGGATCAGGCGCTCCAGCGATCGGCCCTATGGATATCTGGATCGAGAATAATCGCATCGTGCGTGTGGTCAAGTCGCTCGGGGTCGGCAAAGGTTTCGACGGCTCAGCGCCACCAGCCAACCGAGTCATCGATGGAACCGGGATGTTTGCTACCCCTGGACTTATCGATACCCATATGCACATCAACGACAGTGCGGATGTTCCGCGTGACACCTACTGGTACAAGCTCTTGCTTGCTTCAGGAGTGACCACGGTGCGAACCTTTGATGTTGGCGATATGACACCCGACGAGATGGTGGCGGAGAAGAACCGCATTGAGGCTTCGGATGTCGCTGCACCCCGTTTGTATGTTTATCCAATCTGGGGAGAGAATCGGGACCCCTCGGCAGCACAGCGGTATGGTGACCCGAAAGAGACGCGCAACATCGTCAACGAATGGGTCGACAAGGGTGTCGACGGTATCAAGATCCGCGAGCGTCCAGGGCTGCTCCCTGAAATCTTCTACCAGCTAGCAGATCAGGCACGAAAGCGGAACATTGGGCTCGCCGTGCATATTGGTCAGGACTCGGTTGCAGACCTCGACGCAGTGAAAATTGCGGAGGCAGGCGCGACGAGCATCGAGCACCACTACGGTTACGGCGAAGCGGCCTTCTCGAATCAAACTATTCAAACGATGCCCGCAGATTACAGCTACACCAACGAAGAGCAGCGCTTCATCCAGACAGCCCTAGCCTGGCGTCAAGCCGACAAGGATAAGTTATTCGGCGAGGTATCCGACCGGTTGTTGACGCAATCAATCGACAACGGCTTCTTCATGGTGCCAACTTTTGCGGCCTACGAGAAGCAGCGGGATCCGGGTCGGATGAAGACCCTGCCGTGGTTTCCGGAGTACGCGCCTCCCGGGCTTTCCCAACATTGGTGGCCCAACCCCGAGCGCCACTCCTCCGTGTTCTTTGAGTCAACATCAGAGAAAGAGGCGCTCTACGAGCAGATGTTCCGTACTTGGTTCGAATTCGTCAACGCGTTCAAGAACAGGGGTGGCAACGTCGCGGTGGGTTCCGATCCCTTTGGGGGCTGGTATAGCCTCGCTGGCTTTTACACCATTCGAGAGTTGGAACTTCTCCAACACGCAGGATTTAATTCTCTCGAGGTGATCCGAGCCGCGACATGGAACGGCGCCCAGTGCCTCGGAGCAAAAGACATCGGCCTGATCCGTGCTGGCTATATCGCCGACGTTGTTCTCCTCAGAGAAAACCCTCTCCGCGACTTTAAGGTTTACTACCCCACTGGGCTCGAGCGCTGGGACCGACAGACTGGCGTCAAATCGATGACCGAGGGGGTCAAGTACACGATCAAAAACGGCATCATCTATAACACCGCAGCCCTACTCAAAGGAGTACGCGACGCAGTAGCCAGCGACAAAACGCGGTTTCCCCCGCCTAGGACCTAAGCGCGGTCTCGCGGTAGAGCCAAGGTTCAATACACCAATAAGCTCGGAACGGTGACGTCGAAAGAGCCATCTGTGGGTGACTGGATAACCCAATAACGCGTTGTAGTACTTCGCACAAGTTAGATTTATTGCCGTCAACACTCGAGTGGGGAACCGGTAGCCATATCCAGCACTGCTGCTGCTGCAGCAGCAACGCTACCTCAATAACGTGAACCGACGGCCTCAGGCAACTGGTCCAAGAAACTGAGGTCTTCATTTGTAAGTTCAACTGATACTGTGGCCACATTCTCTTCGAGGTACTTGATCCTCTTGGTGCCTGGAATCGGGACAATCAATTCATCCTGCTCCAGGATCCATGCAATCGCTATCTGCGCAGGCGTTGCGTTGTATCGGTCTGCAACAGCCTTAATCCCATCAACAATTGCCTGGTTTGCAGTGATCGCTTCTTGAGCGAAGCGGGGATTAGTGAGCCGGATATCGTCTGCGTCGAAGTTCGAAGAAGTAATGGTACCGGTCAAGAATCCTCTACCCAGGGGAGCAAAGGGAACGAATCCCGCGCCATTGGCCACACACCACGGGATCACGTCCTGTAGCGCATCCCGTGTCCACAATGAGAACTCAGACTGCACAGCTGTCACGCTTCCCATCTGCTGAATTGTCTTCAATTGTGGGACGTCGACTGCGCAAATTCCGAGACTCTTCACATGGCCCTCGTGCTGAAGCTCGAGCAAAGTCCCCCAGCGCTCTTCGATCGGCACAGTCGGGTCAACGCGGTGAAGAATGTACAGATCGAAAACATCGACATTGAGGCGCTGGAGAGAATCTTTGCACGCTGCTTTCAGAGGCTCGGGCTTGCCGTTGACGACGAATTGGCCTGACTCTCGGTCTTGCACCAGTCCCGCTTTGGTGGAGATCACGACGTTGTCCCGCTTGTCCTTAACGAACTTCGAGAGCAGACGTTCGTTAGTGAATGGGCCATACGAATCCGCAGTGTCGTAGAACGATATTCCCAGCTCGAAAGCTCTTTCAAGTGTGGCCAGCGATACGGACTCGTCCCATTCGTCCGGAGATCCGTACTCTGCTGACATTCCCACGCATCCAAGACCAATCGCAGAAACGGCGATGCCACCGATGCTTCTCATCTTCATCGAACCAATACTTCCTTGTATCCGGAAAGGGTCAGAGCGGACGTGCTTGTAATGTATTTCTGCACTATGTTATGTACCACATAGCGTAGTAGCGGCCATTGACGACTCGGGGCAGCGCACGATCCTCACTGAAAAACACAGCCCAAAGGGGTACAGGTAATGCTGCGTATTGCATTGTTCCATGGGGTCAACCTCGACCACCTGATTGGTCGAGACGCGGAACTCGGCCCCGTCAGTTCCCTTCGGGAGCTTGAAGACAAGCTTATGGAGGCCGGTCAAGAGCTTGGAGTCGCAGTAGTACCATTTCGCACCAATGATGAGCCAGAGTTCATACGCCAAGTGCACGCTACACAGCACACGAGCGATGGCCTGCTCATCAACGCAGGGGCATGGGGACATTACAGCTGGGCGCTGAGTGACGCTTTGCGTGCCGCCGCGATCCCCGCCGTCGAAGTGCACCTCTCCGACACGTCGCAAAGAGAAGAGTGGCGCCGAACGTCAGTCGTTGCTGATGAGTGTATAGCTACGATCAAGGGTGAAGGTCCTGAAGGGTACATCCGCGCGCTCAAGCTCCTTATCGACCATCTCGAGCTCAGGAAATAGAAATTCCCATCTGTAAGCGCGTTATCGAACACCTCGCCAAGGAGGTTAGTGGATTCGTCGTCCGGCCCGCAGAATATCTAGTTGATTCTGATGCTCACCTCATCACATGGCATACGTCTCGAAGGGCAATCACCGCCGGGTTTGCATGGTTGCTCGCGCACGTGATGTGAGTAACAGAAGTGCAACCGCAGCAGTAAACGCCGTTGGGCGCATACGGTTCGTCGACACTGAACCGCATGCGCCCATATCCGCCTAAACAGACCGAAGGCCATCCATAGCGTGTGGTCTTCTAGAGCAGGTTGGGTTCTCCCGGCTCGGCGGCGTCAGGCTGGAATCCGAAGGACACGAGGATTTCCTCCAATTTTCCACCTTTTCTCAACTCCGCAATGTTGTCGTTGAATGCGGCGGCCAGCTCGGGGTTGTGAATCGCCCTGGGTTTCGTTCCGTCTGATCCTTTTGGAGGATGGAACTATGACTAACCCTTATCCGATGGAGTTTCGTGAGCGTGCGTTGCGGATGCTGGCTGAGGCTCGTGCCGATCACAGGTCCGATTTCGCTGCCGCTAGCCATGTCGCCGGCCGGCTCGGGGTGAATCCCGAGACGTTGCGGCTATGGAAGAAGCGCGCCGATATCGACGCCGGGCGTGAGCCGGGGACGTCGTCAGAGGCGCAGTTTGAGATCAAACGGTTGAAGAAGCAGATCGCGGAGCTGGAGAAAGCGAACGAGATCCTGCGGTCAGCGAGCGTGTTTTTCGCCACCGAGCTCGGCC
>Ga0307486_1001784_pt1 | contig 15797 bp, 12 predicted proteins | sample CBIW02metaG_FD_203663 | JGI IMG/M metagenome (GOLD analysis project Ga0307486, IMG submission 203663) | Sea-ice brine microbial communities from Beaufort Sea near Barrow, Alaska, United States - CBIW 0.2 | ecosystem: Environmental > Aquatic > Marine > Coastal | place: USA: Alaska | collected... | reverse complement strand
GCGGTTCGTGGTGGCTGGTGGCGATCGCGCAGGCGGTGGTCGCGCTGCCCTTGGTGGTGCGTAGCCTCGTCCCCACCGCCCGCGCCATCGACCCCCGGCTGCGCCTGGCGGCATCGGCCCTGGGTGCCAGCCCGTGGCGGGTGTGGCGGCGCGTCGATTGGCCGCTACTGCGCGGCGCGGTAGGGCTCTCCTTTGGTTTTGCCTTCGCGATTGCGTTGGGCGAATTTGGGGCCACCAGCTTCTTGGCTCGACCCGACCGGCCCACGTTGCCGACGGCTATCTACCGCCTGCTGGGGCGACCAGGAATTGAAAATATTGGCATGGCATTCGCCGCATCGGTGCTGCTCGCGGTCCTGACCGCAGCGGTCATGATGGCATCGGAACGCATGCGTACTCAGGTGGGAGCAGATCTATGAGCCATACACACACTGCGGGAGAAGCCGCCGCGAACGCCGGGCGCACCGGCGCGACTCGCGGGCTGCGACTGACGCAGTTGCACGTCACGTACCCGGGCAAACCCCCAGTCAAGGCGGTCGACGGGGTGGACCTGTCGGTGGGACCTGGGGAAATCGTCGCGCTACTGGGGCCGAGTGGCTGTGGCAAGTCATCGTTGCTGAGCGCGATCGTGGGGATCATCGAACCCGACTCAGGCACCGTGACGTGGGACGGCGAAGACGTCGCAACCGTGCCTGTCCACAAGCGTGGATTCGGGCTCGTGTTCCAGGACGGGCAACTGTTCCCTCACCGCACCGTCGCGGGCAACATCGGCTTTGGGCTAGAGATGGCGGGGATGGACCGGGAACTACGCGAGGCACGCATCACCGAGATGCTCGACCTGGTCGGCATGGCCGCGTTTGGCAAGCGTGCCATCACAGAGCTCTCCGGGGGCGAGCGGCAGAGGGTTGCCCTGGCGCGGTCCCTCGCGCCCGCACCCCGACTGCTCGCGCTGGATGAGCCGCTGTCTTCGCTGGATGCAGAACTGCGCGCGCGGCTCGCTGTGGACGTCAAGGACATTCTGAGGTCGTCCGGCACCACCGCGATCGTGGTCACGCACGACAAGGCGGAGGCTACGGCGATGGCCTCTCGCATCATCCGCATGCGTGACGGCAAGTTCGTCTAAAGCGCGCGGGGACGGTGAGGCTCTGCAGTCGTTAGCAGTCGCAGGCGATGCGATTGCCCGCCTGGAGCGCCGGCGCGGTGAGCGAGTCCGGGGCTCGGGTGGCGTCAACCGAGATGGCCTGTCCGCTCAACGGGTCTGTGCCTGCCACGTCCACCGCGTAACCCTCCCTGGCCCAGTACTCGAAGCCGCCGATCATCTCGCGCACCTCGTATCCCAACTCAGCGATGATGAGCCCGGCGCGCGTGGCCCCGTTGCAGCCAGGGCCCCAGCAATACACGACGAACCGCGTGCCCACCGGGTACTCCGGTATGCGCGCCGCCATCTGGGGCTTTGGCAGGTGAGTCGCACGCCGAGCGTGCCCCTGATCCCAAGCCACCTGATCGCGAGTGTCGAGCAGGACGAATCCCGGTTCGGCTGATTCGAGCGCCGCGTGCGCGTCAGAGGCGTCGGTCTCGAAGGCGAGCTTGGCGGCAAAGTGAGCTGCGGCGGCGCCGTCAAAATTCATGGCTCAATTGTAAGTGACGGCGAAGGTCTTCGCGCGATGCATACGTGATATATATTGACTCAATAGAAACCGCGTATGCATCCGGAGGAACCATGTCCATTAGGCATTCACTGCTTGTCCTACTGACCGAAGGCGACCGCTACGGCTACGAGTTGCGTCAGGAGTTCGAGGGTCGCACCGGCGGGGCCTGGCCGCTGAACGTCGGCCAGGTTTACAGCACCCTGGAAAGACTCGAGCGGGACGACTTGGTCGTCAGGACTGACATCGACGGAGAACGCCAGGTGCGCTACAGTCTGACCGATGCTGGCCACGACGAGGTGGTCGCGTGGTGGTCGCGCCCGGTGCCAGTCTCAAAACTACCCCGCGACGATGTTGCGCTCAAGATCGCGCTAGCCGTCGCCACTCCCGGCGTGGACGTTCCCGCCGTCATCCACACGCAGCGACGCGCGGTGATGTCATCGCTCCAAGACCTCAACCGAGCGAAGAGGGCGGATGACGACGCGTGGGATCTGGTCGCGGACTCGCTCATCTTCCGCGCGGAGGCCGAGGTGCGGTGGCTCGACCACACCGCGGCGCGGCACGCGATAAGACGCACGAATGGAACGGCGGCTGCACCTGCGGCAACTATGCCCGCCATTCCCGTCGCCGACCACGAGCAGGTATCCCGATGAGTGCGAACCCCTCAAATGACTCGACCCCTGTGCTCGCGGTGCGCGACATCACCAAGACCTACGTGGACGGCGAGCGAACGGTCGAGGCGCTGGTCAACGTGTCGCTCGACGTGTTCGCAGGCGAGATGGTCGCAATCATGGGCACGTCCGGGTCCGGCAAGTCGACTCTGCTCGCCATCGCCGGCGCCCTCCTCGCTCCCACCTCGGGGGGTGTCTGGATCGGTGGCTCGCCTCTGAACGGCCTGAGCAGCGGACGCGAGCTCGCAGCCATACGCCGGGAGCGCATTGGATTTGTGTTCCAGGACTTCAACCTACTCCCGTCGCTAACCGCTCTGGAGAACGTCGCTCTCCCACTCGATCTTGGGGGCGCGGCGAGCGCCACCGCCCGCTCCGAGGCTCGTCGAGCGCTTGCTGTGGTCGGCATGCGGGAGCGCTCGGGTTCGTTCCCCGATGAACTTTCAGGCGGGCAGCGCCAGCGCGTCGCGATCGCCCGCGCTATCGTCGGGGAGCGTCGGCTGCTGCTCGCGGACGAACCCACCGGGGCGCTCGACTCGGTGACCGGCGAGAGCGTCCTCCAGGGTCTGCGGCAGCGCGCCGAGGAGGGCGCCGCCGTCGTGGTAGTGACGCACGACCCCCGCCACGCGGCGTGGGCGGACCGCATCATTTACCTGTCCGACGGCCGCATCCTCGACGAGACCCGCGCCCTCGACGCCGACTCACTGCTCGCGGGCGGCATGCAGTGACGAAAGCCTCCGACGCCGCGCGACAGCTACGCACGGCGCTGCGACTTGCCGGCCGGCAGCTGCGCCGCAGCCCCCGAGAAGGGGCGCTAGTCGCCGCGCTGGTCGCAATCCCTGCTGTTGCCATCATGCTGATCGCCACGGTGTCGGCCAGCCAACAACCCACCACCTCCGAGCGGCTCAGCGTCGAGCTCGGGCAGAGCAAGGCGTGGGTTCGCGTCATGGACGAGTACGGCAATCCCCTCGTCCAGTGGCCGACCGCTCCGGAGTTCTCCGAATCCAGTAGACCCGAGAAGGGCAACACCTCTGGCGATCCGTATACGGCCGCCGACATCGAGGCACTGCTTCCCGGCGGTGCCGGGGTGATATCCCTGCAGTCTGGCTCGACGACAGTGAGTGGTGCCGATGCCGCTGGGCGCGCCACTGTGGTGCAGGGCGAAGCCTGGGACGCTGCGCTGGCCGGAAAGTACGACCTCGTCTCCGGGATGGCGCCGTCCTCAAGTGACCAGGTCATGGTGTCGCCCGACCTTGCGAATAGTCTCGGGGTCGCGGTCGGAGATACCGTCACCCTAGACGTCGCGGGCGACAGGTTCACCGTCTCCGGCGTATTGGAGCCGCGGGTCGACAGTGACGGCGGCACCGTGTTTGTCGCCCCCGGCACCCTTTCCCTGGACGACGGCATGCAGTCCTTCACCTGGTACTTGCTGGACCACCCGCTGTCGTGGGCTGACGTGCAGGCCCTCAATGACAAGGGTTTGACTGCCTACTCCCGAGAGGTCGTCAACAACCCTCCAACCGATGCGCCGCAGCCGTACGCTGGCGAGGCGGCCACTGGCGCCCAGGTGGCCGCTGGCACCGTGGGCCTCATCGCAGCGATGCTGCTGGCGGGCGCAGGGTTCGTCGTCACGTTCCGCCGACAGCGATACTCCTTCGCCCTGCTCGCCGCCACCGGCGCGACTCGAACGGTCTTGACGTTCGTGGGTGTCGCTCGCGGCGTCTGGCTCGGACTCGCGGGCGGCGCGGTAGGTGCCGTGTTAGGCATCGTGGCGGGCTTCGGCTGGGTAGCGTTCCTATTGAACTGGGGCGACACGGACGCCCAAAACAGCACCTGGGGCTATCACGTACCCTGGCCGACAGTCGTGGCAGTCGCGCTCTACGGAACACTCGTGGGCGCGATCGCTTCAGCCATACCCGCTAGAACTGCGGCGCGGCTCGACGTAATCGACGTGATGCGCGGCAGCCTGACTCCTAGGCGGGTGCGTCGCTGGCCGACCCTGGCTGGCAGCGTGGCGCTCCTCCTCGGTGCCCTACTCCTCGCGCAAGCGGCAAAATCGCTCACCTCATCGGTCGACCTGTCCGGCCCCGCGGCCTACAACGCGGGTACGCGGGGTTCAATGTTGCTGGCGACCGGAGCCACGCTCGTCTTCGTCGGTCTCGCGCTACTCACGCCCTCGGTCCTGCGAACGATTGGCCGTATCGCCGCCCGCGCGACTATCACTCCGCGGATAGCAGGGCGCGACCTGGCCCGCAACATCGGCCGCACCGCCCCAGTGGTAGCAACAATCGCGATCACGGTGGGGATCGGCTCGGGAGTCCTGATGACACTGGACCGCGACTGGCAGCAACTTCAAAACGGTTGGCAACCCAACGCGCCCATCGGCGACGGTTCGGTGCAACTAGGGGCAAGCGCATCGGCGGATGCCCATCAGGCAGACAATACTGTGGCGGCGATCAAAACTACCCTGCCAGACGCCACCACCACCGTGGTCTCCGGCTGGGTCACCAGTTTTGAAATGTCAGACATCCCCGTGGATGGCCCCGGGGTGCCGAGCATCGCGGTCGCGGAGTCAAATCTCTGCCCCCTCTATGTCGACAGCGGCGGGGTAAGTGAGACCGACCTGGCCAACGACCCGCGCTGCCAGGGCAGCGGGGCAAACATCAACCAGTGGGTTCTCGGCGCCGCGGTTGGGGACGCAGACACGCTGCGTGCGGTACTCGGTAGCGAGCCGTCACCCGAGTCCGTCTCCACGCTGGAGAATGGCGGCGTTGTGGTGCTCGACCCTGCCTTACTCGACGGTGAAAACGTCACGATCGCCTGGTGGGACTATGGCAACGAGAACTACCCCAACGACAATGACTCAAAGCCCGCATCTACTCAGCAGCTCAGCGCGACATACCAAGCGCCTACATACATCGGGGTGACAGGTACCCTCGCGATGATGTCGCCCGCGACCGCCGCGACCTTAGCGTGGCCGGTGGCCCCGAGCGATGTCCTCGTAGATGCACCCAGTCCCATCACCACAGCTCAGCAGGCCGCTATCAACTCGGACCTTCACGGTTTCAGCGCGAACCCACTGTGGCTCAACGTCGAGCGCGGACCAGACGTGAGCGGAGCGCGCACAACGGCGATCGCCACGATCATCATCGTGGTGGCGCTCACGTTCGCTTGCACGTCAATCGCGCTCTCACTCGCCCGATCCGAGGCGCGCCGGGACGACTTTACACTCGCTTCTTTGGGCGCGGACCCACGCATGGCGCGCGGGTTAGCCGCGTGGCAAGGTGCGCTTATCAGTTTCCTTGCCCTAAGCATCGGCTTAGTGACGGCTGTCGCGTGGCTTTGGGTGGACTCGAAACGTGTTGTGGATGCAAGCTACGAGCTTCCGTGGTTGGCCGTCATCGGCTCCTGGATAGTCCTTCCCGCTTGCGTGGGTGCGGTCTCGTGGGTGTTCACAAAGGTGCCGGCTGCGATCCACTACCGCCTGGCGGCCTGAACACGATCTCACGACGCTTTCCTCGGGCGGAACTCGAGCCCAGCGGTGCATTGAATCCTCTCGATTCCTAGAGTTGAGCGTTATCGACTCAACCTTTGCGAAATCCACTTGACAACCAGCGCGATAAGTAGATACTTGAGTGTAGGCGGCTCAACTTTGAGAGCCGGACTCAACCGTGGGCCAGACGAGGCCCAGCGGCGCAAGCCGTTAGACAAGGAGAAATGACTTATGTCACGTGCAGTAGGCATTGACCTCGGCACCACGAACTCGTGCGTTGCCGTACTTGAAGGTGGCGAGCCCACCGTTATCGCGAACGCCGAAGGCGCTCGCACCACCCCCTCGGTGGTCGCATTCTCAAAGACCGGTGAGGTCCTCGTAGGCGAAATTGCCAAGCGCCAGGCCGTCACCAACGTTGATCGCACCATCGCGTCGGTCAAGCGTCACATGGGAACCGACTGGAACCAGGAAATCGACGACAAGAAGTACTCCGCGCAAGAGATCAGCGCGCGCATCCTGGGCAAGTTGAAGCGTGACTCCGAGGAGTACCTGGGCGAGAAGGTGACCGATGCGGTCATCACCGTTCCGGCTTACTTCAACGACGCTGAGCGTCAGGCGACCAAGGACGCGGGCGAGATCGCAGGTCTTAACGTGCTGCGTATCGTCAACGAGCCCACCGCGGCAGCGCTCGCTTACGGCCTGGACAAGGGTAAGGAAGACGAGCTCATCCTGGTCTTCGACCTCGGTGGCGGCACGTTCGACGTCTCGCTGCTGGAAGTCGGCAAGGACGAAGACAACTTCTCCACCATTCAGGTCAAGGCAACCGCAGGCGACAACCGCCTCGGCGGCGACGACTGGGACCAGCGCGTTGTTGACCACCTCATCAAGGAGGTCAAGAACTCCGAGGGTGTCGACCTGTCCAAGGACAAGTCAGCCGTCCAGCGTCTGCGTGAGGCGTCCGAGCAGGCCAAGAAGGAACTCTCGACCGCCAACTCGACCAACATCTCGCTGCAGTACCTCTCCATTGGCGAGAACGGCCCGGTTCACCTGGACAGCAAGCTCACGCGCGCTCAGTTCCAGGAAATGACCAAGGATCTCCTCGAGCGCACCAAGGCACCCTTCCAGCAGGTCATCAAGGATGCCGGCGTGAAGCTCAGCGAGATCGACCACGTCGTGCTCGTGGGTGGTTCCACCCGGATGCCCGCCGTGACCGAGGTCGTCACCGAACTCACCGGCGGCCAGGAGCCCAACAAGGGCGTCAACCCCGATGAGGTCGTCGCCGTAGGCGCCGCACTTCAGGCTGGCGTCATCAAGGGCGAGCGCAAGGACGTGCTGCTCATCGACGTCACTCCCCTCAGCCTCGGCATCGAGACCAAGGGCGGCGTAATGACTTCGCTGATCGAGCGCAACACCGCGATCCCGACCAAGTCGTCCGAGGTCTTCTCGACTGCTGACGACAACCAGCCGTCGGTGATGATTCAGGTGTACCAGGGCGAACGCCAGTTCGCCCGTGACAACAAGATGCTTGGGACGTTCGAGCTCGGCGGCATTGCCCCCGCGCCTCGTGGTGTCCCGCAGATTGAGGTCACGTTCGACATCGACGCCAACGGAATTGTGCACGTGCACGCCAAGGACCGCGGAACGGGCAAGGAATCGTCCATTACCGTGACCGGCGGCTCGGCACTGTCCAAGGAAGACATCGAGCGCATGGTCAAGGACGCCGCAGAGCACGAGGAAGAGGACAAGAAGCGTAAGGAAGACGCGGAAACGCGTAACAACGCCGAGTCCTTCGCGTACTCCACGGAGAAGATCCTGTCCGAGAATGAGGAAAAGGTTCCCGCCGAGGTGGCCGAGGACGTCAAGTCCGCGATCGCAGAGGTGAAGACCGCGCTCGAGGGCGACGATACTGCAGCAGTCAAGACCGCGCACGATGAGCTGGTTGAGAAGGCTCAGAAGATTGGCGAGGCTGTCTACGCCTCGCAGCAGGCCGAGTCCGCCGAGGGCGAAGCCCCCGCAGGCGAAGACGCCACCGCCTCGACCGAGGACGAGGACGACGTCGTTGACGCCGAGATCGTCGAGGACGAGGACGAGAAGAAGTAGCTCCGATGCAACGGGCGGGCTGGCAGTTGCCGCCCGCCCGTTTCGCGCTACTCACATCTACTCTCCGAGGAGAAAATCGTGACCGATAGTCAGAACGACAACAACGACGACGACACCACACCCGATGCGACAAACGCGACCGGCGACGACGCACTCGCCCAGGCCGAGGCGATCATGAACGACGCCGCATCGAGCATCGACGGTGACGAGACCAGCGCCGATGACGCGCTAACCGCCGCAACCGCCAAGGCTGCGGAACACCTGGACGATCTGCGTCGCCTCCAGGCGGAGTTCGTCAACTACCGAAAGCGCGTTGACCGCGATAGGGCCGCGCTCGCCGAGCAGGCATCCGCCAAGGTCATCGAGGCTCTGGTGCCGACGCTGGATGACATCGCTGCGGCGCGCGAGCACGGCGACCTGGCCGACGGACCCTTCGCCTCCATCGCCGCCAAGCTTGAAGAAGCACTGAGCCGGCTCGGCTGGCAAGCATACGGAGCCACCGGCGAAGTATTCGACCCACAGATTCACGAGGCCCTGATGTCTCAGCCCAGCGCTGAGGTCACCGAGCCCACAGTCCACCAGGTAGCCCAGCCAGGCCACCGCGTAGGCGACAAGGTGGTGCGTCCCGCACGCGTCATCGTCGCTCAGCCCGAATAAAATCCACATTCAGACCTAAGAAGGGAGGCGCCCATGACGAGTCAGGACTGGTTCTCTAAGGACTTCTACAAGACCCTAGGCGTCCCCAAGGACGCCGATCAGGCGGACATCAAGAAGGCTTATCGCAAGCAGGCGAAGAACCTGCACCCCGACCGCAATCCAGGCAACGCCGCGTCCGAGAAGCAGTTCAAGAACGTTGGCGAGGCGTACGCCGTGTTGAGCGACCCGTCTCAGCGCGAACAGTACGACTCGGTGCGCGCGATGGGCAGCGGCGGGCCCCGCTTCCAAGCTGGCGGCCAGGGTGGCGGCGGATTCGAGGATGCCATGGGAGGCATGTTCGGAGGCGGCCAGGGTGGTCACGGTAACCAGGGCGGCTATAGCAACGCACGTACACAAGGTGGCGGCGGATTCGAGGATATTTTGTCGAGCATGTTCGGTGGCGGCGGACGCCGAGGGCCAGCACCCGGGCAGGACATCGGCGCGACTACCGAGGTGGCATTCCGGCAAGCCGCTGAGGGCGCAACCATCTCCCTCAGCCTTGAGGGACGCACCGTCTCGACCCGTTTGCCAGTAGGCGTCAAGGATGGGCAGAAGATTCGTATCCGTGGCAAGGGACGCCCCGGCACCGGCGGCGGACCTGCGGGTGACCTGCTGCTTACCGTGCGAGTGTCTAAGCACCCCGTGTTCACGGTCGATGGACTGAACCTCCGTATGACATTGCCCGTCGCGTTCGACGAGGCGGTCCTTGGTGCCACCGTCGAGGTACCCACCCTGGACGGCACACACGTGAAGGTGAAAGTGCCATCGGGCACCAACTCCGGGCGCGTGCTACGCGTCAAGGGGCGCGGGCTTACCAGCGCAAAGGGTAAGGGCGACCTGCTAGCGAGCGTGAGCGTCTCAGTCCCTGACAAGGTCTCCAGCGCCGCGAAGGAGGCTCTCCAGACGTTCGCATTGGAGACTGCCAAGGACGATCCGCGTGCGGAACTGTATAAGAATGCGGTGAAGTAGCAGTCACCCACGATTCACCGATCCGTGGCCAAGTGAGCAGAGGAGGAAGACATGAACCGTCCCGACGTTGACGAGCCAGTCTTCCCCATCTCTGCCGCTGCTGAGTTGGCTGGCATGCACGCGCAGACGCTACGCCAATACGACCGCGTGGGACTCGTGGTGCCTAGGCGTCGTGCCGGTGGCGGACGTCGATACTCGCTGCGCGACGTCGCCGTACTGCGCGAGGTTCAACGCATGAGTCAGGACGAGGGCATCAACCTCGCCGGCATTGCGCATATCCTTCACCTGCAACGCCGAGTAGAAGTACTCGAAACCGAGGTGTCGAAACTGCGTCACCGTGCCGATCCTGGGCTGCGGGTATTCACCACCGGTACCCGCGGGAACGTGGTCATTGTGGAACGCGGCCAGCGGGGCGAGCGTAGCGAGGGTCGCGCACTTGTCTTGTGGCGCGGGCACGAGCGCGCACCTGCACCTGCACCTGCACCCGAGCGACTGCCCTAGTCGTCCACTTCCACGGTCTTGATCCGCGCGGTACGGCCGGACACTATCCGCACATCTGACTTACGCACGCCGAGGTGCCTAGCAAGGACCGCATAGACGCCCTTATTGGCAGCTCCATCGACGGCACGCTCCTTCACGAATACCGTCAGGAGCCCGTCTTCATCTACCTGAACCAGCGGTGCCTTGCGGCTGCCTGGCTTTACGTGGATGCGATATCGGGTCACCCCTAGACGGTACCGGCGTTGCGCGCGCTCCTGCGCGGCTCACCCACTAGACCGCGGCTCCTATAAATCTTGTCTAGTGTCGGTGGCGCGAAGTAACCTCATCACATGGCAGAAGATAATGCGGTCGTGGCCGAGGGCCTCATCAAAAATTTTAAGCAGACCAAGGCGCTCAATGGCATCAACTTGGCCGTGCCGCGCGGAACTGTACTCGGAGTTCTAGGCCCTAACGGAGCGGGCAAGACCACAGCAGTGCGCATCCTCGCGACCCTGCTGCGGGCGGACGGTGGCCACGCGCGCGTGGCCGGCTACGACGTGGCGAAGAATCCTGCTGAGGTGCGCAAGCGCATCGGCCTCACCGGCCAATATGCATCGGTTGATGAGGAACTCACCGGGCGCGAAAACCTCCACATGATCGCGGCGCTCCTGAACATGTCGGGCCGCTCATCCAAAGCGCGCGCCAAGGAGCTGCTTGAGTGGTTTGACCTGACCGAAGCTGCCGACCGCACGCTCAAGACCTACTCGGGCGGCATGCGGCGCCGGCTTGATCTGGCCGCCTCACTGACTGGCCACCCGGAGGTGGTGTTCCTCGACGAGCCCACCACCGGCCTCGACCCCGCCAAGCGCGAGGACATGTGGGACGTGGTGCGTGACATCGTGGGGCGCGGCACCTCCGTGTTGCTCACCACGCAGTATCTGGAAGAGGCCGACGCCCTTGCGGACGACATCGTGGTGATCAATCACGGCGAGGTGATCGCTCACGATACCGCCGACAAGCTCAAGCGCGTGGTCGGCTCCCAGACGCTGCGGGTGCGCCCCACCGATATGAGCGACACCGCCGCAGTTAAGGAGATCCTCGGCGGGGTCGCGACCGACCGGGCCCCCATCGACGAATACCGTCCGGGCGAGTACTCGGTACCGGTAGCGGACGACTCGGCCCTCGCGATCGTCGTCGCAAAACTCGCGGCACAGCACGTCACGGTCACCGAACTGTCGCTGCAACTACCCAGCCTGGATGAAGTGTTCTTCACGCTCACCGGTCAGAGGCAACGGCCATCCGCTGAAGACGCAGCGGCCGTCGAAGACCAGGAGGAAAAGGCATGAGTTCAGCAACCATCACTCACGACGTCGAGGTCCTCAAGCAGGGGCCGTTCGACGTGATTCGGCACTCTTGGGTGCTCGCGAAGCGGTCTCTCGTCAAGACGTGGCGCACTCCCGAGGGTCTGATCGACGTCACGTTGTCTCCCATCATGTTCACGCTGCTCTTCACCTTTATTTTTGGTGGCGCCATCGCGGGCTCCACCGCGGACTATCTTGTGTTTCTCATCCCGGGGCTCATTGGTCAGAACATCGCGTTCGCCTCGGTCGGCATTGGCATCCAGCTCAACTCGGACATGTCCAAGGGCATCTTCGACCGCTTCCGTGCGCTGCCCATCTCGCGAGTCGCGCCGCTGCTCGGCGCCGCGCTTGGGGACGTGGTGAGGTACGTACTCCTCATCGGCATCATGGTGGGCACTGGCTATGCCTTGGGATACCGCATTCACACCGACCCGCTCAGCTTCTTGGCAGGTTGCCTTCTCGCGATCCTGTTCGCGCTATGCCTGGCGTGGGCGCCGATGCTCGTTGGCCTGATCGCCCGTTCCGAGCGAGCAGTGCAGGGCATCGTGTTCATGACGCTCTTCCCCCTGACCTTCGCATCGAACGCGTTCGTGCCAACCGAGACGATGCCAAACTGGCTCGCCTCGTTCGCGAACGCCAATCCGCTGTCGCACCTCATTGCCGCACTCCGAGCGCTCTGGAGTGGAGGCGACTGGCAGGCCCCGGTGGGCTGGACGCTGTTGTGGTGCGCTGTGTTTGTGATTGTCTTTGCGCCACTCGCGATCCGCGCGTACAACCGCAAGGCCTAGCCCGAGCACAAGCCCCCTAAATGCAGAATGACCGGTGGCGCCCTCAGCGCGCCACCGGTCGTTCTGTACTGAGCTGGCTATCGCTGTAGCGACTCCAGCAAGGCTGTGATGTACCCGTGGTCAGCGGGCAGTGATTCGATCCACACGCGCGGGGGTTGGCGGATCAGGTTGCCCACACGCATCGCGGTGGCACGGTCAGAGATGTGGTCGCGAAGTGCGGCAATTCCCTCGCCGAGCGTCATGCCACGTTCCACAAGCACGGCGTAGAGGCCGTCGGCCAGACGAGCCATGGGGTAACCCTCGCCGTATGCGCTGCTGAGGGCCTGGCCCACTGCTGCGTTGCGGGCAATGCGCTGCCAAGGATCGGGGTCTGCCACTGCAACATCAACCACGACAAGTGCGTGGGTGTCGCTCACGTGGAGGCCTGTGCGCTGGGCAGCGCCGTAGACCTCAGCGAGGCGACGAATCAGGTACTCGGAAGTGCCGAGTCCAGACTCGGGGTCCTTCATGCTGGGGATGGCCGCCGGGGCGACATCGCCCTCCGTCCAACCCTCGCACAGTGCACGAATGCTACGAATGGGTGCGGACTCAAAGCCCGCAGACCTGAACAGCACTGCCATGTCATCGATCGACTCAGTGATGCCTACGCCTGCCGCCGAGCGGGCCTGGCCAAGGCGGAAAGCCGCGGGAGCGGTATCGAGCCGAGACTCTAGTGCCTCGGCCAACGCCTCGGCTGCTGGTGTGTACCAGTCCCCCGGGCGAAGCCAAACAGATTCGACACTCGCGGTCTCCCAAATGCGGAGCAACACGCTATCGGCGTGGCTCTCGGTGAGGTTCGCTTCTGTGGTCATGCATGATGAGACGAGCCGCCCACTCGGTTATGACGCGACCTCCAGAAAATTTTTCTCGACACGCCCACCGCAGAGTGTGACTAATCTCTCACTAGCACCCTTGCGCTACGCACGCGCGACGCGGGACTATTCGTGTATCTGTATCGGTGCAATAAGAGGAGCGTTCGCGTAAATGAGTTCCGAGGCGGTCGCGCTATGGACAGAAACGTCTAGCGACCCAGAGTTGATCGCTGGCGTTCGTGCCGGCGATACGACCGCCTTTGGCCTGCTCTACGAGCGCCACGTCGATGCCGCACGCAAGGTCGCAAATCAATACACGAATACCTCGGCGGACGTCGACGACGTGGTTTCCGAATCCTTCGCACGGGTCCTCAGGGCCCTGCAGCGAGGGGACGGACCAGACCTGGCCTTCCGCGCCTACCTGTTCACCATCGTGCGCCGCACGGGCATGGACCTCATCAACAAGGCGATCCGCACCAAACCCCGCGAAGACATGGGTGAGTACGAGGCGACGCTTGGCTATGAGGCGTCGTCCGACGAGCCCGCCCTTGAAGGCTTTGAGCGCGGCATGGTCGCCGGCGCCTTCAAGTCCCTGCCCGAGCGTTGGCAGGCGGTGCTCTGGTACACCGAAGTAGAGAAGAAGAGCCCCAAAGAGATCGCCCCGCTGCTGGGACTCAGCGCGAATGGCGTGGCGGCCCTGGCCTACCGGGCCCGTGAGGCGCTCCGCCAGGCCTACCTCCAGCAGCACCTCAACAGTGCCGACACTCTCAACTGCCTCGAGGCCAATACCCAGCTCGGCGCTTACGTGCGCGGTGGGCTAAACAAGCGCGAGCATTCGCGCATCGACGAGCACGTCAAGTCCTGCGAGCGGTGTACGGCACTCGTGATTGAACTTCAGGATGTCAACCGCGGTATGCGCGGCATCATTGCACCGATGGTTCTTGGCACGCTCGGAATGGGCGCCCTCCAGGGGGGCCTACCTATCGGCGGCGCGTTTGGGCCCGGCGGTGTGGCCGGAGCATCGGGTGGTACCGCAGCGAGCGGCGGTGCGACAGCAGGTGCCACCGGCATGGCTGGAGCAGGTATCGGCGCAAGCGGCCTGACCTCGGTCCTCTCCGGCGTTCCCGGTTTTCTTCTTCCCGCGGCGGCCGTCGTTGGCGTCGCAGCGATAGCCATTGGCAGCGCAAGTTTTCTGGGTCTTGTTAATCCCTTTGGCGGAAGCGACTCCCAAGCGGATGCCGTGACTCAGCAAGACACCGCTGAGGCCGGCCCCAGCAGCGACCTAGACGACTTGGCCACCGACAGCGACATCGATGCCCCGGTTGGCATCGCACCAAGTGATGACGCTATTACCGATGGCGTTGTAGAAGCCCCCGTGGTTGACCTCGTCGATCCGTCGACAGGCACCGGAGCAGACACCGGGAATGCGTACGTCCAGGGCGGCTCAGACGCAACCTACCCGGGCTATGTCACACCGGTCGTTCCCAGCGGCAGCGAGACCAAGGCAACGTCCCCCGGCTCAACGTCAGACGCCGGCACTGCCGGTGGTACCGACACCGGGACAGGCACCGATGGTGGTGCCACTACCGGCACGGACACCGGCACGGGCGGGACGACCCCCGACCCCGGCACCACCACTGAGCCGACGCCCGACCCCACTACGGACACCACCCCCGACCCCACTCCCACCGTCCCGGAAAAGCGTGGAGTCGTCCTAGCAATAGCCGAGGCGCCGCTTGGCTATCTTGAGATCACCGAAACGGCACCATTGGTGTCTACCTCGATCTCCAATACGGGAGACACCGACGCCGGCCCCGTGACGGCCACCGTCGAGCTCCCCGAGGGTCTCGTGTTCGCGTCACCCACCAGCGGAGGCGGCGGGTCCACGACGTCAGCGCGTGCGGCGTCCACCATCTCGCACTTGCTCGACTACGCGCGCACGGGAACCTTCGACTCGGGATCGTGGGTTTGTGAGCTTTCCGCGGATCAGACCAAGGCCACGTGTGACCTTGACGAACTCATCGCTGAGTCTTCCGCCGACCTCACCCTGCCGGTCGCGATCAACACCTTCACCACGCTCGATGACGAGGCCAAGACGTCGTTCGAGGTGGTGGCCGGTGAGCAGCACCAGAACTACGCGGTGCCTACCGGGCTCAAGTCGGTCAACGACGGCTTGCACGTGGCTTACTCCGCCGCGGGGCACGTTGCCGCTACGACGGTCGGCTCCCCACTGATGGGCTGTGGCCTCACGTTGGTGTCTTGTAGCAGCGCCATGTACAGCACCTCAAGCACAGCGGCAAACAACAGCCAAAACATGGTTGCCATCAGAGCCGCGGGCGGGACACGCAACTCAGCAGTCACGAACTTGAGCATTCCAGCCGATGCCAAGGTCCTCTACGCGTCGCTTGAGTGGTCCGCCAACGCCCACATCAACGATGCCCCCGGGGCCAAGCTGAGCAGCGGCAATGCTGCGCTCGGCACGGATGCCTACATGGCGACGTGGTTTGATTCTTCGCTGACCAGCGCGTGGATCAAGGCCCCTGGAGCTTCCGCCTACGCTCCGATCACGGGCACACTGGTAACTCCCATCTTCGAGGACACGTCACAACGCGCCTACTACCAGAGCCGCGCCGATGTTACTGAATTAGTGCGCAAGTACGGCGCGGGAGACTGGTCGGTCGCGGACATTGCGCTGAGCCGTTCCACGCGCGACTCGACGCCCACCTACTACGGCGGCTTCGCGCTCAC
>Ga0307486_1001782_pt1 | contig 15829 bp, 9 predicted proteins | sample CBIW02metaG_FD_203663 | JGI IMG/M metagenome (GOLD analysis project Ga0307486, IMG submission 203663) | Sea-ice brine microbial communities from Beaufort Sea near Barrow, Alaska, United States - CBIW 0.2 | ecosystem: Environmental > Aquatic > Marine > Coastal | place: USA: Alaska | collected... | reverse complement strand
TACGTGCCTTTTATTATCAATCCGCAGGAAATTTCATTTAATGAAAATAATCCAAACTTGGAGGTAATAATATCAGAAATTGAATCTCAGACTGATTTGAAATTCGCTTATGGAGATGATGTAAATCCCACAACTAAACTTGTCGGAAGGTTTAGTTTTGAAAAGGAAAATTTAGATGAAGTATTAAAGCAACTTTCCAGAAGGACACATTATAACATGGGAATTATAGGCAATAATATAGCTATATCTCTTGATCCCAATGTGGAAAAATCGGAATCTAATAAATCGAAAATCCAGCTATTGGTAGTAGGAATTGTTACAGATGCTAATGGACTGCCGCTTCCTAGTGTAACCGTTCAGGAACAAGGAACGAATAACGGAGTTCTTACAGATTTTGATGGTAATTTTACTATTGAAGTAAGTTCTCCACAGTCAAAATTGGTCTTTACTTATATAGGTATGGAAAGTGTTGAGAGAGTTGTCGGTGGAAATACAAGAATGGACATTGTAATGCAGGAAGACCTGGAATCTTTAGATGAAGTAGTGGTAACAGCTTTGGGAATTAAAAGAGAAGCAAAAAGTCTTGGGTATTCAGCAACTACTGTAGATACGGAGAATTTAACTGCTAACAGGAATGTAAATGTCGGTAATAGTCTTGTTGGTAAGGTTGCGGGTCTTAATGTTACCACTCCGACTACTGGTCCTGCTGGATCTTCTAAGATACGGATTCGAGGCCAGTCGTCTTTTGGTGGAAATAATTCTCCATTAATAATAGTTAACGGAGTTCCTATTAATAATGCTGCAACAGGTGCAGCCAATGATTCAGGGGAAGGTTTTGCTGGGGAAGCAAGAAGTGATTCAGGTGATGGTTTACAAAGTATAAACCCTGATGATATAGAATCAATGACAGTACTAAAAGGGGCGGCAGCTGCAGCTCTTTACGGTTTTCGTGCAAAAGATGGTGCAATTATTATTACTACAAAATCTGGAGCGGGGCAAATTGGAATTGGTGTTGAAATTAATTCAAGCTTTCAGGCTGATTACGCACTTGATTTTACAGATTTCCAATATGAGTATGGTCAAGGCGAAGGTGGTGTTAGACCTCAAAGTGTCGCCGAAGCCCGAAGTAGTGGAGTTTGGAGCTTTGGAGAAAGGTTTGATGGTCAACCCACTTGGCAACTTGATGGGGAGCAACATCCATATCTTCCGCATACTAATAGAATTGAGACTTTTTATGATACTGGTTTAACATTAATGAATTCTGTAGCTCTTGCAGGGGGAGATCAAAACGGGAGCTTTAGACTTTCATTTGCCAATACCGATGTACAAGGTATTGTTCCAAATTCTTTATTTGATAAAAAGGTGATCAATTTAGGTGTGAATTATAATCTCACAGATAAGCTTTCTACGCAGGTTAACGCAAACTATTCCATTGAGGATAACCAAAACCCACCGGTTGTGGCTCAGCAGGATTATAACGTTAACCAGACCCTCATGACTTTGGCTAATAGTATTAATCCTAAGTGGATGGAAGATGTGTACGAAGATCCAGTAACAGGTGACGAGATAAACCCGGCCCGGTTCAGGAACCGTACAAATATGTATTTCACAATGGCTAACCGTTTTGAGAATCGTAAGCGTGACCGTCTTTTTGGAAATGTCTCTTTACGTTATCAATTTACACCATGGCTTTATGCTCAAGGGCGTATAGGTCAGGATTACTTCTCTGTCCAGCATGAGGTAAACCGACCAACAGGAACGGCTTTTCTTTCTCCGGCAGCTTCAGGATTTAATGGTAATTATTATCAGGATTCCGAACAATTCCGTGAGCTAAACATGGACTTTTTAATAGGTGCTGATGGTGAAATGGGCGATTTTGGTTTTGATGCTCTTTTAGGGGCTAATAGGCTTGATCAAACTGGCCAAACATTAGGTACTTCAGTAACTAATTTTTACGTACGCGACTTATATACCATTAATAATGGTCAAATTAAAAACCCTACTTATAGGTATTATCAGAAAAGAGTAAATTCTATTTACGGAACCGCCGGAGCATCTTTTAGAAATTACTTATTCGTGAATTTCACGGGACGGAACGACTGGTTTTCTACGCTGAATCCAGAGTCCAATAGTTACTTTTATCCTTCTGTAAGTTCTAGTTTTGTTTTTACTGAAGCTATTGGTACGGGGACACCAAATTGGCTTAGTTTTGGGAAGTTAAGAGCCGCTTATGCAGAAGTTGGAGGTGATACGGATCCTTATGCCAATCAACTTTTCTATAATCTTCAAAGTAATGAATTTAATGGTACAGCTTTAGGAGGCATTCAGGGGAATACAAGTCCTAACCAAAATCTTCGTCCACTAAAAGTAAAGGAGATTGAAGTAGGTCTAAATCTTGGTTTCTTTGGTAATCGGGCTACATTGGATATGGCAGTATACCGTAAAAATACAGAAGATGAAATTCTTGATGTAGATATTTCTGTTGCATCTGGTTTTCAGCAGACAAAGGTAAATGTTGGAAGATTGAGAAACGAAGGAATTGAAGCTTTATTATCCATCTCCCCTATACGTAATAATGATATGAGATGGGAAACTTCTTTTAATTATTCTTACAATAAAAGTGAGGTGCTGGCACTTGCAGAAAATCAACAAAGAATTGATGTTGGAAATGCTGAGCTTATTGGTAATGTGTCTCATGAAGTAGGAATGCCTATGGCCTCATTACGAGGTAGGGATTATTTACGTGACGAACAAGGGAATGTAATTACTGTTGATGGACGTTTCCAGGCTGGGGATTTAGTTACCTATGGAAGTGCTATACCTAAGCATACCGGGGGGTGGATTAATAACTTTAATTATAAAGGATTTAACGTCTTTGCCCAAGTTGACTTCAAAGCTGGACACAAAATACTCTCGAACTCCAATTTTAACTGGACGCGCCATGGGTTGCATAAAATGTCTTTGGAAGGACGTGAAGGTGGTGTAGTGATGGATGCACTGAACCCTGATGGTTCACCAAATTCAACTCCGGTAGAAGCAGGAGTTTTTTGGAACGATTACAGGAGTAAGGGTATATCAACCCCATTTGTATATGATGCAAGTTTCGTAAGATGGAGGACAGTATCTGTTGGATATGATTTCTCTGAGATGCTTGGTGAGAACAGCGTCTTTCAAGGTATAAATCTCCGTGCATTTATAAACAATGTTTTGATGATTTCAAAATCGACAGACAATCTTGATCCGGAATCTGCTTTTTCAGCCTCCGATAATCTTTCAGGATTAGAATACCACGGCCTTCCAACAACACGAAGCTATGGATTGAATTTAAATATTAAGTTGTAAACTTAGTTTCATTAAACTTTATAAAATTATGAATATTAAATATATACTTCCGGCCTTTATTGCCATTTCAGTAGGTTTGAGTAGCTGTGATAGTGATTTCGAAGAAATAAATACAAATCCTATAGAACCTACTACTTTGAATCCTGTGTATCAGTTTTCAAACGCTCAACAAGGTGCTGCTATTCCCACCTATCATTATCAGGGGGAAATTGTTCAACAAATTAATGTGCCTTACGGAGGTGTGCTTGAAGGGGGTAATCGGAATTCTTATAATGATAATAATTCCAGTGCTGCTTTTAATAGCCTTTATAACGGTCCCATTACAGAATTGGAAGATGTAATTCGGAAAACGCAGGATGACCCGGGCAGGAGTAATCTTTATAATATGGCCCGTATTATGAGGGCTTATGTTTATCAATTTTTGGTTGATACCTATGGAGACGTTCCTTATACCCGTGCGGGAAAAGGATTTACAGAAGAAGAATATTTTCCTGTATATGACGATCAAAAAGCAATCTATGAAGATATTTTAAATGAATATGAACAAGCCGTAGATGGATTGAATCCTAATGGTGATATAGTAGGTGGAGATCTGTTTTATGATGGGGATATAGCAAAATGGAAGAAGTTGGGTAATTCTCTTTTATTACGAGCAGGAATGCGCTATACCGCATTAAATGAAGATAAGGCCGCGGCAATAGTTCAAACTGCAGTGGATCCTTCAAGAGGTGGTGTGATGTCCTCTAATGACGACAATGCATATATTCAATTTAATGCTACTTTCCCTAATGCCTCATCAAGTTTATTATTAGGTGGTGAACGTGCTAATTATTATCTCGGAGAACCTTTTGTTGAGTATCTAAAGAATACAAATGACCCACGTTTGGAGTATATTGCTGTTCTTTACGAAAATCCTTCCATTACATTATCTGGCGTTGGAGAGGCTAATACCAATCCCGAAGATCAAATTGGAATGCCTTATGGATATGACGAAAATAGTATAGAATCTGATCCTGCTTTTCCTGGTAAAAATGGTACTGCATTTAATTATTCTCAATTTAATAGAGCAACGGTAGCCAGGTTGGATGCACCAGAGTATCTTGTAACTTACGCACAGACACAGTTGCTTTTGGCCGAAGCAAATCATAGAGGGTATATTTCAACAGGATCGGCACAGGAACATTATGAAGCTGGGATTAAAGGGCACATGACGCAGACAGCGCTTTATGGGGAAACATTAAATATAACCACTGAACAACAGGAGGCGTACCTACAGGGTCCTGAAGTTGCTTTTGATCCATCCCGCGCTCTTGAACAAATAAACGAGCAGTATTGGGTTGCTTCCTTTCGAAACTGGCAAGAGGCATGGGCGAATTTTCGTAGAAGCGGTTATCCAAATCTGGACCCAATTGACTTTCCGGGACAAGATCCTTCTGTTGATGATTTTATTCTTCGTTTGCCTTATCCGGTACGGGAACTATCTGTTAATCAAGCTAATGTAGAAGCAGCTGCGGCCAATATTGGTGGTGATAATCTGGGAACACCTGTTTTTTGGGATGTTCCAGTGAATAATTAATTAACAGACACTTATTTTAAACCTATAAAAAAACTAAACTATAAATTAATGAAAAATCTACTACAAGAGCTTATTTTAAAGAATAAGCAAGATCAAAAAGCAAATACGGCCGCTAAACTGGCAGAGATTAATAATCCCTCTACAAGTAATGATCGAAGAAATTTCTTGAAGAAGACTGCTTTGGGCGGTATAGCATTGACTTCTGGGCTTTCTTTTCAGAATTCTATTGCTCAAACTACTTCAAGAGTTAGTCGCTCCTCGGCTCCTTCCGATCTTAAAATTACAGATATGCGTTATGCATTGACTAATGTTATGGGAGGTACTGCTATAATTCGTATTGATACCAATCAGGGTGTATATGGTTTGGGGGAAGTAAGAGATGGGGCAGATGTGCGTTATGCTTTGTTTTTGAAAAGTCGTATTTTAGGCATGAACCCATGTAATGTAGAAATGATTTTTAAGAAGATCAAACAATTTGGAGGACAATCTCGGGCAGCAGGGGGTGTTTGTGCTGTGGAAATGGCTCTTTGGGATATAGCGGGTAAAGCTTATGATGTTCCTTGTTGGCAGATGCTTGGAGGCCAATATAGAGATAAGGTGAGATTATATGCCGATACTCCTGAAGCGAGTTCTCCCGAGGAACAACGGAAACTCATTGAGAAGCGGGTTAAGGATGAAGGATATACTTGGCTAAAGATGGATGTTTCTATAGCCGATCTAGTAGATGTGCCGGGAGCACTGGTTAATGCGGAATTTTGGAAAAATGAAAAGGGGAGGCTGGCACAATGGGGAGATCGTAAAAATCTTATGTCCTATGGCAATACCAGACATCCTTTCACTCAGGTTCAGATAACTGAAAAAGGGATTGAACACTTACAGCAAATTGTAGAAAATGTACGAGGGATGGTCGGATATGATATACCTATTTCCACAGATCATTATGGACATTTTGATGTGAACAACCATATACGCCTGGGTAATGCATTAGAGAAATACAGACTTGCGTGGCTTGAGGATATGGCTCCGTGGGATCAAACAGAAGATTGGGTTACCCTAACCAATGCTCTGGAAACTCCTACAGCAACGGGAGAGGATATTTATTTGTTGGAACATTTTAAACCGCTTATTCATGCAAAGGCGGTTGATATTGTTCATCCAGATTTATCATCTTCAGGAGGTCTGTTGGAAACAAAGCGTATAGGGGATTATGCCGAAGAATTTGGAATAGCAATGGCTATGCATCAAGCAGGTACACCTGTTTCCTTTATGGCAAATGTCCATTGTGCCGCCGCAACCCAAAACTTTTTGTCTTTAGAACACCATTCAGTAGATATTCCATGGTGGGAAGATTTGGTAACTTTAACAGGTGGTGGTGAGATGATTACAAAAGGATATGCCAATGTTCCTCCCACGGCTCCCGGATTGGGAATAGAATTAAACATGGATGTTGTGAAAGAACATTTGGATCCCAGAGATAACAACTTCTTTGCGCCAACTCCAGAATGGGATGAAATTAGGTCTCATGATAGAATTTACAGTTAGAATTTTTGGGGTAATGGTTAATGCCGCTTCTTTTGTTGCATAATTGTTGTTTTTTAATAGCTGTATGGTTATTATTGAGAAGAAGACTGAAGTCTTCCCGTTCTTATTAATTTTAAAACTTTATCTATTTAATTTTAAAACTTTATCTATGAAAAATGTACTACAACAGCTTATTTCAAGAAGTAAGCAACAACAAAAAGCTGATTCAAATGCCAGACAGGCTGAGATTGATAGTCCTTACACAGGCGATAATCGCCGCAATTTCCTGAAAAAAACTGCTTTCGGTGGTATTGCACTTGCGTCCGGACTTTCGTTTCAAGACACCCTTGCTCAAACCACTTCCAAAGTTAGTCGTTCCTCGGCTCCTTCAGATCTTAAAATTACGGATATGCGTTATGCATTGACGGATGTAATGGGGGGGACAGCAATTATTCGAATTGATACCAACCAGGGTATTTATGGGTTGGGAGAAGTAAGGGATGCTGCAGATGTACGTTATGCTTTGTTTTTGAAAAGTCGTATTTTGGGGATGAACCCATGTAATGTTGAAATGATTTTCAAAAGTATTAAACAATTTGGAGGCCCTGCGCGCCAGGCAGGTGGTGTTTGTGCCGTAGAAATGGCTCTTTGGGACATTTGTGGCAAAGCCTTTGACGTTCCATGTTGGCAATTGCTTGGGGGTCAATACCGTGATAGAATCAGATTATATGCGGATACTCCTCAAGCCGATTCTCCCGAAGAACAACAGAGGTTGATTAAGAAGCGTGTTGAAGAGGAAGGATATACCTGGCTAAAAATGGATGTATCTATTCATGAGTTAAAAGGAATACCGGGCACGTTGACAAATGCTGACTTTTGGAAAGATCAGGAAGGTAACGTTAGGGCACGGGGCTATAATAATACAAGACATCCCTTTACCCAAATACAAATTACTGAGAAAGGATTGGAACATTTACAGCAAATTGTTGAGAACGTAAGAAATATGGTAGGATATGAAATCCCTATATCTACAGATCATTATGGACATTTTGATGTAAATAATCACATACGATTAGGTAAAGCATTGGAGAAATATAGACTGGCGTGGTTAGAGGATATGGCTCCATGGGATCATACAGAAGATTGGATAACTCTAACGAGGGCTTTGGAAACTCCTACAGCAACGGGAGAGGATATTTATTTGCTGGAAAATTTCAAGCCACTTATCCATGCAAAAGCTGTTGACATTGTTCATCCGGATTTAGCATCTTCAGGAGGTCTGTTGGAAACAAAGCGTATAGGGGATTATGCCGAAGAATTTGGAATAGCAATGGCTATGCATCAAGCAGGTACACCTGTCTCCTTTATGTCTAATGTACATTGTGCTGCGGCAACTCAAAACTTTCTCGCATTAGAGCATCATTCTGTAGATGTTCCATGGTGGGAAGATTTAGTTACCTTAACCGGTGGCGGGGAAATTATTACAAAAGGATATGCTAATGTTCCTACTGCTCCTGGCTTGGGCATTGAATTGAATTTGGACGTAGTCAAAGAACACCTGAAACCAACAGATGACACCTTTTTTGCTCCAACTCCCGAATGGGATGAAATTCGATCCCATGATAGGATATATAGCTAAAATGATTCTATAACTAAGTTATTTTGAACTCTGAGAAGTAAAAGAATTAAATACTTTATGATTGTACGTTTATGCAGAGTAACATCAAGAAGTTCTTGTTGATAAGTTATAACCAAGGCATTTTTGACTTACAATTTTTAAATATTTCTGGATTATTTCCTCTTATTGGAATATAGCACTTTCATTTAAGGATTTACCTTATAAACAAGCAGAAAATGAAGTTTAAACAAAGAAATGAACAACAATAGAAGAAATTTTTTAAAGAAGAGTGCTGCTCTATCAGCCGCATTAACTATTGGCGGAGGGATTTTTACATCTTGTGAAAATAGTGTCAAAGCTGCAAGCACGAATTCAAAGCTACATGATTTTGCAAAAGATGCAGGTATTAAATTTAGTAATGCCTATTTTGGGGGCCTTCAAAATAGTAAGAATCAATATTTAGTCAAATTAGCCAGGCAGATGGATGTACTTGGTGCTGTTGCAGGATTGAGTCCAGCGGAAGCAGGTTTACCTAATGCAAATGCGTGGGATTATGAAGTAATATCAGGTGTGAAAAAAGCTTACAAAGAAGTAGGATTAGATTACCATGTCGTTGAAGGCCCTCCTTCTCTATATTCAAAAACTAAACTTGGTCTTGAGGGCAGGGATGAGGAAATTTCAAATTTTATCACTTTTATGAAGAATTTGAAAAGGGCTGGTATTGATGTTATTTGCTATAATTGGATGCCGGAAATTAGTTGGGCCCGCACTAGTATGGATCGTCCTGGACGTGGAGGTGCCCTTATGACGGCTTTTGATTATGATGAAATAAAGGACAAACCCTTAACAGAACATGGTGATGTTCCAGCAGAGAGGCTGTGGGAATCTCTTGAATATTTTTTAAAAGCTGTGGTTCCTGAAGCAGAAAACATAGGAATGAAATTAGCTTTACATCCGGATGACCCACAGGTTAATAAAATTCAGGGAATTCCGCGGATTATGAATACGGTGGAGAACTTTGACAGAATGTTAAAAATTGTGCCAAGTGATTACAATGGTTTAACTATGTGTCAGGGGAACTTTTCTTTAATGGGTGCAGATATTCCAGCGTTAATTAGAAGGTGGGGGAATGAAGGTAAAATTCATTTTGTACATTTTAGAAATGTTGAGGAATTAAGTGGTGAGCTGCCAAGTACCAAATTTACCGAAACTTTTCATGATGAAGGAGACATTGATATGTATGAAGCTATGAAGGCATATTATGATATTGGATTTAAAGGGTCCATGCGCCCGGACCATGTTCCTACTATGGCAGGAGAAGAAAATTCAAGTCCTGGTTATATGGCTCTTGGGAATCTTTGGGCGTTAGGTTATATGCAAGGACTTGCTGAATCGGTTTCTAAGGAAGGCAGGCAGTCAGTCTAAATTTCAATTTTTATTAAACAATTTTTATAAAACAAAATTTATCATGAATAAAAAATTAATATTACTCACGGCATTCTTAATGACCTTTTTCTTTTCGGAGGCTCAACGTGTGGCATCATCCCCTGATTATATCAGAACCTTAACTTCTCAGTGGGAAGGTGAGAGATTTGAAGATGGACGTCCTAAGGTTCCGGATTTGTATTTGGAACGTTTAGAGAACGCCACCTTAGAGCAAATATGGGGCTACTTAGGACGCAAAGGATATAATAATCAGGTTGAACTGGATTGGGTAATTTTAAAACCCGGCGAAACAATGGTTGGACGTGTAGTGACAACTCAATTCATGCCTTCCAGACCTGATCTGGATAGTATTGTGAAAGCACAAGGAAAAGCAGAAGGGCATTCTCAACATGGAGGAATAAATATTTGGCCTATTGATATGCTTACTAAAGGTGATATTTATGTTGCAGATGGATATGGAAAAGTTAAAGATGGAACTTTAATTGGTTCTAGTTTAGGAAACGCTATATATGGTAAAACAGGCAAGGGTGTCATTTTTAATGGGTCTGTTAGAGATATGCAAGAATTAAAAGCTACAGAAGGTTTTAATGCGTGGGTAAAGGGGCACGATCCTTCCTATATCAAGGGAATGACTCCAACATCCATCAATGCTCCTATTCGTATAGGGGAAGTGACGGTTTTTCCAGGAGATGTAGCTTTTGCAAATGATTATGGTGTAGTGTTCATCCCAGCCCATTTGGTAGAAGGACTTGTGATTTCTTCGGAATTAACAGGTTTACGTGATGAGTTTGAGAGGTTACTCCTGCAACAGGGTAATTATCCTTCAGGGGAAATACACGGGGAATGGTCAGATGATATAAAAAACGAATTTAGAAAATGGGTATCTGAATATCCGAGAGAATTAACCGTGAACAAAGAACAGATTGAAGCGTATCTGAAAAAACAGGATTAAGACCGAAATAATTACAAAAAATGAATTTAAGATTAACAGTTATACTATTGAGCCTTTTAGGTATTTGTTCAAGTATTGGAGCTTTGTCTGCCCAAACCATCCCGCGAGATGAACTAATATTTCTCACCTCAGAGTGGGATGGTGAAAGATTCTCTGATGGTCGCCCGAAAATAAGTGATGATCTTTTGGAACGGGCTAAGAATATTGGAATAGATGATGCCTGGACAGTGCTTCAAAATGAAGGGTATACCAATCAATTTGACGGAAACTGGAAAGTGGTCCAGGATGATGTTGCAGTTGTGGGACGCGCCCTTACAGCGATGTATATGCCAAGTAGGCCGGATATTCAGAAAAATATTATGCATCGGGGTACCACCTCTGATGGTAGGAAAGGCAATACAAATTCCTGGCCTATAGATATACTTACACAGGGGGATGTTTATGTAGCCGACGGTTTTGGTAAAATAGATGCTGGAACCTTAATGGGAGCTACTTTAGCAACATCCATTTATAATAAATCTGGTAATGGGGTAGTTTTTAATGGTAGTGCGCGGGATTTGGAGGCATTAAAAAAAATGGATGGTTTTAATGCTTTTGTACGTGATTTCCATCCTTCTTTTCTCGAAGATATGGTCTTAATGGGCCTGAATTCTCCAATTCGTATAGGGGATGCCATAGTATTACCTGGAGATCTGGTTATTGCAAAGAATCAAGGGGTCCTTTTTGTTCCTGCCCACCTGGCGCAACAAGTTATCTTAACAGCTGAATTCGTAAGCCTCAAGGATCAATTTGGTTTTGAAATGATCAAAACTCAACGCTATACCACAGGTGAGATAGACAATCAGTGGTCAAATGATATTAAACAAGATTTTTTAAATTGGCTTAAAAAGAATCCGGAATTAGGAACAATGACAAGAACTGAACTGGATGAAGTTTTAAGCAAAAGAACGTGGTAAAATGTTTGTATTGTAATAAAAGAATTAGAGATAGAGAAAGAGGATTGTTTAAAAAGTAAAAACTTTCCTGGTGCTAGTTGTTTAATAATTTCGAGGCATCTGAACGCACCATAATCTTATATTCTTTTTAGCATTCTTTGAATAACTTTAAGAAAAATCAAATACGGAATATTCATTTCAATAAAGGTCGATATTATCCACCTAATCGGTTTTTCTAATATTGAACAAACATTGCATAATTCCATTCTCCCTTTCCAAATTAAGTTTCCTTATCACAAACGATGATGTTTAAACACTTTAATTTAATAAAATGAATAAAATTTATTTGTCTTTATTTTTTTCTTCTTTTTTAATAGGTTGTACCAATTCTGAAACCGCAAGTAGTACAAACGTTTCAATGCAAGTTGGGAAAGATTTTCCTGTTTACGGAGGTAATAAAGCTGGTAATCGGTATTCGCCTTTAGACCAAATAAATAAGGATAATGTTAAGGACTTAGAAGTAGTTTGGATGTATAATGCTGCAGAAACTACGGAGGAAGGTGAAAAAGGACGTCCTAAACAGATTCAATGCCAACCTATTGTGGTAGATGGGGTTCTTTATGGAACAACACCTGGGCTTAAATTATTCGCCGTTAATGCACGTACCGGAAAACAGTTATGGAAATTTGAACCTGGAAGTGATGAGGGAAAATATAATATAAATACCAATCGAGGTGTAGTTTATTGGGAAAACGCCAGAAATAAACGCATTCTTTATACTGTTGGCTCTAGACTTTTTAGTATAAATGCCAATAATGGCAGTTTGGATAAAAAATTTGGTAATAGCGGGGTAGTTGATTTACGAGCAGGACTTTTATCTGAAGATTATGATTTAGATGCTTTAATTGTAAATGCTACCAGCCCCGGAGTGGTATATGAAAACACCTTGGTATTAGGTTCAAGTGTATCCGAATCTGGAAATGCAGCTCCCGGGCATATCCGGGCGTTTGATGTTGTTACAGGTGAACTAAAATGGGTATTTTATACTATTCCAAAACCAGGGGAAGTTGGTTATGATTCCTGGCCAGAAGAAGCATATAAAGAAGTGGGAGGCGCTAACAGCTGGAGTGGTGTAGTATTGGACGAAGAACGAGGTGTTGTTTATTTGGGTACAGGCTCCCCTTCATCTGATTTTTATGGCGGAAATAGGAAAGGTAAAAATTTGTTTGGAAATTGTGTTATTGCGCTAGATGCTGAAACTGGTGAACTTAAATGGTATTTTCAAACTATACACCATGATCTTTGGGACCGGGACCTTCCCAGTCCTCCAAACCTTACCACAATAAATAATGATGGTAACAGGGTGGATGTAGTTGTTCAGGTGACCAAGGATGGGTTGGTTTATGTGTTAAATCGTGATACCGGTGAATCAATTTTTCCGGTAGAAGAGCGTCCTGTTCCAACTGAAGGGTTACCAGGTGAACATCCTTATCCTACACAGAAATTTCCCGCCAAACCGGACCCTCTTTCCCATCAGGTTTTTACTGAAGACCTTATTACTGATCTTTCTCCGGAGTCTCATGAGTATGTCAAGGATATCTATAACCAATACCGGGCAGATCATAAATTCACCCCGCCTAGTACGGAAGGTACTTTGGCTTTTGGTTACAGTGGAGGAGCAGAATGGGGCGGTAATGCCATAGATCCAGATGGTATTCTTTACCAAAACTCTAATAATGATCCCTGGGTTCTTCAGCTTATAGATACCACTACTCAAAATAAAGCATTCGCCTCTCTTTCGAAGGGCAATGGTCTATATTTAAAGAATTGTGCATCTTGCCACGGTGAAGATAGAAAAGGAAGTGGTTCTGAATTTCCTACACTGGAGAATATTGCAGCGAAACTTTCTAAAGAGGAGATTAATGCGATTTTGGAGACCGGGAGCGGTAGGATGCCTTCTTTTCAACATATTTCTGCACAGGACAGGGAAGCAATTGCCGGTTATCTATTAAATCTTAAGGAATCTCCTTCTGACAGTCATAGAGGATCTTCTAAAATTAAAACAGAGTTAAAAGAATCGGAATCAACTAGTAAAAAGAAATTTGGGTTCCAACCAAAATATGTTATTAAAATATGGAAAAAGTTAACAGATCAAGATGGATATCCTGGAATTAAACCTCCGTGGGGAACATTAAATGCTATTGATCTTAATACTGGGGAATATTTATGGAGGGTTCCATTAGGAGAATATCCAGAACTTAGCGAACGAGGCATACCAATTACAGGTACAGAAAGTTATGGAGGGCCTGTGGCAACAGCTGGAGGTATTGTTTTTATAGCGGGTACCAAAGATGAGAGGATTCGGGCTTTTGATAAAAAGACGGGTAAGGTGCTATGGGAATATCAACTTCCTGCAGGTGGTTTTGCCACCCCCATTACTTATGAAATTGATGGAAAGCAATATGTAGTAATAGCGGCAGGTGGGGCTAGAGGACAACAGCCTGGAGGAAACTACGTAGCGTTTTCCTTAAAAGATTGAGCAATTAAAGAGATAAAAATTTAAATATTTAAGTAAATAAATTTAATTAAAAACGAGTATAGTTATGAGAAATTTTAAAATTTTGACTTTATTAATCGCATTATCTGCGTTTTATGGTTGTAACCAATCCGGTAACAAATCCATTAGCAATGATACAGAGAAAGAAGTGATTGCACCATCAGAAAAAGAAACCTCTGCATCTATGGAAAAAGAAGTTGCTTCAGCTGTGGAAGATTTGAATAATGCAATTATTGATCCTGAAGAGTCTGTTCTAGACAGTTTAGTAGCAGATGAAATTACCTATGGCCATTCAAGCGGACTTGTTCAAAATAAAGAAGAGTTTATTGATGATTTAGTAAACGGAAATTTTGATTTCACCTCGATTAATATATCTGATCAGACAATACATATAGTAGATGAAACGGCCGTGGTTAGACAAATTTTCTCAGCTGAAGCAACAAATTCAGGCACTCCAGTTGAAGTCAAAATTGGAAATGTCCTAGTTTATGTTAAGCAGAATAGCCAGTGGAAGCTTCTTGCTAGACAAGCATTCAGATTATAGAAATAATAAAAAAAATTTTCATGAAACAATTGAACATTTACTCTATCTCATTATTTATTGCTAGTTTATTGCTAGTTATTGCCATTGGTTTTCTAATAACTGATAATGGGGGATATGCCGGACCAGTTCTGGTTGCTTTTTTTGCTGCTTTGGCATTAGGATTTAGAGGATATGACCGCCTAAAGGGATTTGTATTTACCACCATGATTTTCGCAGCTGTTACTATGGCTATGTATTATCCACAGTATTTTGTTGAAATAAGTGGTTTTGAATTAACAGGTTTGATCACCCCACTCATTCAAATTATCATGTTTGGTATGGGAACGTCAATGAGCGCCAAGGATTTTGTGGCGGTTGTTAAATCTCCTCGAGCGGTTGGTATTGGCCTTTCAGCCCAACTGATGATAATGCCCATTATAGGCTATGCCTTGGCGACAATGAGTAACCTTCCTCCCGAAATTGCAGCAGGTATTGTGCTCATAGGTTGTTCCCCGAGCGGTATGGCATCTAATGTGATGGCATATCTGGCTAATGCGAATCTTGCTCTTTCGTTGACTATCACGGCAATTGCAACCCTTCTTGCACCTTTTGTTACTCCTTTTTTGATGAATTTTTTAGCTGGAGAATTTATTGAAATAGATGCCGTAGCTATGATGTGGAGTATCGTAAAAATGATTTTAATACCCATTGGTGCAGGTTTGATTTTTAATAAATTCGTCGGTGGAAAGGCTAAATGGCTTGATCAGGCTATGCCTATTATTTCTATGCTAGGTATTGGGTTAATAATAGTGGTAATTACCGCTGCTGGGCGTGATAGCCTTTTAGATATAGGTGCTCTTCTAATTATGCTTGTCTTAATACATAATCTTTTTGGTTATACCCTGGGATATTGGTATGCGCGACTCCTTAAAATACCGGAACGGGATGCACGTACTATTGCCATAGAAGTAGGGATGCAGAATGGTGGTCTGGCCTCAGGTATAGCAAATGAAATCGGTAAAATTGCCACTATGGGCTTAGCACCGGCTGTATTTGGTCCATTAATGAATATAACCGGATCCATCCTTGCTTCTTATTGGCACAAAAAAGTTCCGGACGGAGACGAAGAGTATACTGAAGGGCTTGCTGAAGAAAAGGTAAAAGCTGAAGATGACCAAAAGTTAATGTAACTAAGAAAGTTCAATGGTTTAATTAACCTTTACAAATAACATGAATAATATGAAAAAAGTAGTAACCTTTGGAGAGATCATGTTAAGATTATCGCCTCCGGGATTTTTGAGATTTTCCCAAACAAATAATTTTGATGTTGTTTATGGGGGAGGAGAATCCAACGTTGCG
>Ga0307486_1001781_pt1 | contig 15829 bp, 13 predicted proteins | sample CBIW02metaG_FD_203663 | JGI IMG/M metagenome (GOLD analysis project Ga0307486, IMG submission 203663) | Sea-ice brine microbial communities from Beaufort Sea near Barrow, Alaska, United States - CBIW 0.2 | ecosystem: Environmental > Aquatic > Marine > Coastal | place: USA: Alaska | collected... | reverse complement strand
GGCGAGGAGCAGGAGGAACCAGAATGCGGCACCCCCGAACAGCACGGCCTGCTGCACGAGAAGCAGGCCCATGCCCCAGGGCCAGACCATCGTGAACATGGCCAGGCCCATGAGCACATGCAGGGCGGAGGCAACCCGATCGCGGGCGGTGTGTGATCCCACAACGCCGAAAACTGCGTAGCCGGTGGTCAGCACGAACGCGGCCGACAGCGCCCACTGTTCGGCGACGCTAGTGATCATGACGGAGCTCCTGGAGTCGATGGTCGGGCACTGTGGTCGGGTTCAGGTTGGTCTGGTGTCGGTCTGGTGTCGGTCGGGTTCCGGTTCAGCCGAATGCCGAAACAGCGGGGGAGAGGTGCAAAGGCACTTCGCCAGCTCGGGTGCATCCGGCCCCGTCCATTACTCTACGTGTTGTAGAGCCTCGGTGTGCGTTGCCGCGGTCGCCGCAAATGTTCACACTCCGCGTCGCGGTCGAAACACCGCTCTCGTTGCGCTGCCCACACTCACCACGATTCGCCAAAGAATTGGCAGAAATACCTAGACAACTCTCAGGTTCGGAGCTATTGTGCCCTCGTCGGCATCGAGTGCGCCGGCTCCCTCGGGACAGCATGTTCGACGTCGCACTGGTGCCGGGCCCGTCCACACGCAGTACGGAAAGACGCCTGCAGCGGCACCACCGTTCTTTCCGCGACCCGTCGTGTTTTCTCGGATACCCACCCTGAAAGCCACATCGAGTCAAGGAGCACGTTGTGAAAAAGTTGGTCTTTACCGCCGTTGCCTGCGTCACCGCCGTCGCCTCGGCGATGATCGCAGCCCCGGCATCTGCTGTGGAGATTCCCCGGCTCGGGGGTCCTACGGTACAGGCGAGCGGCCTCTTCATGCCGCTGAGTCTCGGGATCGGCACGGGGGGCACCGTGTACGTCTCGCAGAACGCGTTGGGCGTGCTGACCAAGGTCAGCCCGGACGGCACGACGAGTGTCATTGCGAACGCTGACCCCGGCGATGAGCTGGGGGCCGTGTCCGTGCGCAATGGCACCGTGTACTACGCCACCACTACGCAAGATCACACGGCAGCGGAACTCTACTCGATACCCCTGGACGGTGTCGCCTTGCCGCTGGCCGATCTCTCCGCCTACGAGAGCGCTGCCAACCCCGACCAGGTCAACAGCTACGGCTTCTTCGGCCTGCCGCAGTCCTGTCTCGACCAGTTCGACCCGGCGGCTCCAACCGGTCCTGCAACGTACACCGGAATCGTTGACACCCACCCCTACGCCAGTCTCCCGTTGGCTGACGGGGTCTACGTGGCAGATGCCGGTGCCAACGCAATTCTCAAGGTCGGCTACGACGGAACTGTCAGCACGGCCGCCGTGCTGCCGGCCGGTGACCCGATCATGGTGACATCCGAGATCGCTGCCGGTTTCGGATTCCCGTCCTGCGCTGTCGGAGCCAGCTATCGGTTCGAACCGGTACCGACCGATGTGGAACAGGGTGCGAATGGCTGGCTGTACGCGACGAGTCTGCCGGGTGGTCCCGAAGACGCGAGCCTGGGCGCACGCGGCTCGGTTTACCGGTTCCAGCCGGCCACGGGAGAAGTGCAGTTCGTGGCCGGCGGGTTCGTCGGTACGACCGACCTGGCCGTGTCGAAGCGCACCGGCCTCATCGCCGTCACCGAACTGTTCGGCGGCCCGAACGGTACCGGCCAGGTTTCGGTATTCCACCCCTCGCTGAGTAAACGGGTGGCGAAGTTTCCGGTCACGTCTCCGTCCGCGGTCGAACTGGCCGGCAACAGCGTCTACGTCACCACGAACTCCTTCGTCACCGATGCAACCGGCGCTCCGCAACCGATCGGCAAGGTCGTGAAGCTCTCGGTGAATCTCGGCGGCGACTAGCCGTTGCATCCGAGCAGTAGCCCGGCCAGAATGCAGCAATCATGCTGAGGCCGCGCCCGTCGGCACCGCGAAGCCGACGGGCGCGGCCCTGTTCCCGGTGAGACCCGACAGAATAGATGGGTGCACATACTGGTTCGGCAAGCAGGTGGCGGCGATCTGCTCGTCACCACCCTCGACGACGCCGGCACCCCGGTTGAGGTGGGCCGCCGCCTCACCCAGGCCGAGTTTCTCTCGTTCGTGCGCTCGCGTGAACCGAGGACGCTGGGTCAGGCGACACCGCGTTGGGTCTGGGAAGATACCGCCCGAATCTATCCGCTGCTCCTCGCAGCTGGTATCCGTGTGCAACGCTGTCATGATCTGCGCCTGTGCCATGTGATCCTGAGGAATTCGTCCTTGACCGTGACGACCGAACTAGCCATGGCCGGGCCGAGCCGCTGGGACGTCGCCAGCGTCGCAACCACTGACCAGGCTGACCCCCAGGCCACCCTGTTCGACTTTGACTTCGATGCGGACGATACCGATAACCAGGTTCCAATCCCCAGCGCCTCCAGACTGGATCCGGCGGACTCGGACTCCCCACTGAGCGCGACTGCCGCGCTGAAAGCCGGTGAGTCCAGCACCTCGCGGGAGTTTCACCTGCAACTCGACGCCATCGCCTCCGCCACCGAGCCGGGTCGGCTACGGCTGCTGCTTGCCGCCGAATCCGCCGGGGCGCTCGTCGCCGCGGAAATGCGCCACGCCGGACTACCCTGGCGCACCGACGTGCATGACGTTCTCCTGACCCGAGAGCTCGGGCCTCGGGTCGCGCCCGGCATACGGCCGGAGCGACTGGAGCTGTTGGCCCAGCGCATCCGGTCAGAGTTGGATAACGCCGCCCTCAACCCGGACTCCCCACAGGAACTGTTCAAGGCGCTCCAACGTGCAGGGCTAGCCATCACCTCGACGCGCGGCTGGGAACTGCAGAAGTTGAAGCATCCAGTGATCGAGCCATTGCTGCAGTACAAAAAGCTCTCGCGGTTGCTGAGCGCCAACGGCTGGATCTGGATGGATTCCTGGGTTGTCGAAGGCCGGTTCCATCCCGACTACGTGCCCGGAGGTGTAGTGACCGGTCGCTGGGCTACGCGCGGTGGGGGAGCGCTACAGCTTCCCAAGCAGATTCGCGGTGCCGTCGTCGCCGACGACGGCTGGAAACTCGTCGTCGCTGACGCCGCCCAGCTAGAGCCGCGCATCCTCGCGGCGCTCGCGCAGGACACGAGCATGGCGCGGGCCGGTCGCGGCGCAGACCTGTATGCCGGGATTGTATCGAGCGGCGTCGTGGAGACCCGCGACCACGCGAAGGTCGCCATGCTCGGGGCTATGTATGGAGCAACGACGGGGGAGAGCGGCCGGCTGATGCCGCGTTTGGCACGCGCCTACCCACGCGCGATCGCCCTGACCGAATCGGCGGCACGTGCCGGCGAACGTGGTGAAGTAGTGACAACCCGGCTCGGCCGTTCGTCACCGGTACCCGGTCCCGGCTGGCAGGACACCCAGGCGCAGGCTTATGACCCGACAGCAACGCCGACCGATGAACGGCGCGCCCGCAGCCAGGCCCGCGACTGGGGGCGTTTCACTCGTAACTTTATCGTGCAAGGCACCGCCGCCGAGTGGGCCTTGTGCTGGATGGCGGAGATTCGTCGCGAACTCGCGGCCCTGACTCAGCCACACGGGTCGGATGACCACGCGGGTTTCGACACGTCGCCGCACCTGGTCTTCTTTCTGCACGATGAGGTGATAGTGCACACCCCGGCCGAGCAGGCCGACGCCGTTGCACAGATCATCCTCAGGGCCGCTGAGACTGCCGGGCGGCTGCTTTTCGGCGATTTTCCGGTCGACTTCATGCTCACCGTGTCCACCGTCGACAACTACGGCCAGGCCAAGTAGTTCGCCACCGACCGACCGGCCCAAGCTCTCTGTGGGGCGCACTATTTCGTGAGGGGTAAACCTGTGCTTGTAGATGCGCAGGTCGCTGGGGCATAATGGCGCTATCGGCTCGCTGGTCTGGCTTGTGTGGTCTAACGCCAGTGTCCGAACAATTTCATATCCGCTACCGTGCCCACAACTTTCAGTTGCGAGCGCGGCCGTTCCGAGGTCGTTGGGGAAGACGCACCTACTAGGAACGGAGAATCAGGATGGATGCAACACCCAACCGTCGGGCGCCGAACGCGCGGGGGGTGCTTTTCATGCACTCTTCTCCACGAGCCGTGTGCCCACATGTCGAGTGGTCGGCTGGCCGCGCGCTCGGCGAGGCGGTCAATTTTGACTGGTCTGAGCAACCAGCCCTGCCCGGGGCCTACCGCGCCGAGTACTACTGGGAGGGTGCCCCCGGCACCGGTGCCGCCCTCGCATCCGCGCTGCGTGGTTGGGAACAATTGCGTTTCGAAGTCACCGAAGATGCCGGGCCAGGGTCGGACGGTGGTCGGTGGTTGCACACGCCCGAGCTGGGCATCTTTTATGCCCAGACCGACAGTGTCGGCAACGTGGTCGTGCCGGAAGACCGCATTCGATCCGCGATGAACAGCGCCGGCGCCAACGCCATCGAACTGCACCGGCAACTGCGCCTGGCCCTCGGGCAATCCTGGGACGACGAGCTCGAACCGTTCCGGCAGGCGAGCGATCTGAACGCCGTGGTCTGGTTGCATCAGGTGGGCTGACCGTCCCCTCCCACAAGCGTGCGATTCGCCCGTGATGGCGTGGACTGTCGGCCGGTGACGTTCCTGGCGGCAATTCCACGAAGTCGCAGTCGGTGCCTCATACGGCCCGATACGGCGAATCGCCATACAGAGAATGACCCCGTCCGAACCCGGACGGGGTCATTCTCTGCTTTCGTTAGACCGAACGGAACGCGACGACGGCGTTATGGCCGCCGAACCCGAAGGAGTTGCTCAGCGCGAGCAGGTCGCCAGCCGGCAGGGCCCGCGGTGTTGTGACGACGTCGAGCGGAATATCCGGGTCCTGCGACGTGAGGTTGATCGTCGGCGGCGCGGTGCGCTCGGCGAGAGCCTGCACGGTGAAGAACGCTTCGAGGGCGCCGGCGCCCCCGAGCAGGTGGCCGGTCGAGGCCTTCGTGGCCGAAACCGGGATGCCATCGAGCAGGTCTCCAAAGACACGCCTGAGGGCTTTGTATTCGGCGATGTCACCGACCGGGGTGCTCGTGGCGTGAGCGTTGATGTGCGACACATCGGCGAGGGTTGCGCCGGCATTCTCGATCGTCGACACCATTGCGCGGGCGGCGGCGGTCCCCTCGGGATCCGGAGCGGTGACGTGGTAGGCGTCGCTGTTGACGACGCCGCCGAGCAGCTCGGCGTAAATGTGGGCACCGCGGGCCTTGGCGTGCTCCTCGGTTTCGATGACGAGGGCGGCAGCACCCTCACCCATAACGAATCCGTCGCGAGTCAGGTCGTACGGACGGCTCGCCGTGGCCGGATCATCATTGCGCGTCGACAGGGCGTGCATCGCTGCGAAGGAGGCGATAGGCAGCGGATGAATGGCGGCCTCTGAACCACCGGCGATGACGACATCGGCCAACCCAGCCTGCAGCCGGTTGTAAGCATTGACCAGCGCTTCGGTGCTCGACGCGCAGGCGGAGACCACAGTGGTGATGCCGGCGCGGGCATGCAGGTCCATCCCGATGGCCGCTCCCGGGCCATTCGGCATGAGCATCGGCACGGTCATGGGCAGCACGCGCCGCGGACCGCGTTCGCGCAGGGTGTCCCACGCGTCCAGCAGGGTCCACACGCCGCCGATTCCGGTGGCCCAGTCCACAGCGAGACGCTCCGGCTCGACCTCGGGGGAGCCGGCGTCGGCCCACGCTTCACGCCCGGCGATCAGCGCGAACTGGCTGGACGGGTCGAGACGCTTGACCTCAAATCGCTGCAGCACATCCGCTGATTTAACGCGGGACTGTGCGGCAAAAGTTACGGGGATCGCTGTTTCAGTGACCCAGGATTGCTCGAGTGTAGTGGCGCCCGATTCGCCGGCCAGGAGGGCCGTCCAGCTGTCGACCGCCGTACCACCCAGCGGCGTAGTGGCACCGATACCGGTGATAACGATTTTCTTGGTCATAAGTCAACTCTCCATGGGACAACAATCGTGTCGGCCGGTGCGCCACGGCACCAAGCCAAAGAACAGGTCGGCCATTTTTCAGGCCGACCTGATTCAGGGCTTGGGCTTAGTCCTGTGCCTTCACGATGAACTCAACTGCATCGCCGACGGTCTTGAGGTTCTTGACCTCTTCGTCGGGGATCTTGACGTCGAACTTCTCTTCAGCGTTGACCACGATGGTCATCATCGAGATGGAGTCGATGTCCAGATCGTCGGTGAACGACTTGCCGAGCTCAACCGTGTCGGTTGCGATTCCGGTCTCGTCGTTGATGAGCTCGGCCAGGCCGGTCAGAACTTCTTCAGTGGACAATGCCATATTATTTCTCCTTGAGGGTGTCTCGGTTGACCGAGACCTAGTTTAGGGGGTGGGTTGGTTAGGGCAGCACAACGACTTGCGCGCCGAACACGAGTCCGGCACCGAAGCCGATCTGTAACGCCAGTCCACCGCTGAGCTCGGGGTGTTCCTCAAGCAGACGGTGGGTGGCGAGGGGGATCGAAGCTGCCGACGTGTTACCGGTCGTGGCTACATCACGCGCAATGACGACGGATTCCGGAAGCTTGAGCTGCTTGGCGAACTCGTCGATGATCCGCATGTTGGCTTGATGGGGAATGAACGCGTCAAGGTCGGAGCTGTCAATGCCGGCAGCTTCGAGGGCCTTCTTGGCCACCTTGGCCATATCCCAGACGGCCCATCGGAAGACGGCGGGACCTTCCTGACGCAGGGTGGGCCAGTCGGCTTCACCGCGACGGTATTCCTGCAGCGTGTGATTCATCTGGATCGTCTCCGCCTTGGACCCATCCGATCCCCATACCGTGCTGGAGATGCCCGGGTAGTCGCTCGGGCCGACGACCACGGCGCCAGCGCCGTCCCCGAGCAGGAACGAGATACTCCGGTCTGTCGGGTCGACCAGATCGGAGAGCTTCTCGGCACCAATGACGAGAGCGAAATGTGCAGCGCCGGTACGGATAAGTGCATCGGCCTGAGCCAGGGCGTAGGCATAACCCGCGCAGGCCGCGTTGAGGTCGTAGGCGGCGGCCGGGTTGGCGCCGACCCGGTCGGCCACCACTGCGGAGATCGACGGGGTCTGGCGGCTGTTGCTGATGGTCGCGACGATCACAGCGTCAATGAGCGCGGGCTCAACGCCGCTTTTCTCAATGGCCTCGCGCGCGGCCTCTGTTGCCAGGTCGACGGCGCCGACACCCTGGCCAGAGCGTGCTCGCGTAATGATTCCGGTGCGCTGTTGAATCCACTCGTCGGAAGAGTCAATGGCCTCCACGAGGTCGTCATTGGGGACGAGGTTTTCACCGCGGGCTGCGCCCACAGACAAAATGCGGGTGTACTGCGGTCCATGGGACTGCTGGAGTGTGGGCTTAGTCATTGTCTCTCTCATCAGATTCAGGACTGCTGGTCGATCATGGCCCAGGCGCCGGGCAGGTCGTCCGGGGTCTTGATGGCGACACTGGGGACGCCTTTGAGGGCTCGCTTCGCGAGACCGACGAGGGCGCCTGCGGGGGCGACCTCGATGATTCCGGTGACTCCCGCCGCGGCGAAAGCCTCCATGCACTTGTCCCACCGTACCGGCGAGGACACCTGGCCGACGAGCAGGTTCACAAAGCGGGCGCCATCGCTCACCTGGCTTCCATCACGGTTGGTCCAGATCGGGAGCGTCGGGTCGGTGGGGCTGAGCGAGTCGGCGACGGCGGTCATCCGCTCAACGGCTGGTTGCATATACCGAGTGTGGAATGCCCCGGCTACCTGCAGCGGGATGACCCGGGCCCGGGCCGGGGGAGTTGCGGCGAGCGAGGCGAGGGCGTCGAGCGCTCCGGCGACAACGATCTGGCCGCTGCCGTTGAAGTTGGCCGGTTCCAAGCCAAGTTCTGCGACTCGGGCGAGAATCTCTGTCACGTCGCCACCGATCACGGCGCTCATGCCGGTGGATTCCAGGGCGGAGGCGGCCTGCATTGCTGCACCGCGTTCGCGCACGAAGCGCACCGCGTCGGCGGTGTTCAGAATGCCGGCGCCTGCGGCAGCCGTCAGCTCACCGACCGAGTGCCCGGCGATACCCGCAATTCGGTTTCGGCGGCCGTCCGTAAGCAGCGCATCAAGGGTGAGGATGCCGGCGGCCACGATGAGAGGTTGCGCAATCGCCGTGTCACGAATGGTATCCGCATCACTGACGGTGCCATGCGCGACAAGGTCAAGATCGACGTCATTAGAGATTCGGCGCAAACCGGAGTCGAAGGCCGGCAGAGCCAACCAGGGTTCGAGGAAACCGGGGGTTTGGGAGCCCTGACCCGGGCAGACGACAACGATCACTTAGCTAGTCTTCCAATCTGATGGGGCAAATGAATGTGTAAACCACACTAAGAATTCGAGAATCCTTTGTCGGCAATCACAGATCCGTGGTGTGTTGCGCGAGAAATCAGCGACGACGAGTGGAACCGTCATGGTCGCTGATCGAGCCGATGATCAACGCCGCCTGCAAAATAAGCGCTTCACGGGCTCCGGTGGCGTCATAGCCGATGACCTCGGACACCCGCTTCAGGCGGTACCGCACCGTGTTGGGATGCACGAACAGCTCGCGCGCAGTCGCCTCGAGTGAGCGTCCATTATCGAGGTAGCACCACAGAGTGGTGAGCAATTCGGTGGAATGTGCTTGCAACGGACGGTAAATGCGGTGGATGAGCGTGGCCCTGGCGAGCGGATCGCCGGCCAACGCGCGCTCGGGCAGCAGATCGTCGGCCTGAACCGGACGAGGCGCGTTGCGCCACGATCGAGCGACGGCGAAACCGGCCAGCGCCGCCTTCGCGCTCTTTGACGCGTCAACAAGGTTGGGAACCTCATGACCGAGCACCATGTGCCCGGGGCCGAAGATCGGCTCGAGCTGCATGGCGATCTCCATGAAGGTCAAGGCGGCCGCCGTGCCGACGTCTTCGCTGTCGGCGGGGGCCGGACGGGCACGACCGATCACGAGCACGAGGCGGTTGCCCTGCACGCCGATGAGCACGTCGGCGGCCATGTGGCGGGCGGCGCGGCGCAATTGGTCGACGTCAAGCATCTGCGGCGTCGTGCCGACCAGAACGCACACCTCGCCGTGGCCATGCCATCCGAGAGCCGCGATCCGGCTGGGCAGCTCATCGTCATATTCCCCGCTGAGAATGGAATCAACGACGAGAGCTTCGAGGCGCGCGTCCCAGAGGCCACGTGCCTCGGCTGCTCGGGCGTAGACATCAGCTGCCCCAAAGGCGATCTCTCGCGAATAGAGCAGAATCGCTTCCCGCAATGCCTCGCCGCCGTCTTTGACACGCTCCTCAACGACCTCAACGGTCACCCGAATGAGCTGCAGGGTTTGCTGCAGACTCACCGAACGCAGCAACTCTCGTGGCGCGGCCCCGAAGACGTCTGCGGCGATCCACGGTGTCGAACGTGGATCGTCGAACCACGAAATGAAGCTGGTGATCCCGGCCTGGGCGACCAGGCCGACGGCGGACCGCCGCCCAGGTGGCATATCGCCATACCAGGACAGCGTGTCCTCGAGCCGTTTGAGCGTCTGAGTCGACAACTCACCGGAGATGGTGCGCAGCCAGTTGAGAGTCTGCTCTTTCGTCTTGGGCGCCGGTGCCACGGTTTCTTAGCTCTCGCCCCCGGCGGAGCCGGTGGTGCCCGCGCTCACGTCGTGCAGGCGATACTTGGCAATAGCCTGCCCGGCGAGGCTTCGATCAACCTCACCACGGCCGGCGAGCATCTCCAGAGTGCGCACGACCATCGACGGTCCATCGATTTTGAAGAACCGGCGTGCGGCCGGTCGGGTGTCTGAGAATCCGAAGTTGTCGGCACCGAGCGTTGCGAACTCGCTTGGCACGAACTGCCGGATCTGGTCGGGAACAGCATGCATGAAGTCGGACACCGCGACGAAGGGACCGGCGGCGCCTTCTAGTTTCGTGGTGACATACGGGACACGAGGCTCGTCGTCGGGGTTGAGGAAGTTGTGTTCCTCGGCGGCGAGACCGTCGCGGCGCAGTTCGGTCCACGAGGTGACCGACCAGACGTCGGCCGAGACTCCCCAGTCGTCGATGAGCAGCTGCTGGGCTTCCAGCGCCCACGGCACGGCGACGCCGGAGGCCAACAGCTGCGCCTTCGGGCCGCTCGCAGTAGATGCGCTCACCCGGTGAATACCATGCAGAATGCCGTCAACGTCGACATCGGCGGGCTCGACGGGCTGCACAGCCGGTTCGTTGTACACAGTGACGTAGTACATGACGTTCGGGTCGGTGTGCGTGCCACCGTACATGCGCTCGAGTCCGGCACGCACGATGTGTCCGATCTCGTAGCCGAACGCAGGGTCGTACGAGACAACAGCCGGGTTGGTCGAAGCCAACAGCGGCGAGTGGCCATCAGCGTGCTGCAGACCTTCACCGGTCAACGTCGTGCGGCCGGCAGTTGCACCGACGATGAACCCACGGCTCATCTGGTCACCGGCGGCCCACAGGGCATCTCCGGTGCGCTGGAAGCCGAACATGGAGTAGAACACGTAGATGGGAATGAGCGGTTCGCCCTGCGTGGAATACGAGGTCCCGACGTTGGTGAAGGCCGCCGCTGCGCCGGCCTCGTTGATGCCGACGTGCAGAATCTGGCCCTGCGGGCTCTCCTTGTAGGCGAGGAGCTGGGCGTGATCCACCGAGGTGTAGTGCTGACCGTTGGGGTTGTAGATCTTCGCATTCGGGAAGAATGCATCGATGCCGAAGGTCCTCGCCTCGTCCGGAATGATCGGCACGATGCGGTTACCGAAGTCCCTGGCACGCAAGAGCTCCTTGAGCAACCGCACGAACGCCATGGTCGTGGCTATTTCCTGGGTTCCGGACCCCTTCTTGGCTACGGCATACGTCTCGTCACCTGGCAGGTTGAGTTTGGTGTGCGTTGTACGACGTTCCGGCAGATAGCCGCCGAGTGCACGACGGCGCTCGTGCATGTACTCGATCGCCTCGTCTTTGTCTCCGGGGGTGTAGTACGGCGGCAGGTACGGGTTTTCCTCAAGCTGGGCATCCGTGATGGGCACATGCATGCTGTCACGGAACGACTTGAGGTTGTCGAGGGTCATCTTTTTCATCTGGTGGGTCGCGTTGCGGCCCTCGAAGCTCGGGCCGAGACCGTAACCCTTGATCGTCTTCGCGAGGATGACGGTGGGCTGACCTGTGTGCTCCGACGCGGCCTTGAACGCGGCGTACACCTTGCGGTAATCGTGGCCGCCGCGCTTGAGGTTCCAGACCTCGTCATCGCTCAGGTGTTCGACGAGCTTGAGCGCCCGCGGGTCGCGACCGAAGAAGTTTTCGCGCACATAGGCGCCGCTTTCGGCCTTGTACGTCTGGTAGTCGCCATCGGGCGTGACATTCATCAGGTTGATGAGCGCGCCTTCGGTGTCATTCTTGAGCAGGTTGTCCCACTCGCGACCCCAGACCACCTTGATGACGTTCCAGCCGGCACCGCGGAAGAAGCTCTCGAGCTCCTGGATGATCTTGCCGTTTCCGCGCACCGGCCCGTCGAGACGTTGCAGGTTGCAGTTGATAACGAAATTGAGGTTGTCGAGGCCTTCGTTGGCGGCTACCTGCAGCTGACCGCGGCTTTCCACCTCATCCATTTCGCCATCACCGAGGAACGCCCACACCTGCTGGTCGCTGGCATCCTTGATACCACGGTTCGTCAGGTAGCGGTTGAGCTGTGCCTGATAGATCGCGTTAATCGGGCCGAGACCCATGGACACTGTAGGGAACTGCCAGAATTCCGGCATGAGGCGGGGGTGCGGGTACGACGAGATGCCGTCGGGCGCGTGCGACTTTTCTTGACGGAATCCGTCGAGCTGGTTCTCGGTCAGCCGGCCCTCAAGGAAGGCGCGGGCATAGGTACCGGGGGAGGCATGGCCCTGAATGAAGATCTGGTCACCACCGCCCGGGTGGTCCTGACCGCGGAAGAAGTGGTTGAAGCCGACCTCATAGAGTGCAGCGGATGACGCGTAGGTCGAGATGTGACCGCCGACGGCGATCCCGGGGCGCTGAGCGCGGTGCACCAGAACTGCGGCGTTCCAGCGAATCCAGGCACGATAACGGCGCTCGATGTCTTCGTCGCCTGGAAAATCGGGTTCGTTTTCCGGTGCAATGGTATTGATGTAATCCGTCGTGGGAACCATGGGCACGCCCAGATGCAGCTCTTTCGACCGCTTCAACAGGCTGAGCATGATCTCGCGTCCGCGTTCGTGGCCGTGTTCGGCGACGAGCGAATCGAGGGATAGCGCCCACTCCGCCGTTTCCTCCGGATCGGAGTCGGCGTTGTTCGTCGAGTACGGGTCCTGGTCGTTGACCGTCACAGTCGACCTCTCTCTGGGGTTTGTGCAGCGAGGGTGCTTCGTGGTGAAACATAGTGCGACACCACGAGGGCACGTGCCGTAAATGAGCAGGTTGGATTGCAACCAGCGGCACCACGTAAGCCTACAGATTCCGTCCGGTGTCCGCGTACGGGGCCGACCGGCGATAAGTGGAAAGTTTTATGATTCCGCCCACTTTGCCGGACTAGAGTGTGTCACCGGCCAATCCGTGCGCTTGCGGCGCACCAGAAAGGAGCACATATGGCTCTCGAGAACGACACCCAGGCACCCGACTTCAAACTGATTAACCAGTTCGGCGAAAGCGTTCAGCTCAGCCAATACCGGGGAACGAAGTCAGTCGCGCTCGTCTTCTTTCCACTGGCATTCTCGGGCATTTGCAGTGGAGAACTGTGCGAACTCCGCGACAACCTCGCCTTGTTCGAAGACAGCGACGTCAAGGTGATTGGCATTTCGGTCGATTCGCGACACTCCCTCCGCGCCTTCGGCGAGCAGGAGCACTACACCTTTGATCTGGTTGCCGATTTCTGGCCACACGGCGCTGTCGCAAAGGAATACGGCGTCTTTCTCGAGGACAAGGGGTTCGCGAATCGCGCGACGTTCTTGATTGATCCCAGCGGCATCATCCGCGCAAGTTTCATCACGGCACCGGGTGAAGCGCGTTCCATCGACGAGTATCGAGCCGCACTCGGGCACCTCGCACCGGTTCACTGAATCCCGGCGTCGCCGAACGGGTGCCGAGTGTGTCCTATACTGAACAGACCCGCGACAAGCGCGATGTAGTCGGGGCCTTTAGCTCAGTTGGTAGAGCGCCACGTTTACACCGTGGATGTCATCGGTTCGAGCCCGGTAGGGCCCACAAACAGAACTGTCGGACACCGAAGCGGTCGGACAGAATTGTGCGACGTGCAGGGGCGGAACCGTTTGGTTTCGCCCGGTGATGTGATCGTGAGGTCGTATGACAGAACGACAGCGGTTACGAGTACGGCTACCGTCTAGACGAGTCAGCGGCCGATGACTGATCGTCGGGGCTTCAATGAGGCCGTCGAGGAACTGACCCATTCGCATGAACGGAACACCAGCCTGTGCCAACCGTTCGTTCGTGCCCTATCGGTCGACGCCGCCAGCGTGTGCACGCTGGGCGCTCCGTTTGGGTCGGAGACGATGAGTGCGAGCACTTCGCTCGCGGCCACCTTCGACGAGCTTCAGTTCGACCTCGGCGAAAAACCGTCCTGGGACGCCATGACGACTCGACGTCCCGTTCTGGTCGATGACCTTCACAGCGTTCGCAACTCACCGTGGCCGGCGCTTCAGAAGGCAACGCAAAGCATTGATATTCGATCTGTGTACGCGTTCCCCCTAACCATGGGATCACTCGATATCGGCGCTGTGTCCCTGGTTTCGCAGAGGCCGGAGACGCTCCCGTCCAGCCAGATCAAGGATGCCGAAATACTTGCTCAGATCGCCGCGAGCCAGGTTCTGCGCCGATCGCTCGCGTCTAGAACATTGAACACAAATCTGGAAGATAATGAAGGATATTCGAGGCGTGTCGTACATCAAGCGACCGGAATGGTTCTGGCCCAGCTCAATCTTTCCGCGGCCGATGCGCTGCTGATTATTCACGGCCACGCGTTCTCTCGCGGACGAACAGTTCGGGACGTGGCCGCGGATGTAGTGACACGACGACTGGATTTCTCGTCGCTGATCGAGTCATAGAATGGAAATATGGTGACAAAAACCCGGGAAGGTCAACTCGTTGAGACCTTCGTTACCCTGGCCGATACACTCGTCGCCGACTACGATGTCGTCGACCTGCTGCACACGCTCGTCGAAAAATGCGCTGCTCTCCTCGAGGCCTCGGCAGCGGGGATCATCCTGTCAGCTGGCGACGGCGAACTCGAAGTGGTGGCGTCGACCAACGAACGCAGCCGTCTCGTCGAGATTCTCCAGTTGCGGGCCGGCAGCGGCCCGTGTGTGGAGAGTTTCACGACGGGCCAGGCCGTTGCTATTCCGGACATTGAGCACACCGGAGACAGATGGCCGAAGTTTCGGGATGGCGCCCTGGCCCAGGGGTTCGCGTCAATGCACGCCGTCCCCCTTCGACTTCGCGCGACGACCATCGGGTCCCTGAACTTGTTCTGGGATCGCACGGGTGGTTTGAGCGCCGCAGACACCAACACCGTCCAGGCACTCGCGGATGTCGCGACCATCGGAATTCTTCAGGAACGTGCCATTCGCGAGAGCGATATCGTTCGCCAGCAGCTGCAGCACGCCCTCAGGAGCCGGGTGCTGATCGAACAGGCCAAGGGTGTCGTGGCCTATACCCATGGGGTGCACATGGGCGATGCTTTTGACAGGATTCGCCAATACGCACGAAGCAACGGTCTCCCTCTGGCGGATGTGGCCGAGCGCATTGTGAATCGCATCCTCACCCTGTAGCTTTCCGATCGTCACCCCGGTCACCAATTGCCCCCCACAATCCGACGTGTCAGATAGCCGGATTTTGCTACAGAGGGGCAGACCGGGCGTACAATGTACTTGGCGACCCCGGACCCTGGTAGCACGTGAATAATCCGTGAGCTTTCGAGGGGCGAACATGAAACGAATATTTCACCCAGGCGGGTCTGTGATAACGGGCACCGATCTCGCTGATGCGGTACTGCTCTACGCTGAGGCACTCTGCAACCGTCGCCAAGTGGATGTCGTGGACATTCCAGTGATGGGTGATGACGGACGCCTGCTACGCGCTCAATTTTTGATCGGCTCCGCTAGCCAGTTGATGAGCGTGACCAGCGAAACCCTGTCTCCGGAACTGGTGGAACCGGAAACCACCGATTTTCTGCATCGCAAGGCCCAAACCGGTGCCATGATTCCGGCCGCCTGGACCAGGGAGGAGTCTGCTGCCGCTCAGTTCGACGACTTCGACTACTGACTCTCGCTCTACCGGGCACGGTGCATCGGGTTGCACCGTGTCCGGCGAAACTCCGGAGTCGGTCTGCCGGTAGGCTGAACAAGTGTCATTCTCGCTAGCTGACGTTGCCCGCGTCGCCCATACCCTGTGGCCTCTCGACGGTGCCGAAGAGTGGGATACGCCGGGCCTGATCAGCGGCGACCCATCGCAGCCGGTGCGCAGCATTCACCTCGCTGTGGACGCCGTCGCCGATACCGTCGACGAGGCCATCGCTGTCGGGTCAGACCTGCTGCTGACGCATCATCCGCTGCTGCTGCGGGGCGTCACGAGCGTCACGGAAGACCGTTACAAGGGGGCACTGCTCAGCCGCCTGATCCGTGCCCGCTGTTCACTGCTCGCCGCACACACCAACGCAGACGTCGTCGCTGACGGAGTGTCAGATATCATCGCCCAGCGACTTGGGCTGGTCGACACGATCCCCATCACCGATAGCGTCGCACCGGGAACGGGTA
>Ga0307486_1001780_pt1 | contig 15833 bp, 18 predicted proteins | sample CBIW02metaG_FD_203663 | JGI IMG/M metagenome (GOLD analysis project Ga0307486, IMG submission 203663) | Sea-ice brine microbial communities from Beaufort Sea near Barrow, Alaska, United States - CBIW 0.2 | ecosystem: Environmental > Aquatic > Marine > Coastal | place: USA: Alaska | collected... | reverse complement strand
GATTATGCCGAGCTTTGCGTTAAGCCGAGGAATCGTCGGATGGCCTGTGTTGGCGGTGTTTACTGACGGATTCCTCGGCTTAACGACTCTGTTGCTATCGGAGACTGTAGAGGGCTTGGATCCTGTCTTCGGTGAGTTGGTTTGCGGTTGGGAAGTTGATCGCCGGTGTGGCGGCGTTGACGGCTTCGCGCATCATGTCAAGGGTGGCGAAGGCGTAGAACGCTGCCGTGGTCGAGGCGTTCTCGTGGCCGAGGAGCCTCATGATGATCGGCAAAGGAACGCCCTGCTGATAGAGATCCATGGCCTTGGTCTTGCGCAGCATGTGGCAATGGATCCTCCCCGGGATGGAAGGGCAGCTCGTGCGGGCGGTGCGTGCTGCGGTCTTCAGCACTGCTGCGACGGTGTCGACCGACAAAGCTGTGGGCTGTCCGCGGTGCAGGCTGTAGAACACCGGATGTGTCGCGGGCAGTGTGGCCGTGAGTGGGTGGAACTCCTCGAGGTAGACGCGTAGATGCTCGATCGCTTTGGCGGTCAGTGGAACGGTGCGGGTCTTGTTCCTCTTGCCGGTGAGCCTCACATGTCCGGGTTCATTCAAGGACAGGTCCTGCAGGGTCAGGTCGGTGAGCTCACCGACTCGGGCGCCGGTGTCGTAGAGAAGGATCAACAGCATCCGGTTCCTGCGTGATTTCGTCGTCGCGCCGTTGAACGCGGTCAGAACGGCCCGTGTCTGGGGCTCGGTGAGGTACTCGATCGGCTTCTTGGGTGTGGTCGGCGCCCGGAGTGTTTTGGCAGTCTGGGCGAGTGTGACCAGGGTGATGTCTTCGCCGGAACTGTAGGCCAGGAACGCTTTGACGCTTGAGAGCCGCAGCGCGATGGTCGCCGGGGCGTAGTGTCGTTCGTCAGCCATCGAGACCAGCCAACCTTTCAGATACTGTCGATCGAAATGGTCGAAGCTGACATGCTCGCGTTCGACGTGTTCGTGTCCGGCCAGATAGTCAAGGAAGCACTCCAAGCTGATCCGGTAGGCCTGGGTCGTCTTCGGCGAGCTCTGCTGGACCTTGGGCAGGTAAGTGTGAAGCCAGTTCCTGGCGAAGGCAAAGAAGTCCGGTTCGCCGGTTTGTCGGTCGCGTCTCATGGGAATCCGACCTCCGGTAGCAGCGACCCGGACTTGCTAGTGATGTCGGCGTAGGCGTCCATGAAGTCCGGCGAGGTGTGAATGTAGTAGTAGGTCGAATCGATGCTCGCGTGGCCCATGTAACGCGCGAGGTAGGGCAGCATCGCGGCCACGTCGGTGCCGTGGCGCATCCATCGCTCGATGTTGGCGTAGGCGAAGTGATGCCGGAAATCGTAGGGCCGTGGCTGCTGCCCGCCGACCGGTCGCGGCAGCCCGGCCTGGTCCCAGATGCGGCCAAACATTACCCCGACGCTCGCGACGGTGACCTGGTTTCCGGTGGCCGAGCAGAAGAACCTCTGCCGGGACGCGCCGAGCTGCTGACGTGAATCTTGGTCGCAGGCGGTGAGGATCTCGACGACCTGCCCGGTCAGGGGTAGCCTGCGGCTGCGGTTGCCTTTGGAGCACACGACGTCGATGTGTGCTTCATTCAGGTCGACGTGACCGCAGCCCAGCAGGCGGGTCTCCCCGGTCCGCAGACCACAACAGTGCATCAAGGTGAAGAACGCGACCGCCTGCCACCGCCACGGGGACTGAACGTCAATGTGTGCCGCGGCGGCGAAGAATCGTTCAATCTCATGGGTGGTCAACAGGTAGGGGTGGGCAGGAATGAACGGCGCCTTCCACTGGTCGCAGAGCACGTAGGCGGTGCTGTTCCCGTGGGCTTGAAGCCACCGGCCGACGTCGCGGATGTAGGACATCCACGACCGGTATCGACCAGAGGACGCCAGTTGCGCGGTGACCCATCCTTCGACGGTGTCGCGGTCAAAGACGGTCCGGTTGCGGGTAGCGCAGTAGGTGTCGAACTGCTTCAGGTACCAGATTCGGGAGGCTCCGTAGAAGCCCATCTTCTCCTTGAACTCCAGGTAAGCCTCCAACTCTGGCGCGAACGCGCTGGTGAAGCCGTGGGCGCTCACGATCGCGCACCTTCGGGGACTTCCAGCACGCACTGCAGTAGCTGGTCTTGATCGACGGCCATGTACTGGTTGGTCGAGTCTGGGTCCGCGTGGCCGAGCACCGCCGAGATCGTTGGCAACGGGACCGCCGCACGTAGCATTCTGGAGGCCGCGTTATGGCGTAGGAACTGGGTTCCAGCCTTCACGCTGGTGACTCCTGCTTTGGCGAACACCACGGCCGTCACTCGGTAGATCGAGGCATGATCGGCCAACCCGACGTGGGGTGCCAACCCCCGCAAGAACACATGATCATCAGCCGAGGCGGGCCGCTCGTCCAGAACGTAGTCGGCGAGCTTGGCCGTCACCAACGCGGTCAGCGGCACCATCAGCGGGTTGTGGGTCTTCTGTTGCACGATCGCGATCGTGGCTCCCCGCCAGTCGATGTTGTCCAGCCGCAGGCCGATGATGTCGCAAGCCCGCATGCCCGTCGTCAACGCCAGCAGGGTGATGGCCGCATCACGTGCGGTGACTGACTTCGATACGCACGCTTGCACCACCTGCTGCTGATCCTCGTCGCTGAGAACCGGCAAGATCGCATGAGAACGCTTCACCCCGGCCAAATTGACCGCGTCCACAAGGTCAGTGCGAGCGGTGAACTTCAAGAACGGACGAAAGTTCGACACGACCCAGAACAAGGAGGACTTCGCCCACCTGTCCGACAACGACTCCAAAAATCCAAGAACACTGGCACCATCGGCGGAATCGAGATGATCGATCCCGTGCGACTCCAAGAACACCAGGTAGCTGCGCTCGACCCGCCCATAGGCAGCACGGGTGGCCGGTGCCAGACCACGATCGTCCATATCGGCCTCCCACGCGGCGTTGAGCATCATGAACTCACTCGACTCCGGGTGCGCGCCACCGCCACCACGTTTACGAGCCGTCAACTCCACCCGGCCCGTCGAGACGTAGATGTCGAACACGCTGACCAGCCGGCCATAATCGGATCTGCGCTGAACGCTGAACCGGCCGGTGCGTGGACTCACCGTCAGCGCCGCGAACGCGGCACCCAGCAAGGGCGTATAGACACCGCCCCGACCCTCAACGAAGCTCGTCAGCGCCTTGATCGTCTTCTCATACTGGTCGATCGTCGACTCCATATAGTCGGCCGTGCGCAGTTCCGCGACAACAACCGCAGCGATCCGTGTGACCGTCGTATCCATCGCCGTCTCCTTATCTATAGGCATCAGATACGACGGACGCTAACCCTCGACCACAGTTTCGTTAAGCCGAGGAATCAATCAGTAAACACCGCCAACACAGGCCAAACGACGATTCCTCGGCTTAACGCAAAGCTCGGCATAATCGGAATTAAACCGAAATCGGCTTAACAGTGACCGAGGCACCCAATACGCGTCGGCACAAATCACCCGGTTCGCGACCGAAAACGGGATCACCAGATCCATGGGATTAACCGGTATATGTTACGACAATGCGATGGCCGAATCGTTCTTCGCCACCTTGAAGACCGAGTTCTATTACCGTCGCGTTTGGGCCACCAAAGCCAAAGCGAAACTCGAAGTCGGAGCCTGGATCGAAGACCGATACAACCGTCGCAGGCGTCACGCCTCGATCGGCCAAATCACACCGGTCACCTTCGAACTGCAATACTCAAACCAGACCGCGGCAACACAAAAAGCCGCATAACCCCGTGTCCACGAAACGGGGTCAAGGCCATTTCGAGTTCTATGACGCTCATGACTTGTACGTGGCCCGAGACACAAGCACGGATGTGTCGATCAAGCGGAGGCTGCGCGAGCGAATGAACAACGCGAAGCAATTCGTCCTTCTGGGTAGCAATGCAGCCAAGACGAAGGGCGGGGACGGGAAGTCGTTCCTCGCGTACGAAGTTCAGACCATGCTGAGTTTGAACCTTCCTGTTGTTGTCGCGAACCTCGATGGTGATCGCACGATTGACAGGAACTTCATTCCAGCACCGTTGCTAGACGCCGACTATTACACGGTCTCCGTTTCGTTTCAGCCCAAAATCATCAAGTACGCCCTCGACAACTACGTGGTCAATTTCGCCGCAAGCGACAAACAGGGCCCCCATCTTTACCCAGCCAAGACCTACACGGATCTCGGAATTTGAGAACGCTGATTGCTGACTTCCAGCGATTGAGATTTTGGCGGCATTTCGCCATTCACGCATTCGCAGCTGTCGGGGTGCCGGCGGTCCTTCTTGGGCTGTTCGACCTCTTCTTTCCGGATGTCCTGTCAGAAGCATCGAAGCGTTGGCTTGTTCTCATTGTGCTATTTGCCTTTGGCTACGCGGTCTGGCGATCTTGGCCTCGACCAATCAGTCAAGAGTTTGCCGCTCCAAAGGTCACGATTCGCGTGATTGAGGGTGACCTACTCGCTCAGGCGGCGCACCTGGTTATCGGGATGTCGACCACCTTCGACACCGAACCCCCTTACATTTCGAAAGACAGTGTCCAAGGCCAGTTCCTTGAACGCCTATACGACGGAAATTTGTCGGCTCTCAATCGTGATCTCGGTGAGGCACTCGTCGGGGTCCAACCAATCGACATCAGAGTCAAGGAAGGAAAGCAGGACGTATACCCTCTTGGCACCGTCGCGACGATCAAGAATCCGTCCAAGCACTACTTTTGTGTCGCCTATACCGAAATGAACGAACGGAACCGCGCTAGGGGCACAGCAGGCGGCTTGTGGACAAGCCTTGAGCACTTGTGGGAAGCGATCTCCAACTACTCAAATGGCGGATCGGTCGCCATACCAGTGATTGGGGGCGGCCAATCGCGACTGTCCCAGGTTCTGCCTGCCCAGGACGCAATCCGATTCATTATTCTTTCATTCATACTGGCGTCTCGCGTGGAGAAGGTGTGCGACGAACTGGTCATTGTTGTCCGCCCGGGCGACTATAAGCATCTGGACCGGCTTGAATTGCAATCGTTCCTTCGATCACTTCGCAAATCATGAGTACGAACCACCTGGACGTCCCAACCGACGAGTCTTGCGCCTTTTGCGCTTACATTCGTGGCGAGAGGCCCTACACGATTCTGCGGCGTTCTGACAAGATTGCCACCCTCGTGACACGCGAACAGCGCGGGGTTGGCCACCTCTTGGTCGTTCCAATCAGACATGTACCGACCATCCTTGAGCTAAGTGACGACGAAGCTCAGGGAGTCATTCTTGAGGTCAGAGAAATGGCAGCCCTGATCGATCGCGTGTTTGAGAGACCTGGAATCGCCGTCTGGCAGAACAACGGCGTCTCCGCCGCTCAGGCAATCGGGCACGTCCACTTCCATGTAGCTGGAACGCTTTCCGAAGGCGGGACGGATTTCGGTGATGTGCCCGAGTTGACGGTGGCTGAGACGGATGCCATCGCAGCGACACTCCGGCACGCAACTTGACCTAAGTACCATCTCCAGGATGCCAACGTGAACGAAGGCGTTTTCACGGATCCGATGATCGATGATGCCCTGAGTGCGGCACCGGTTAGGCAACTAGTTTGTCGCAAGATGTTGCGTCAAACCGCCGCGATCCGCCCAGTCTGCCCTAGTTGAGCTCAGCTGCTGACCCAGACAGTGGGTACCCTGTCGGGTCCGCCTCATACACTCCGAGGCACTCGAGGGCACGACAAAGGCCTCCCACCTTGTGTCGTTGCCGCCAGGAGATCAGATGACCAACACCGCCGCCCCGTCTTCCGCTTCCGGTCCCGATGACGCCACCGCGGCCGACGACAATGACGTGGGCGACCTGGCACAGGTACCTGGTACGGAACTTGAGCAGGTCGGGCACCCGACCGAGCTCGCTGAGGTGTTCCGAACGTCGTAGCTGTGCTCGGTGCGCTCCCGACAGAGCTCGAACGGGTCCTCGAACCCCTCAACACGGGGCTGCTTACCGCATCTGACCGGCGCTACGGAGGTCATGTCGAGAATCTGTGGCGGCTCCCAGCCCTGAAATCCTCGACCGAGGTCTGTCTCGACGGCTGAGGGCCTGCTCGACCTGCTGCCCCCGGGCGAGGCTCGAGGTGGCGTCCACTCGTACAGACGTGGACACGTCGTCCGCGATCCTCGCGGCAGACTTGACGCGGCTCGGCGACCGTCATACTTGAGGCATGCCGAGAAGTGTGCCGCCAGCACAGTCCCACACTGCGGCACACGTGTGCTCTGCGGGTCAGCGATGACGTCGACGGACGTCTTGTACGTGAGCGATCTGGACGGGACCTTGCTCAACTCGGCTGGGACGCTCAGCTCGCGGGCATCGGTCGACCTCGCACATCTTCTGCGAAACGGGATGCAGTTCACGATCGCTACCGCACGATCCTGGACCACGACACAACGCGCCATAGCCGGGCTTCCGATCACCTTGCCCATCATCCTTCACAACGGCGCGGTCACATTCGAACCCGTATCGAGATCGGTGAGCGCCGCCATCGCCTTCACCCCCGGGAACATCGAATCACTGCTTAAGCTTTTGCGGTCACAGGAGCTCTCGCCTTTGGTGTCGAGCGTCGAGGGCGGGTCCGAGCTCGTTTCGTATCTTCGCGGCACCGCCGATCAGGGAGTACTTCATTTCTGGAATGCGCGTCCGAACGACCCCCGCAGATCCCCAAGACGAGATTGGGCGGCACTGCCGCGAGACGACGTCGTCGGCGTGTCAACCATCGGGACGGGATCCCAGGTGCAGCGGCTCGGTGAGACATTGGCGCCGCTGGCGGCCACTCGAGGGTGGGACGTTCGCATTCGTGCAGACACGTACCATCCGGAATGGAGCTGGTTGGAGATCGCTCCGCCTCGTTCATCGAAAGGCGAAGCCGTCGTCGCACTGGCGCGAAGGCTCGGGGCCCGGCGCCTGATCGTCTTCGGCGACCACTCCAATGACATCGGCATGTTTGCCGTGGCCGACGAGTCCTACGCAGTGAGCAATGCAACGCCAGAGCTCCGATCGCTCGCCACAGGAGTCATCGGCTCACACGATGATGACGGCGTAGTGGCGTGGCTGCACGCGAACGTTAACGGATTCTAGGCGCTTCAGACGACTGCGGAGAGGTCGTCGAACGCCCCTCCGGTCGCCTCGAGAGCCCGAGAAACATCCTCGAGAGTCAGCGCCGTGGAGATGAACCAGTTGTGGCTCGGGTTAACGTAGAGACCGCGGGCCGCAGCACCAGCCGCCCAGGTCTTCGCCTTCGCCCACCCGACATCGCCGTCGAACGACAGGTAGGGCATGGAGGGTGGACCACTCACCCGGACGGGGATCTGGTGTGCGGCTGCTTGCCGCCGAATCCCGGTCATCAGTTGCTGACCGCGGTCCAGGATCTGTTCTACCCCGCGTTCCTCTCGCAACAGCGCCAGCGTGGCAAGCGCGGCTGCCATCGGCACTGCTGACATCCAGAAGGTCCCGCCCTTGAAGACAGCACGCGCTGCATCCCGAATCGCCTCACTCCCCAACAGCGCCGAGAGTGGATAGCCGTTCGCAATCGCCTTGCTCCAGCAGGAAAGATCCGGAAGAACCCCGAACGATGTCCATGATGAATCGAGCGAGAGTCGGAACCCGGTCCGGACCTCGTCGAGAATGAGCAGCGCGCCCGTCGTATCGCAGAACGACCGGAGTCCGTGCGCAAACTCCGGTAGTGCCAGCTCCTGATCATCGCCGGCTTCATGCCTGACGGGGGTAACGATCACGGCAGCGATGTCGTCGGCGTGAGCGCTCGCGACCGCCTGGAGACTTTCCAGGTCGTTGTATCGGAAGTAGTCAACATGCGCACGATCACCGGGTGCGATACCGGCGTCCCTGGCGCTCGCCCACAGCAACGAGCCGTGATAGGTCCCTTCCGCGACCAGGACCGTCGATCGACCCGTGGCAGCTCGCGCCACAGTCAGCGCGAGGGTGGTGACATCGCCTCCGTTCTTGGCAAAGATCGTCCAGGCTGCGTGAGTCACGAGATCGACGAGTAGTTCGCCCAGCTCGACGAAGAGCTCGGTGGGGCCGTTGCCCGTGTCGAGCTTCCCCATCTGACGAGACACTGCGTCCTCGACGATCGGATGTCGGTGTCCATGAATGAGTGGTCCCCAGCTGCACATCAAGTCGATGTACTCAGTGCCGTCAACATCCCACACGTGGGAGCCGAGTCCCCGATCCCAGAACTGCGGAGCCCCGGGCCACAAGAACTTCTGGACGCTGTGGCCGTACATCCCGCCAGGTACCACTCGTTCGGCACGACGCCGGAGGGCCTTGTCCCGCTCGTTCGGATGTGTGTGCAGCTCGGGTGTCACGGGTGACCACTCTCCCTGATCTGTACGTCTCGCTCATACTGCGCGATACGCGCCAGCACTTCTGGTTCGGTGGTCGACGCGAAGCTGTAGGTGGCCACACCCACACCGGCTATTCCCTCGACTCGAGGATCGAGCGGGCCGATGACCTCGCGCGTGTGGTGGCCAACCAGTGCATCATCGTCGACGCCGACATACGTCGGCCCAGGCGCGTAGATAACGGTCCAGCCGCCGTGCGGAGCAACCACGGGCCCACGTAGGACTCCCGGGTCCATTCCGAAGTCCAGCAGCGTCTTGGCATGACGCAGGTTGATCCCACGAGTTGCCGAAAAGACGTCGACGACGCCGGCGCCGCCCGGCCGTCCAGCGATCTCACAGAGAGAAATGCCTCCGGGCGCGTCGAACACCTCGCAGTGAAACACGTCGTCCTCTATCGGCCAGCCTTCCAGGAGGCGAGACATGAACTCCCGTACTCGGGACACCAACTCTGGGTCGTCCACCGTGGCAGACGACAGTGGAACGGGTCCGCCGGTGACGTAGCATGGACGGACGTAGCGGGAAACCTGCATCTCGACGTCGCCACCGACTGACAGGCCATCGACGTGGAGCACCGCTGAGGACTCGAACTCCTCGACGATGTACCGATCCGCGTCCGCTGTCTGTCGTACGGTGTCCAGCACCTCGGCCCATGAGTCGATCACGGCGACGCCGCGCGATCCCGATTCCGCTCGTGGTTTCACCACGTAGCCGCCACATGCACCCACATCTTGTGGCCATTCAGGAAGATTGGTCATCAAGGTCCCTCGTGCATGCGCGATGCCCAGCTGTCGGGCACGCTGCTTCATCGCCCATTTGTCTCTGACGCGGCGCGTGTAGCTGGGCGATTTACCCGCGATGCCGAGTTCTCTCCGAAGCTCCGCAACCGTCAACAGAAAGAACTCCGAACCGGTGGAGATCGCATCGATCTTTGACTCCTCCGCGATCCGATGGACCGCGGCACGGATGCCACTCTCACTGAAGTCGCCGATGGCGACAACCTCGACGCCACGTGGCACGTATCGATCCCAGCGGTCCGCGATGACGGTCAGGCGCCACACGTCTGCATCAAGGACCATCACTCCGGTGGCGCGCAACCACGCCTTGCCACCGCTGCGATCGATCACTACCCCGTGCCGACGCGCATGAGACGCCGATTCACCGTTCATCGGGTACTCGTCAGTGTGTAGTGCTCGACGAGCGCCCGCGAGCCTGGACGCGTTCGTCCGCCGGTATCGAAGTCCCAGTCGCCGGCGAAGTCGAAGCCAACGCGTCGTGTGAGTCGTCGAATCTCGTGTCTCGACAGCACGTGCATACGAAATGGTTCTGGAGGTTGACGCGCGTTCATGATCCGAGCCGGCCCCACCAGGTCACCGAGCTCCCTCGTCCCCCTCCGAAACCATTGACGAACCTGGTCCGCGAGGTGGTAGTTGTGCATCACGTGCCGGGTCAGGAACAAGCTTCCTCCTGGCAGCAAGACCCGTGCGGCACTGACGAACGCGACTTGTCGAGCATCACGAGGGAGGATCGACTCGATGAGGTGGTAGCCCATGACGGCTGTCGAGAAGGTGTCGTCCTTGAACGGCAGCTGCAGTGCCTGGGCACGAACCAGTGTGGCTGCGGGAAATTGGACCGCATGAAGCCGCAGCTGTTCCTGCGCGTAGTCGACCCCTGTCAACTCTGGTCGCACAGAGGCCATCCGTTCGAACAACCTCCCCGACCCACACCCGATGTCCAGCAGCGGGCCCGACTCCGCGGCCAGCTGTTCGATGAGCAGCAGCTCGCCCGCGGCGATCCCATGACCCAGGTACCCTTCCGCGGCGGCAGCCGAGTCATAAAATGGGAGGTTGCTCATGTCGGGCCGTTCTCGCCCCTCAAGTCCGCCGCCAGCATCTGGACGAACAGGTCACAGCTGGATCGGATGTGTCGACCGGCATTTGCGTCCTGATCGTAGAACGGGGCGTCCGGCCACCGATCCGTGATGACGAGGTGGGCGGCGAGGGTCGTCCCCCCGACCTGGTTGAGCGCGGAAGCAGCGAACCAGGTCTCCATGTCGGCAACATCGGCCACCAGCCCCGCCGCCGAGTCGTACGTCTCGAGCAGGTGCGAAACGGTGACGAGAGTCTGGGGTGCTGCCACATCCGACGGTGTTGCAGGACTCAGTGTTGTCGGACTCAGGCAAAGCGTGTCGGTGGATCCCGACCGGCGGACGGCGTCTGGCCGGACGATCTGTCCCACAGCGAGCGAGGCGCTGAGTGCTCCTCCAAACCCGAGAAAGTCGACCCTCGGCGAAGCCGCCAACGTCCTGCACAGGTCGGCGACTGCCCCACCCTGCGGGATGAGCACGACGTGCACTCCGTCCCGTCGAAGCCGGGGCCACCACCCGCCGTGATCGATGTCCAACCAACCTTCATCCCGGAACCGAGCGAAGATCGACCGGATCGGAGTCATTACGACACTGGCCTCACGAGGCATGCCCCCGACCAGCGTCATGCTAATCCTCTCGTACATGTCCGTCAGGTTATCCATCAGGAGATCGGGGCCAGCGTCGCCAGCGGGATGATGCATCGCTCTGTTTCCTGCGACCTCAGGTCCTCAAGTCGCTCGCAGTGGCGGTCCACGATCTCGCGAAGGGGCTCAGCGGTGATGTTGCCGAGCGTGAAGGAGACGGGGTCCAACTTGTAGAGCCACGAGCACGGGCTCACGTCTCCCGACGGATCGATGTGCAGAAGCCGATCCTGGGCTGGGCACCCGCTCGTGCTCCGAGAGGCATCGCCGCCGAAACTGTGATCGAACACGACGTCCTGGCCGTAGATCTCGTGCAACCGACGTAGCTCGTCCTCGAGCTCCCGTTCTCTGTCGGCCGCAAACAAGAGGTCGGGATGATGGACGGCCCGCCCCACAGCGACAACCGAATGAAAAGAGACATCCGCGACGCCGATCTCCGCCAGCCGGTTGACCAGCGCTTCAAGGGACGAGATGTTGCCGGGCGTCACGGTCGCGCTGATCCCGACGCACAATCCTGCGGATACCGAACGAGACACACCGTCCATCGTGCGATCGAATGCGCCGGACTTGCGGCGGATGAGGTCGTGATGCTCTGCGGTGCCGCCGTCGACGCTGACGCTCAGCTTGTGCAGTCCAGCTGTCACGAGACGCTCGATCACGCGATCCGTCAGGGAGTACCCGTTCGATGCGAGATGGACACTCACGACGTCGGTATCGACGGTGTCGAGCACTTCGAGGAAACCGTCCCGAAGAAGAGGCTCACCCCCTGAGAACTGAACCTTGGTGATTCCTGATGCGGCCAGATCGCCGGCCGCGAGGATCAACGCCTCCGTGGTGGGTTCATGAGAGCGTGCTGCATCCGGACCCGACATGGTGCAGCAGTGATCGCACAGGAGATTGCAGAATCGGGTGATCTCCCACGTCAGCTGGCGACTGAGCTGCGGCGGCCGAAACCGGCACAATTCTTCCATCATTCAGTGTCCTTCGTTCCACAACTCAGCTGCGAGGTCAAGGGGTCGTCGGGAAAGAAGTGCAACGTCGGAACTGCGTGCTGCAGACGGGTCATCCGCCGCCACCGTCGAGAAGTACCCAGCGCAGGTGATGGCCCAGTAGCAACACGCCGCGGCGAACTGGAGTGCGGACGTCTGGACGCCCGTCTTCGCCCGAACGCGATCGAGCATCTCAGCTGCGAGAGCGGATCGCTCCGGCGCGCTCAAGTCGATGGTCGGGTTGTAGGCGACACGAGCCACATCCACGGCCGGGACGCCAAGCCCGAACGACTCGAAGTCGATCACGAGGGTTTCGTCATCGACCAATATGTTCGACGGTTGAAAGTCCCCATGTACCGGAATCTCTGCCATCGCGTCCACTAAGTCGGCGATCACCTTCTCAGAGGGCAGGTCGTGAAGCTGTGGAACGCCAGCCAGCGACCTCACGTGATGAGCCAAGCGGGCACGATAGTCGCGGCTCGGCCGGACCGAACGAAGGTCGAGGAGGTCCGCGTAGAGCGTCGGCACCGCTTCAAGCTTTGCCCTCAACGGGCGAGCGGACAGATCCCGCAGCCTGGTCGAACCACGTGCTTCCATCACCAGCAGACGCATGGACCAGTCGATCCGCAGCAGGCGAGGCGACAAGTCTCGACCAGCGAGTTGTTGATATGCGGATGCCTCGGCCTCGAATCCTGCGGCTGCGGAGGCGTGGAACGCCTTCACGAACAATTCGCGTTGGTCCCCTGTCCTCACCCGCGCGAACCGATGATCGCGGCGGTGTGTGTCGAGGACTCGGACCGAGAGCACAGGCTCGTCCAAAAGCAGCACACTCAGGCTCGCCGCGATACCGCTTTCGAGTTCGCTCGCAGCATTCGAAGTGCAACTCATGCCTGACGCGCCTTCCCGAGCACTGTGCGTTGACGGCCCCAAATCTGCCATTCACATTCTCACATCGACCGGCCGATCTTGTCCAGAAAACAACCGGCAGGCCCGGTGCGGCCCGGGCCGCTGCGGTGGCGTTTGCCACCCTCGCGGCCCTCGCAACCGGCGTCCGCGAGATGATCCACGCGGTCAAGGGAATCGGTCACGTGGCGGTGTGAATGATCGGCAGTGACGGCTCGCTCAAGTCATCGCAATCTCTTCAATTCTGAAGTCTTTCGGGCCGGCGGCAACGAGGAGCTCGGCTAGTCCTCTCCGCATGATTATCTGGCGGAAGGCTTTTGCAGCAATCGGAACTCGAGTGGCATCCATCTCCATACGCCGAATTCATCACCAGTGGCGCAGCAATCCCGTGGCGCTCCAGCTCTGCTAGCGCCGCTCACAACTGGATTGTTTCGGCGACGAACGACCTCTTGGGTAGATCCCGGCCTAATCTCGACGCTCGCGCCGAACGAACGCAACTACAGACCTCACCCGCTCAACAAAGCACCACGGATCCCGCCGCAGCTCCTTACCGCCTGAACGAAGCCCGAGGTCGAAGGATGTGTTCACCAACGCGCCGCTCGTATCCGGTCGCACCCCGCGTCAATCCGCCGCAAACGCGGGCAGATCGACCAACCGTCGGATCACCGACCGGTCCGCGTTTGGTCCGATTGGGGAGCCGTCGGGCAAGGCCTTGTCCTGCGCCGCTCAATCCAGAACTCGGCGCAGACCCACAACCATTCCCGTAGCCACAGCGTCGACGTGCTTTGGGTAGGCCGTCTTCGTGTGCTGTGTTGCTCCCGCCGGGAGTGTCGCAGTGACTGTCTGCGTCAGTGTCACGAGGTCATCACTGAAGTCCTCTAGAAACGTCTCAACGCGAATCTCGACATCGGCAGGGTGCGCGCTTCGCACAAGAGCACGCCGTTCGTTTTCAACCTCAATGACTTCCAGGCAAGTGACCGACTTCCCTTCTGGAGTCTCGCGAACAAAGAACTGGATTTCGCCAACCCCCAATGGTGTTCCAGGCAACTGTCCGGCGAGCACGATATCTGCATCAATTTGCAACTGAGTCTCGGCTGGATAGATAGCATCCCAGATTCGCGAGCGCGGACCACGAAACCTTTCCCTTGCGCTCGACGACACCACTACGTCCTCGCTGGGCGTCGAAACTCTCCGCATTTGCCATCCTCTGCAATTCGTTCACCGGGCCATTCGCCGGTCCGATTTACGACTAGGTCTTCACAAAATCAATGCACGCCAACCTAGTGCAGGGGCGGGTTCATCGGCAGGTTCAGCAGACGAAATCAGTCGCCTTCGTCAAGCCTGGATCGCGGTCGTGACCATCGTCGAGGTGCGTCTTTCGGCCGCGTCCGCGTCCGCGAACTTACCTGACTGACGTGGCTACTCCGATTTTGGTCCTAGTCGCTCGACCTCGGACGGTTCACGGAAGTTGAGAACCATTCCTGAAAAGGGGCATCGCGACACTCGAAATGCCCTACGGTCGCTTCATGAATGTCTCGCATCTCACGACCCCTCAGCGCGTATCTGCCGTCTCGATCCTGGTGGTCTCTATCGCTGCCTTCCTGCCGTGGGTTTCTATCTTTGGCATCAGCGCGATCGGGGTCGAGGGCGACGGCGTCATGACTCTTGTGCTCGCTGCGGCCGGAGGCATCGTGTTGGCCGTGACTACCGGCATCTTCACAACTCCGAGGAGCCCGGGCAAGAAATCACAGGTGACACTGCTCGTCCTTGCTGTCCTTGTCGCGCTTGTTGGTCTCTTGGATATGAACGGCGCAGCAGCAATTGGCCTCTACTTGACGTTTTTCGGAGGGGTCGCCTGGGTCGTCGGTGCCGCTTGGCAGTTGAACGTTTCGTCGGCAGCGTCGGCTGAGTCTGGCGAGCCTACTCAGTAGATCTGGTCGAAGCCGGCTCTGCGCACCGACACCATGGAATGCTCTGGCGGCTGGTCTATTTGGTCTTGAACGACACTTTGCTCGTGGTGTTGTAGTCCGCATCGTTGACGTCGAACGAAACTTGTCCGCCAATCTCGCTACCAGGGAAAATCATGTAGTTCGTCATTAGAGATTTGGCACCGATCTGGTAGTCGCCCGCGTAGTCAGCGGCAGTAGCTTGTCGGCCATTCGGGCGCCTGTAGTCGGCCGATCCGACGCCCGTCTCAACTGCGACGTCCTTGGTCTTGATTTCGACAGTCACGAAGAGAGCATTAGAGAACGGGCTTTGATAGGCACTGACGAATCGAACAGTGGCGAGGTCGCCGGCCTTGATGGGACCGCCAGTGCCCAGAACGATGCGATCTTTCATCGGCTTTCCATCTGCGCTGAACGTTGCGATCTTGCCGGCCGTTGTTTCGAAGTCGGAATAGTAGGAGCAATCACTCTTGTCTCCGTCGCCGTTAAGGTCGCAAATCTTGAAACCTTTGGCCGATTTGGGAAACGTCTCAGGCTCCGCGGTAGACGTGCCTGAAGCAGTGTCCGTTTCCGCGAGGAAGCCGAGATGTGTCGCGTATGCGAACGCGACGCTGTCAGGCGCAGCGATCGATGCGGCCTCCTTGAAGGAGTCTTCGGTGGCGTCACCGATCAGTTTGAAGTATTTGTCGATGTTGTCTGACGCCTCGGCCTTGTCCTTGTCTGCTTGAGAGACTGTGTTTGCCTTTCCGTCTTTCGTTTCCTTTGACGGAGTACCTCCACCTCCGCACGCTCCGAGAACCACCATCGCCGACGCGACTACAAAAATAGTACGGAGATACGGATGCTTCATATGTGTTCCTCGCTTGTCGTGGGGCTATCCGAAGCGTAGGTGGAGGAGCGTCGCTCCAGCTGTGAAACGTCCAGATTTGGACGTCTGTCTCGGCCCCCTGTCGTACCGCCTCGGAAAGGCGGAACCCGTGTCAATGCGTTGCGACCTGATCGAGGACCGCCTAGGTGGCTGGTGTCGAATGAGTATTCGCGGGCCGTTGCCGGTGATCCGGATCGCTGCGGGGCATTTCAAGGCGTCG
>Ga0307486_1001773_pt1 | contig 15881 bp, 8 predicted proteins | sample CBIW02metaG_FD_203663 | JGI IMG/M metagenome (GOLD analysis project Ga0307486, IMG submission 203663) | Sea-ice brine microbial communities from Beaufort Sea near Barrow, Alaska, United States - CBIW 0.2 | ecosystem: Environmental > Aquatic > Marine > Coastal | place: USA: Alaska | collected... | reverse complement strand
AAGATCAGCGACCACGAGATGGCAGCACTGCCCATCACCCGTCACCAATTCCACGGCGACTGGAACTACACGCTCGAACCCGACAAATCACAATAACGGCGTGTTGAATACTGACAGGCCCTTAGTGTCGTCGACACCGCCTGCGCAGACGACGAATTCACCCCGGATGAGCGTGCCCTCGTCATTCAACTCGCCGGGCTACTCGACCTGCAAGATCTTGAGCTTGAGGCGCTACTTTCCGATGCAGAATCAAAGGCTTCCTCAATCCGCAAATATATGACGTTCTCCCCAGGCGACCTTGTTGTTCTGACGGGGTTTACGGAGGCCCGCAAAGCCGAACTTCGTGCCATGGCGCAAGCTCGAGGGCTCGTCGTGTGGCCTGGAGTCAAGAAAAGTGTCGCTGCATTGATCGCCCTTGATGAGGCATCGAACTCTGGCAAGGCTCGGAAAGCACGGGAGTATGGAATCCCCGTCGTCGGCGAGGCCGCTCTGCTGGGTACGGCAAGATGAGGGGCATGGAATCCACGGTTGAGGCCCTGCTAGACAAGTTTCTCTTTGAGTCGACGTCGACTGCGGAGCAGGGGTCCAAGTTTGAGCGCCTGATCAAGTCGTTCTTGCTGAACGATGTGGAGTGGTCGCAGCGGTTCGATGCCGTGTGGCAGTGGATGGAGTGGCCCGACCGTGCAGGACGTCCGGACACGGGCATTGACCTCGTTGCCCGCTACCGCGACACTGGCGACCTTGTCGCCGTGCAGTGCAAGTTCTACGACCCGTCTACAGTGCTGCAGAAGTCCCACATCGACTCGTTTCTCTCGGACTCTGGCAAGGAGCCCTTCAAGGAGCGTCTTCTGGTCTCGACGGCGCTGCGCTGGGGCCCGAACGCCGAGGAAGCCGTCCGTAATCAGTCAAAGCCGGTCAACCGCATCGGGCTTCACAATCTGATCGAATCCTCAATTGACTGGGAGCAGTTCGACTTCGCTACCCCCGAGGTACTCGAGCTCAAGGAACGCAAGCAGTTGCGCAATCATCAGCGCAATGCCCTTGAGGCTGTGCGGAAGGGCTTTGAGACTCACGAACGCGGCAAACTCATCATGGCGTGTGGGACGGGCAAAACCTTCACCTCACTCAAGATCGTCGAAGACCAAGTCCCGCTCGGCGGGAGCGTGCTCTTCCTGGTGCCCTCTATCGCGTTGCTGTCCCAGACGCTGCGCGAGTGGTCCATTGAGGCTGAGGCAAGCCTTCGCACCTTCGCTGTTTGCTCTGACGTCAAGGTGGGACGCTCTGGCGACAGCGGCGAGATCTCCGTGGTGGACCTCGCGATTCCCGCCACGACCAATAGAGTGAAGCTTGCCGCGCAAGTTGGAGACCCCGAGACCACGGCGAACCGCATCACAGTGGTCTTCTCCACGTACCAGTCCATTGATGTGGTCGCCGAGGCTCAGCAGCAGGCGGGTATGAAGCCCTTTGATCTGATCATCTGTGACGAGGCCCATCGCACCACAGGTGTCACGCTCACCGGAGACAGCGAATCGGCCTTTGTGAAGGTCCATGACGCGGACTACCTCAAGGCCTCCAAGCGCCTCTACATGACCGCCACGCCCCGCATCTATGACGACAACTCCAAGGCAAAGGCCGGGCAGGCAGACGCCCTGCTGGCATCAATGGACAACGAAAACATGTTTGGCCCCGAGTTCTTCCGACTCGGTTTTGGCGAAGCGGTGAGCGAGGGACTGCTCACCGATTACAAGGTGCTGGTGCTGGCAGTCGACGAAGGTTCCGTCTCCAAGACCTTCCAGGGCGCGATGGAAGCCAACAGCGAACTCAAGTTGGACGACCTCGCACGCATCGTTGGCTGTTGGAATGGCCTAGCCAAGATTGGACAGGCCGAGCACGACTTCTCCGCCGACCCCGAGCCGATGCGCAGAGCAGTAGCGTTCTCTCGCGACATCAAGTCGTCGAAGCAGTTCGCTGCGATGTTCGACGAGGTCGTCAGTGACTACGTGCGCACCCAGGGCATTGGTGAAGGTGACGACTCACGACCGCCATTGGATGCGTCAGTTCACCACGTTGACGGCACGATGAACATTTTGCAACGCAACGACGAGCTGGACTGGCTGAAGACCAATCCTGGCGCGGACGCGTGCCGCATACTCACCAACGCGAAGTGTCTCTCCGAAGGCGTGGACGTGCCTTCGCTGGATGCGGTCATGTTCCTTAACCCCCGCAAATCCGTCGTCGACGTCGTCCAGTCAGTGGGCCGCGTCATGCGCCTCGCCCCCGGCAAAAAGTACGGGTACATCGTCTTGCCAATCGGCATTCCCGCAGGAATGTCACCTGAGGAGGCACTGCGCGATAACGACCGGTACCGAGTGGTCTGGGAAGTCCTTCAGGCACTACGAGCCCACGACGAACGCTTCAACGCGATGGTCAACAAAATTGAGCTCAACAAGACTCGTGACCCGCGCCTCAACGTCATCGGTGTGGGGACCAACGAACCACACGACGATGGCGGCGACCCCACACAAAAGCCCGACAAGGACGTTCAGCTCACGCTGAACCTCGAGTCTTTGGACGCATGGCGTGACGCCATCTACGCCAAGATCGTCCAAAAAGTCGGCACCCGCAGGTATTGGGAGGACTGGGCCAAGGACGTCGCCCAGATCGCGGAACGCCACCGCACCCGCCTGATCACCATCCTGGAATCCGGCCACGCCGCCGACGAGTTCAAGGCATTCCACCACGCCCTCAAAGCGAACCTCAACGAATCCATCAGCCGTAACGACGCTATCGACATGTTGTCCCAACACATGATCACCAAACCAGTATTCGACGCCCTGTTCTCCGACTACGCCTTCGCAGAGCACAACCCGGTCTCCCAGGTCATGCAAACCATGCTCGAAACCCTCGAAGGCGCGAACCTCCAGGCAGAGACCGAACCGCTCGAGAAGTTCTACGAGTCAGTACGTGTTCGAGCCGCAGGCATCGACAACGCCGAGGGCAAACAGCGCATCATCACCGAACTCTACGAGCGGTTCTTCAAACTCGCGTTCCCCCGCGCAGCCGATGCTCTCGGCATCGTCTACACGCCCACGGAAGTTGTCGACTTCATCCTCAGAAGCGTCGACCACCTCTCCCGCGAACACTTCGGCAAGGGCCTCACCGACGAAGGGGTCCACGTGCTCGACCCATTCACCGGCACCGGCACCTTCGTCACAAGGTTGATCGCCTCACGGCTCATCAAGCCGCACGACCTGGCACGCAAGTATGCGTCCGAGCTGCACGCCAACGAGATTATGCTGCTGGCCTACTACATAGCCGCCATCAACATCGAGACCACCTACCAACAGCAGATGGCGGATGCCGGAGTGCCCACACCCTACGAGGCATTCGAAGGCATCGTCCTCACCGACACCTTTCAGATGACCGAAAAGGATGACATCAACGACCTGCTCGTCTTCACGTCAAACAACGAACGCGTCGAAGCACAACGGCAGCTAGACATTCGTGTCATCATTGGCAACCCGCCCTACTCCGTTGGCCAGACGAGCGCCGACGACGACAATGCCAACGTGAAGTACCCCCACCTCGATACCTCCATCGCTGAGACCTTCGTCGACCGCTCGAGCACGTCCTTAACTAAATCCCTGTACGACTCCTACATCCGAGCTATCCGCTGGTCCGCCAACCGCATCGGCGACGCCGGACTTATCGGCTTCGTCACCAATGGTGGCTTCATCGACGCCAACTCCGCCGATGGTCTGCGCAAGACACTGGCCGAAGAATTCACCGACATCTACATCTACAACCTCCGCGGCAACCAGCGCACCGCCGGAGAAGAGTCACGCAGGGAAGGCGGGAAGGTCTTTGGCTCTGGCAGCCGCAACACCGTCGCAGTCACCTTTCTCGTCAAGAACCCGAATGCGGACCGTGACCGCGCCGTCGTGCATTACCGAGATATCGGAGACCACCTCACCCGCGAAGACAAACTCGCCATCGTCAACGCCTCCACCATCGACAGCCTCGCCTGGCAGACGATCGAACCCAACGACGCCGGAGACTGGACCAACCAACGGTCCACACAGTTCGAGACCTGGCAACCCATCGGTGACAAGAAGGGCAAGTCGAACATCTTCCGCAACTACAGCGGAGGCCTCAAAACCAACCGCGACGCATGGGTCACCAACGCCTCGGCCCCCGGGTTGCGTGCGAACGTCCGGGGGATGATCGACGAATACAACAACCAACTGGACGCGGCTACAGCGAGCCTTGCAGACGGCAGAACGACGGCACTCGTCCCCGAACGCAACCCAAACCGCATTAGCTGGGACGGCACACTGGATGCAGATTTCGCGAAGGGAAGGCGCGCAGGTTTCTCGCCCGGGGCAGTACGGGTATCGGCCTACCGCCCGTTCTATAAATGCAGTACATACTTCGACAGGATGCTGAACAACAGCGTTTACTCTCTACCGTCGATGTTCCCCACACCCGACCACCCCAACATCGGGTTCGTCGTCATGGCACCGGGCAACGACAAGCCCTTCTGCGTACATGCGGTTGATGCGCTTCCCGATCTGGGAATGTGGGGTTCAGGTCCGAGTCAGTTCTTCGCGCGCTATACCTATGAACTTGTCGAGGCCGGTACCCTCGCGCTCTCTGACGACGTGGTCGGCGGCTACCGGCGCATCGACAACATCACCGACGCCACGCTCAAGCAGTACCGCGATTGGTACAGCGAGGAGGTGACCAAGGACGATGTCTTTGCCTTCATCTACGGCTTCCTCCACTCCCCTGACTACAGGAGCCGCTTCGCTGCGGACCTGAAGCGTTCCCTGCCTCGCATCCCGCGCATCAGCGCTGAGCAATTCCCCCAATTCCGCGACGCGGGCAAGACTCTATTGCACCTGCATATCAACTACGAGAACATTGACCCCTACGCCGTTGTCATCGACGGCGTGCCCGAGGGTCTCGATGGCGACGCTCTCTACGACGCACTGCGCGTTAGCAAGATGAAGTACCGCAAGCGCGGCAAACAGTGGGACAAATCTGTCATCCACTACTCCGCAGCGATCACGGTCTCGGGCATCCCTGAGGAGGCTCAGCGATACATGCTGGGCTCCCGCTCGGGCCTGGACTGGGTCATCGACCGCTACCAGGTCAAGACCGACAAGCCCTCCGGCATCGTCAACGACCCGAACGACTGGTCCCGTGAGCTCGGCAACCCCCGCTACATCCTCGACCTCATCGCCAAGGTCACGACCGTGTCTGTAGAGACGGCGAAGACCGTGGACTCATTGCCAGATTTCGAAACTGTGGACTGACCTGTGAACGCTTTGCACTTCGGCATGGGAGCCGAAACTACGCATCGCCAGGCGCTGCTCGTGTACACCTGTCACGTCGGACAAATCGGCGGACGATTGCTCCCGGCAGGGCGAGGTCCTTTGGAGCAACCGCCCCGCGCTGTGCCAAGTCCGGGAAAAACATGACTAGCGCGCTCAATGCCTTTCCGCAGAGCGGCGCTGCCTCGTTGCCAATACATGTCGTGAATAGCTACACAAACTCGCTTCTAGGCGCGATGGAAAGCTCGATGGGCCTCAGCCCAGTGCAAATGAGATCAGTCATTCTGGAAAGCCACGCTGAGGTGGTCAATGAACTTGCGCGGGGCGGCGTGAACTACGGCGATCTACGGCAAGCGCTCACTCCAACTAAGGGCCGACGTGAAGTCGCCTTTATCTTCGACTCCACCGGTGCAGAATCCTACTCTTACGGCTACGAGATCTCGGAGGCGTGGCTCCCTGCACTACGTGCCGTTGGCCCAAGAAAATCGGCGATAAGGCATGGCGACATCCTGCAACTCCCGCGTGAGTTTGTGTGGAACCAACTTGCTACGCACGCGAAGTGTTCACGCGCCATCCCACGCCTAGCCACCGAGCAGTACTACATCGTCTACTTCACGAACCTCTCCGAGAACCAAGTTGTACGTATGGCTCGCGAGATCCACGCGCGCACGCCTCTCTTCATCGGCTACCTCGACTGTACTACGTGGACGGCACTCAAGTCGGGCATGTTCTTGCCTCAGTTTGGGATACGGCTTGGAGACGTCATGATCACCGACATGGACGACGGCGGCACACCGAATCAAGTGGGGTACCCCGCAGAAGACCACGACTATAGAGTGCTCGGTATTGACGATTCGCTCTACGGAGTCCTTCTTACCCACCGGCTCGACAACGGTGTCCCTGAATGGGCAGATAAGGACAGCGCCATGGCACTAAACGTTTTGGGTGGCGCTGGGCTACCCGTGTCGTTGAGTCGACTTAGGATCACGCCCGAAAGACTGCACTACCTTATCGGGGGTCACGGCGGCTCTCTCAATAGTGCCGGGCTCGTAGGGCTGTCTGAGCACGCGCTTGTCCGCGCTATCGAGGCGAAAGTGGCACATGGAGCTATCTTCAACCTGCGGTTTATCGAGGGCTCTCGAGCCGGAGTCGTGGACCCCTCACTCGATGCGCTCATGTTCTCCGCGAGCGTCGAGTTCTTAGGTCCTACCGGCAACATTGGTCGCTACATAGTGGGACTCAAGTTCACGCCGGAAAGGCACGAGGCGGAGATCGTAACCTTCGTCTGATAGTGCGCCCTTTAGCTGAGGCGTCTCCGGCCAAGGCAACGTGGTGAGCAGCGGTGAGACATGAAAAGAGTCCTACGCGAGTACGTGGCACACCCGGGCTTGGTGTCTAGTGCGAGTTGTGTCAGGAATCCTTCACTCCCGTGGCACTGATGGAGCGGCCGGAATGAACCGATGACGTGGGCCGGCTGGCGCGTGTGGCAGGGAAATGAGATGGGTTCCCGACTGGGGCTCGTCTCCTTGTTGGAGGTGCAGGCCCAGCATATTGGTGAGCACTGCCGCAACGGCGGCCAGGTCTGCGGCTGAACCGTGAAAAGTCGGTACGGAGCATCCTCTTGTCGGGATCAACTCGTCTCCTTCCCCAGCGTCTTTCCAAAGCGGGTGGTACAGCTCCAGTTCACCATCTGCCAATACGGAACGTCCTGCATGTTCGTCGAGCTCGGATGGCGTGCACGCAGCACCTGGCGCGCAGACATTTACGATTCCGAGCGATCCCGTCCTGGCGTCTGTGGCGACCTGGGCGATGAGTGCCGTGCGCTCTTCGCGGGGGATCGTGTCGAGGTAGGTCGCGATGCTGTGACTGACGGTCGCGTCGATGATGAGGTCCGCGGAGAGGGCGACGGCGGGGTCGGGCACACTTCCTTCTGCGACAGTGACCGTTAGGTCGTCGCGGATCCCGCGGAGGCGTGTAGCGAGGGCGGCGGCCTTATTCTGGCCGATGTCGGCTTCGGTGTAGTTTTGGCGGACGAGAAGCCCACCGGTGATGGCGCCCGGGTCGCAGACCGTGATGGCGGTGGCCCCTGCTCGAGCGACGAACTCGGCGAGCCAAGACCCCAGTCCTCCGCAGCCCCAGATGTGGACAGACTTGCCTTGGAAGCCGTTGACGGGGCGGGTGTTATCGCGCCGGGTTGTGACCTCTTGCCGTTCGTCGGACATGTTGCACCATTCAATCGGTGTATCGAGGTCAACTTCTGCGGGCTGGAGGTTGACCGCGGTACCGTGCTTCTGAGTGAGACGCCTGAGAGCGTCCGCCGTACTGGCGGGCAACCGTCCGCAGAGAAGATGATGCGGCCCGCCGGTGGGGTGAGGCACGGCAAGCACGAAGTACTGCTCGGTGCCTTCAGGGTTTCGAAGGGCGCTTGCGAGGAGTGATGTGACGAACGCGGGCGACTGTGGGGAAACCCGTGGTGATCGCCCTTCGGCGCGGTCAAGGTACGGGTCGTCCAGGAGCGTCATGAATTGCGCGAAGGTGGATGCCGCGCCGAACGGGAGGTCGCTCTCAAGGGCGAAGACGGGCGTGCGGTGTCCGTCGTGGTCTGTCGAGTATGTGAGGTCGTAGCGGTGCGGTGAGCGGGCGATAAGCCAGGCGATCTGATGCGGCTTATATGGGCCCGGTTCGCGCACGACGATCGTGGGCGTGCCGTCGGCCTGGTGGAGTACGCCTCCTACAGCGTGGTACAGCGCGGTCGAGGGATCAAACGCGCCTCCGGCAGCATCGGTGAACCAGTCCCACAGTCGGCTGAGAAATCCGGCCATCCCCGCGGACGGCCTCCACTCGCGGGAGGGATCGAGATAGATGCAGAGCCGCTGCCCTTGGAGGACGTGAGGCAAACCGAGGAAGCGGGTGTGGTCAACCTCTGCCCTAGGCGGCGAGAACAGCGAAGGGCGAATCTTGACGATGAACTCCTCGTCCTCTCCAAGTTCCAGTCCGCCAAGCCGGTGCGGGATATCGGCGGTGTGGAGCCGGAGTCGGAGGATTGCGTCGCCGTCAGAGTCGAGCCGAGGATGCTGGACTATCCGCACGAGGTTGGGGCGCTCTCTGACAAGTAACCTCAGCTCGTCAACGAGATGCTTCTGCCACGCCGAGAACGTGGCCCGATTGCGCTGGCTCATCCCGCGCGGCCAGACCGCCCCGCCGTGGAAGCGGCCGCGGAAACCGCTGCTGGGAACTTCGCACTGTTGGAGGAGGCGGCCGGGGCCCTAAATCCATCACCGAAGATGCCCTGCCACAGCTCGATGCTGCGCTCCTTATTCTCTTCCTCGTACGCTGCCTCGATCTCGGCTGCGTGGACATGGATGCGGTCTCGGAAGTAGCTGTAGGTGGACTGTTCCCACCGATGGTCGAAAGTAACTCCGGAGCCGGACGGGTCTGGAATGGAGGGCTTGTTCGGGCGTGCCTGGAGCCAGTCGTCCAGGTCCTTCACAAGGTGCATCAGTGTGGTCGGTACGTCGCTGTAGTAGCCGGGGTCGAACAGCGTGCGAACCTCAGTAACCTGCTCGCCCAGCAACGTCGTCAGCAGAACAGACCGCGTGCCGGTGAATGAGTTCTTGTGATCCCGCAAGTACTTCATCAGTCGAATGACCTTGCGGAGGTTGCTCTTCGCAAGCACGTCCTTGTTCTGCATCCAGTCCGTGAAGCCCTGGGGGTCCGTTGGCTCCCAGTTGTTCTCGTCGCGATTCACGATGACTTCACGACCATCGACTAGTTTGATATGCGGCACGATGTCTAGGTGCATGGAATTTGCGTAAACGAGTCGGACGCAGCGGCACTTGCGTGAATGCGGCATTTCGCCGTACTTGCCGTGGCGGTGCAAAGCGGCGTAGACCTCATCAATGTACTTCTTCGGGGCGTGGGCCCAGTCCGGGTTCTCACTCATGTCGAGCATGAAGTCCGCGTCGAACTCGTTAGTACCGACTGGGTTGATGATGGTCTTGTGCGCCCAGGACCCCTGCGGCGTCTTGCCGAGGATCAGGTGCCCGATCTGTTCGTCGGTCTTGAGGGCCCGGTAGACCGTGTCGACGCGCGAGTCGAGCAGATCAAGCTTCACCTGGCCGAGGTTGACGGTGTCCTTGAGCAGGACGTCGAAGTATTCAGTGAGTTTCATCGGGGACCTCCGGGGTCGATGTGCTGGTCGGGTCGCCGTGGAGTCGGCCTCCGATCAACGGTGTGTACTCGGCTGCGCGATGAGTGGCGAACCGCGCTTTGAAGACGGGGCTGAGCTCGCGGCTGACCGATGCGGCGAGCCCCGCGATGTCGTCCGCGTCTGCCGAATCGAGTGCGTAGAGATCGCCGGGAACCCGTGCGTCGAACCTGGCGTACGAATCCTTGCCGATCAGATGTTCAGCGATGCCCTGCCCACCACGGCTTCCAGCGTTGAGGATCAGGGGCGCGATTGGCTTTGCCCAGTTGAGAAGCCCACCGCGGTCGAGGCGCTTGTGGTGGTTCGTAAGTTGGTCAATGGTGCCGACGTTGAGCACCCTGGTCGAGGCCAGTGGTACGCCGAGCATGCTCACAGCTTCAGCGATTGCGACGACGGAGGGGTTATTTGCCCACACACCGCCGTCGATGAGGCGGTGTCCGTCGACTCGCGCGGCCGGGAAGTAAAGCGGTGCCGCTGAGGTCGCCATGGCGATGTCCACCATCGACAGACGCCAGTCTCGGACCAGCCGCTCATGGTGCGGCGTCTTGAAGATGTGCACGGCGCCTCGTTGCACGTCCCATGCCGGGATGACAAGCCGCTTTACGCTTTCCCCCAGCAGCCGCTCGCCGAGCACCTTCGTCAAAGCAGTGCGCAGCGCGTCGGCGTCGTAGATTGGTGCGATGAGTTGACGTGGCCGCCGCCAGAGTCGCCGGCGCGTGACCGGGAATACTGCCTCGACCAGTTCTTCGTAGTGCTCGACGATCTCGCTCGGGGTGAGTCCGGCGCCCAGCGCGAGAGCGACGATCCCGCCTGCCGATGTGCCAGCAATCAAGTCGAAGGAGTCCGTGATGCTGACATCGAGGTCCTTCTCCAACCGCGCGAGCACGTGAGCGGTGAACAACGCCTTGGCACCCCCGCCATCAAGGGAGAGAATTTGGAAGCGATCGGAGGACGGGTGCGTTGACTCGCTCGTCGCGGCTGGACGCTCTCTTTTATTGGGCATGCCCGCTCCTCCGGTACTCGCGAAACCTACGGGAACTACGACCATGTCATTACCTTACGCGGACCCACCGACACCATCTCAGTACCAAAGTGCGCAGTGACGGTTATTGTTTTCCAGCCGGTCACTGCCGGACTATCGGCTCTAACCTGCGCCTTGCTGCGGTCACGCGTGCTTGCTGGGCCAGCCGAAGCCTCTGCAGCCCGAGTATCACTGGCGACAACCGGGTAGGAGGCGTTCAAATCCCGCTTAAGGCGATCGCACGTCGCAGTGCCCCCTCGTGCGGTGTAGCGCGCCTTCTTCGGGATAAAGGTATGGCTGCCAGTATCTGTCGCCGCAGTTGAGTCCAAAACTCGCACGGTTGCGTGATTGCTACTCGGTCGCATTCGCTACCTCTGAGCTCTGTGGGAAAATCTCTCCAGCACGCGCCCATCCAACCAATAGAGTGACAAACTCCTTCATAGCCTGTGGTCTACCAGAAGGAGTCTTCGCACCTTCATCGACGAAGAAGCGCGAGGTCTGCTCACTCTCGCGCCAAATTACGGGCAATTCAGATTTTCCATCGCCGCCACGGCGGTACGTGAACGCTGACTCAAGAGAGTCGAGAAGCCAGACAAACTCGGATTCACCTTCAGGAACTAGCTCAGGCTGATTGTCGCTCGCACCTTGGATTGCGAGGGCAGCGCGAACACCAGCGAGGATTCTCAGCATTGATGTCGATCCGAGCATTGACGTCTGCCGAAGTTGGGACGGAGACATATCACTGTCGCGCACACTGGCCAGAGTTGCTGACCCCTCGCAAAGTGAGTCTAGGAAAGCAATTGATAGCGCCTTGAGCTTCTCCTCGGAATTAAGATGCTCACGGCGATCTGTCCACCGGCTCGGAACTCCCCAGGTTGACTCGCGACAAAGTTCAATCGCGTTCTTTAGTGAGATTAGTTCGCTAGATGCTCCACCAACACGGTCGCGCTCTTCATCCACCCGACCATTGAGGAGGGGGTGGGTGCTACTGACGTGAAGCCCGATACGGCTCATCATCCGCTCTTGATTGAACGATGCAGTCCGAGATTTGCTAATTCCCTTCGCGTTAACGGCGATGTCAACAAAGAACTTCCTATGCCGTTCGGCCGTTACGCCTACCAAGATCTCGACCGTTATGTGCTCGTCCCGTAGTCTTCGCCGCTCGTCTTCGAGGCGGGAGACCGTGTCGCTGGCAACCTGCACGGCTTCCGGGTTCTCGAGGCGCTTGGACTCTAGGAGCGCATCCCGTGCCTTCGAGAGTTCGTCCCCAATCGTCTTGGCGATCGACGTCCAGCCGAGTATTCGGTGCTGACCGTCGAGGATCCGCAACTGTCGGTCCGAGTCGTAAGGCAGTTCGATCTTACCGATAGTGAGCGAGCCGGCGTTTCCGATCTCAACGTACCCGGCGTTGAGGTCAAGCGCGGTGTCGAGAAGGATCGGAGGAGTAATCCACATCTTATTCGCGCGCCAGTATCGCCCGAACTCGCGGGCGTGAGCTTCGTTCACGACGCGGTTATCTTCAGCCCGGCTCTTAGGGTCTGGAGTTGGAACCAGCGTTGTGAGCACTGCTATCGGAAGCGCCAGCGTGAACGTTTGGTATTTACCCCGATGCGAACGCTGGGCTATGAACTCCCTCGTCTCGCTGTACCCGGACAAAGCAAATTGATTGGACATGCAGGCCTCCTCGTCGCAACTACGCCAACCTTGTATCAGCGCTAATTTCAATGTTAGCCGAGTGTTCGAAATTTTACAAGTTAAAGCAGATTTAAATTTTAATTTGCGGTGCAACGCATAATTTACGCGCGACTCAGAGGCTCTGGACGCAAGTCTCTATGCGTCAAGAGCGCCACCGCCACCTAGTCCTGCTGCCTCCAACTGGAACGGCGACTCGGATATCGATCAAATCGCGATCAGACCCGGCGGCGTTCTCGCCATCCACACCAAGGAGCACGACGGCAGGAAGATCTGGGTCGCGAAGTGCCAAATGTGCGTCAACGGGACGCCGGTGCCCTACCTCTGCAGCTCGCGCCAGTAAGCGGCTCGGGCAAAGAATCTGCTCGCGAAGCACGTCGACTTTGAGGTCCCCGTGATGGGATGCGTCGTTGTGCCTACCGGCTCAATCGTGCCCGAAGTCACGTAGCGCGACATGCCGGATGACGTCCGCGTACTCGACAAGTGGGACGTCCCCCCGCTGGTTCAAGAAGCGCGAGGATCTTCTGACCCCTGCACAGGTCGGAGCGCTCTATGGAGTCGCGAGGCGCTCGACAACCTGGAAACCGTCAGCTGAAGTTCCTGGTCGCCACTGCGAACATCGCTGGCGCGACTAGCCAACGTTGGTGCTTCTCGGCCGGCGTTCGCGGGTACTCAGCACGCAACCAGTTCCGCAATTGAACTCCCTTGACGCCCAACTCTCTTGCCGCTTGGGGAGCCGTCTTATCCATTCCTTCACCATAGCCCTGGACCACGTTCACCACGCGACAACGGAATTGGCGTTAGCTATCGCAACCCGTCCAAGGTCTTCTTTAACTCGGCCATGACTAGATCCGCCTTGGCAACAGCGTCATAGGGTCCGGGCATCCGGAACACCTGCGCACCCCATTCAGTTCGAGCCTCCTGGAGACCGGGTCCGCCCGCAGCTTTGCGACCAAGCAGCGCCTCGACCGGATGCCGGAACACGCATACAATCAGCGGCACGTTTTGGGCGCCGAGCTTCTCGGCAAGCAGACCACGCCCGTGCTCCAGCTCCCCCGCGGCAAGGTCCTTCTCGCCCACCGTGGGGCGCTTGATGATGTCGGTAAATCCCACCCCGGCCGCGAGAGCCGCATCCTCAAAGGTGCGTGTGCCGTCAGCGAGTTCAAACAAGCCAGCCGAGGCGAGGCGGCGCAACTGGCGCTGGCCCACCTGCCCCTGGTAATAGTGACCTACCGCGACGCTCACGGGCGAGGGATTGAGTCCGACGATCACCGCTCGCGGATTCTTGGGGAGCACGTCACGCAACGTGAGGTACTCAGTGCCCATCCACTCTTCGACGCCCTGAAAGTTGATCAGCTCATTGGTCATGCTTTGACCATAGCGACCGCGACTGACGCTTCCCTGCGCGCCGTGCTCCGCACCGCCCTCAACCTCTGCTCGGCGTCTTCCAGCAAGCGTGACTCGACGTCGTGCCCGGGGTGTGAGCACGGGCGCAACGCCGCGGCCCCTAGACCCCCTCGGCGATCGGCATCCGGCCGCTCTTGACCGCGGCCAGCAGTGCCTCGTGATCGGCCTCCGTCTGGTCGGCATATGCCTGAGCAAATCGCGCCATCGCCTTGTCCAGCACGGTGCCGCCTCCCACGTAGCCGGCAATAATTGACGCACCGCTGGTGCGCGCGTGGCCCTTGGCGAGCAGGTGCCCGGCGATGCCCGCGTACTCCGCGAGCGACCGCGCGGAAATTTCGTCGAGTGAGACCGAGCCCTTCATGTTGCGGAACTGGCGCACGTAGAACTGCCTGTCATCCACGGTGGTCCAACCGAGCAGCGGGTCGCTCACCGTCTGCAGGGCGCGCTGGTACTCCACCACTCGCTCACCCTGGTGGCGGTGCCATGCGTTGTCGCCGTGCACATACTTCGCGAGCACCGACCTGCGAGCCTGTTTGAGCTGAAGGAAGATCACGTCGTCCTCGCTCGAACCCTCAAGCAGCGCAACATACGCGCGTAGGCCCACGGACCCAACGCCCACCACTTTGTGAGCGACGTCCACAAGCGTGTATCCACCCAGCACGCGCCGCCAATGCGCGTCGAGGGTGTTCAGGTACTCATCAAGCCCCTCGGCGAGCATCCCGGCCTCCGCAGACGACAGCCGGGTGATAAGCGGCGGTTCCTCGACGATCTGGCGCTCTCCTTGGTGCTCGGTGGTGAAGCGCGGCAGGGCGCGGTCCGAGGTGCGCTCGCGCGCCCGCTTCGCCGCCCGCTCGAGCTCGACCGTCAGCGGGCTGCCCGGAGCGTGCTCAGCCATCCGAGTGATGTCGATCCGCTCGAACGAGCGCGTGAAGAGAGGCTGGTTCGCGAGGTGGCGCATCTCCTCGCGATACGACCGAGCACACGCGAGCACTGCCTCCTCGCACTGCTCCTCCGTGGAGCCGTTATGGCGGCCGGCCACCCACGTGCTCGCGACCAGCCGGCGCAGGTCCCACTCCCACGAGCCCGTGTGCGCCTCGTCGAAGTCGTTGAGGTCCAGCACCAGGTCGCGCTCGGGTGAAGCATAGAATCCCACGTTGCCGAGGTGGGCGTCGCCACACACCACCGGCATGATGCCGGTCGCGGGAAGACCCGCCACGTCGCTGGCCATGACCACCGCGGAGCCACGAAGAAAGCCGTACGGCGAGTCCGCCATCCGCGCGACCCGCACAGGGATCAAATCCGAGATACGTCCTTCGTGGTTCTCCTCCACGAGCGCGACGGGGTTTCGGTCGTCGCGGCCGACGCGCCACTCGCCCAGCGAGGACCGTGGAACCTTCTTCCGGAGTGAGCGACCCACCGCGTATCGCTCGGCACGGGCACTCGGACGCCTGCGTAGCGACTCATACGCGTTCCGGTCAGTGTCGTTGAGAAGGTCGAGACTCTCGGCCGCTTCGCTGCCCATGTCTACCGTCCCCTCCGCCCTGCTCCGTTGCCGGGCGACATCACCATCTTGGCAGGGATGCGGCCCAGCAGCGCGCCACCAGTCGCGGGGTTGTGCTTCGACCAGGTCCGAGAGCTTGGAGTAGCCCCACGTGCGAGTGTCGAAGTCGGACACGAGGCGCGACAGGTTGGAACCGACTGAGCCCAATTGCGCCCAGCCATCGTCATCGGCAGCGGTCTCGACCGCCTCGGACAGAAGCTTGGCGAGCTTCGTGTCTCCCTTGAGCGATGGCTCGGCACTCGATGTCGTCGCCCGAGCCTTCGATGTCGCTGCCTCGGGCGTCGCCTTCTGCTTGGCCGCGGGCGTACTCCAACTTTCCTGCAACGAGGTCCTTCTCGGTCACGTCCGGTACTTCGCTGGTTTCCCCACCCAAACGGCGACCCTAGCGGTAATGGCATCGCTGCGCGGCAAACAGAAAAGGAGTGGACCGTTGCCAACCGGGGCGGTTGAGGAGTAAGGTCCTATGTTTGTCTGCTGGCTCACCCCGGCAGCCACCATAGAAACAGAAGCACCACCTGCAGGGAAAGGAGCCACCGTGTCGTACGCCGCCTATGCCGCCACCACGGTCGGCTTTGCCCTGCCCCAGCCTGAACTTGAGTTACGCAACGAACGCGCCTCCAAGCCAGGCCAGCTGGATCCACGCCAGCGCCTCAATAG
>Ga0307486_1001770_pt1 | contig 15899 bp, 14 predicted proteins | sample CBIW02metaG_FD_203663 | JGI IMG/M metagenome (GOLD analysis project Ga0307486, IMG submission 203663) | Sea-ice brine microbial communities from Beaufort Sea near Barrow, Alaska, United States - CBIW 0.2 | ecosystem: Environmental > Aquatic > Marine > Coastal | place: USA: Alaska | collected... | reverse complement strand
ATTTTGTTTTTTAATCTTTAGCTAATGAAAATTTACAAAAAATATTCTTTACATAATTCAATTATGCCTCTTTCTACTAATGGAATTTCCGCAGGTTTCCCTTCCCCTGCCGAGGACCACCTGGAAGATATTATTGACCTTAACCAACATCTGATAAAGAATAAAGAGGCAACTTTTTTTGGTCGGGCGGAAGGCGATAGTATGATTGGTGCCGGGATTGGGAACGGTGATTTGCTGGTAATTGATAAGAGTTTAAGACCAAAAAATCAAAATATTGCGGTATGCTATTTAGATGGAGGATTTACCGTTAAGCGAATTAAAATTGAAAAGGATACAATCTGGCTGGTAGCCGAAAATGAAAAATATCAGCCAATTAAAGTCACCAGCGAAAATGATTTTGTGATCTGGGGAATCGTTACTCACTGCATAAAGAGCCTATAATATGTTTGCCCTGGTAGATTGCAATAATTTCTATGCGAGTTGTGAACGGGTTTTTGATCCTTCCCTCCGGAATAAACCGGTTGTTGTTCTTAGCAATAACGACGGATGTGTAATAGCACGCAGCAATGAAGCTAAAGCAATGGGCATTCCTATGGGTGCACCGGCTTTTCAATTTGAAAAAGATTTTGAAGCAAAAGGAATTTCGGTTTTTTCCAGTAATTATTCCCTTTATGGAGATATGAGCGGCCGTGTAATGAATATACTCTCTGAATTCACCCCTGAAATTGAAATTTATTCCATAGACGAATCTTTTCTCAAGTTTAACGGCTTTGAATTATTCGACCTGGAACGTATTGGGAAAGAGATCGTAGAGCGTGTATTCAGGCACACCGGTATTCCTGTAAGTGTTGGCTTGGCTCCCACAAAAGCCCTGGCAAAAATTGCCAATAAGATCGCGAAGAAATTCGCCGATCGTACCGGTAGTGTTTATGCCATTGATTCCGAAGAAAAGAAAGAAAAGGCACTGCGCTGGACCAAGATTGGCGATGTATGGGGGATTGGGCGCCAGCATGAACAACGATTATTAAACATTAACGTAAAAAACGCCTGGGAATTTATTCAGTTACCGAATGAATATGCCCTGAAAAAAATGAGCGTTGTAGGCTTAAGACTAAAGCGGGACCTCTCTGGTGAAAGTACGCTGGATTTTGAGGAAGCGAAGAAGAAAAAAAACATCGCGGTGACCCGAAGCTTTGATAAAATGTACAGCGAGTTCGACGATCTTCGGGAGCGGGTAGCCACCTATGCGGCAAAAGCCGCGGCAAAACTTCGGAAACAAGATTCAAATTGCACCTTACTCCACGTGTTTTTAATTACCAATCCTTTTAGAACCGACCTTCAGCAATATCGCGCCAGTATTGTAGTTAAACTATCCATCCCTTCCAATTCTACTATGGTATTGGCTAAAGCAGCATTATATGGCCTTAAACAGATATTCAAACCCAGCTACCAATACAAAAAAGCGGGAGTAATTATTACGGGTATTTCCCCGGCTTCAGAAATCCAGCTCTCATTGTTTTCTGCTGAGGATCCCCGTCATCATATCCTTATGAAAACTATAGACCGGCTAAACAAAACTGAAAACGTAAAAGTAAAATTTGCCGCAATGGATCTTGGCCGTACCTGGAAGATGAAACAGGAACGTCTTTCCAATCGATATACCAGAAGGATTGATGAAATTATTCGGGTGAAGTGTAAGAATTAGTTAAGATTTGAAGTGGGTCGTGAAATCGCAGATTCGACTAAATTAGAATTCACGGCCGGGGGATTAAGTTTATACATTTTTTAGAAAAAATTAGTACGAAGGGTTTTTAAAAATTGTTTTTAAAGTTTGTATTCAAGGCCAAGATTAAATCCATAGGGCTTAATGTTATTTCTTTAATGGTCTGCAAATACCCTTTCCGATTGGAGCGACTTTTCCTTAGCAAAATGCACCTGAATAACAAACAAACTGAAGCGTCGGAAGCTTCGTCAAGAGTCTTCAAGAAAATTTTGATTCTTTCTTAATTGCAGGAGAAACGAGGTCGGAATATTTCCGAAGCAGTTACATATTGATATTCGGATGAATAAAAAATAGGCTATAGCTTTCACTACGGCCCATTTTATTCCCAATTTCAAAGTGTTGTTTCCCAAAACAAGAATCTCAATTGATTCTTTACTTCAACCTCTCCAGGATGTATTAGGGTTCTGGGTTTCTTCATATTTTCCCAAATAATTTTCTTGACAACGTTAAGGGATCAATTTATCTGTGCGAAGTTCTTCAAAAAGTTCAATAAAAGAATCAATTGTGGGTTTGTAAATTTTAAATCCCAGTTTCCTGCTTTTGGACATGTCTGTCATAATTTCTACCGGACGGCTTAGATCTAAATCGGTATGCCAGGGTGAAGCCAATCGCGATAGGTTGTTTTCTTTCAAATTGTATTTTGAAACTATAGCTCTCCATACTTCTTCATCATGCTCCATCTGCTTTTCTAAAGGCTGGATTTCTCCTGTATAGCCCACTATTTCAAGCTCAAAATAATCGGCGATCTGTTTCCACATCCATTTCCATCTGAAAATATCCCCATTTGTGATATTAAAAGCTTCATTTTTGGCGGCCTCTGTGGTAGAGGCCCAAATTAAATGATCAGCGAGTACGTTCGCATCTGTCATATCAGTAATTCCTTCCCACTGTGCCTTAGATCCCGGCCAGGTAAACGGCTGGTCCTTTTCCTTACAAATACTTGCATATACTGCCAGGGTGGTCCCCATATTCATTTGGTTCCCCACTGCTTTGCCAATAATCGTATGCGGGCGATGAATGCTCCACGTGAATCCATCCTTCTCCGCAGCTGCATAAACTTCATCTTCCTGGGCATAGTAAAAATTAGGACTGTCCAGTCGCGGATGATCTTCCCTAAAAGGTGTTTGTGGTGACTCTCCCTTCGCATAATCATCAAACGGACCTAAATAATGTTTTAAGCCGGTTATTAAAGCCACATGTTCAATGGATTTTTGCGGGGAAAGGGCTTCTAAAAGATTTTTTATCATCGCGCCATTCACCTTTATATTTTCGGCTTCTGTGTCCTTGCGCATCCATGTAGAAATATATACATGGGTTGGCCTTATCCCTGCCAAAGTCGATTTTAGGCTCTCCTTTTCCAATAAATCTGCGGCTATTGGAATTAAACCTTCCAAATTTAAATTTGGGTTTCTTGACAACCCATACGTTTCCCAACCCTTATCAATTAAGGATTTCGCAATGCTACTTCCAGTTATTCCGGTGACGCCGACTACCAAAGCTGTTTTTTTCATGATCTTTTTTTCAAATTTACGCAAAAGAGAGGGAGTTGCTAAACTATCTGAAATTTAAAGGATTATTACTCCCATTGAATTACCTCTTTTTTCACTATGAACATCAAGGCAGAGATTCTTCTTTAAATTCTTTTTATAGACATTTCCCGGTTCTTTCAAGATTACAGAAGGCACGACGTCATTAGACCTCATCAAAGATTTGATGAAATATTATTTTTACGAACCATGTTTAAAGATTCCAGTTTATCCAACATATTTAAAGATTAACTGAATTTCCCTTTCATAATTTTAAGAAAATATTTAGATTTACCATACTTACTTCTGAATCTGTCTACCCTACTTCCAGAATTTGATTTAAGCACCAATTTTTAACCCCAAAAAAATTCCATGGCACTGTTCCAGGTATCGGTACTTAATACATATCTTAAATCACAGGAAGAACAAAAACTGGCGAATGCCTTTAAAAAGTTCTCCAAATATTTTCACAATCCTGCTATCCAGGAAAATATCCGGAATTCTAAGGAGGAGCAGTTTCAAGCGACTTTTCTTAATGAGCTTTTTGTCAATGTTCTTGGATATACTTTAAAACCGCAGCCGGATTTTAATCTTTCTACGGAATTTAAAAATGAAAACAACGCCCGTAAGGCTGATGGTGCTATTCTTCAAGATGGTGCCGCAATAGGGGTTATTGAACTAAAAGGCACCAATACAAAAGATCTAGAAGGGATCCGACGGCAGGCTTTTGATTATAAGGTGAATCAAAAGAGCTGCGTTTATGTGATCACGTCCAATTTTGAAAAACTTAGGTTTTACATAAATGATGCAACAGAATTTATAGAATTCGACCTTTTTCTTCTTACAGCCAAGGATTTTACGCTGCTATATTTATGTCTTCAAAAAGAGAATATCCTCAAGAATTTACCCCTGAAGATCAAGGAATCTTCTGTGGTAAAAGAAGAACAGATCACAAAGGATTTTTATAAAGATTACTCCGTCTTTAAACGCGAGTTATACCGGGATCTGGTGCGGCTCAATGCAAAGACCCTAAAAAACATACGGCTCAGTGACCCCGACTTTTCGGGGGTGGAAGAGTCGAATCCAGATTATGAAAAGTCACAGGCACAGCTGCTGCGGCTGGAGAAAAATGTAAAACTCGAGCTGTTCAAGAAATCGCAAAAGTTAATAGACCGGTTCCTCTTCATATTTTTTGCTGAAGATCGCGGCCTCCTCCCTCCCAATTCTACCATTAGGATTGTGAAAGACTGGAACAAGCTGAAAGAACTTGATGCTGTTGTGCCTTTATATAATCGCTTTAAACTTTATTTTTCATATCTGGACCAGGGTCGAAAAAGCACAGATACCAGAGCTGAGATTTTCGCATACAACGGAGGACTTTTCAAGCCTGACAATCTTCTGGATCGCCTGGAGATAAACGATGAACTACTGGCAAAACACACCACCCAACTCTCAAAATACAATTTTGAAAGCCAGGTAGACGTGAATATTCTTGGGCATATTTTTGAAAATTCCCTGAATGAAATTGAAAGCGTAAGCGCCGAAATTGAAGGAGACGACTTTGACAAGCAGAAAAGCAAACGCAAGAAAGACGGCGTTTTTTATACCCCAAAATACATTACCAAATATATTGTAGAAAATACCCTCGGCAAGCTTTGTGAAGAAAAGAAAAGCGAGTTGGGCTTCCGGGAAGATGAATATTATAAAGGACGAAAAAGACGGCAAAAGGATACCCTGGAAAGTTTGATAAAGATCCTGGACGATTATCGCGATTGGCTATTGAAACTCACTATTTGTGACCCCGCCTGTGGTTCCGGCGCATTCCTTAACCAGGCACTTGACTTTTTAATAAAGGAACACCGCTATATAGATGAGTTGAAGTCAAAACTCTTGGGTGGCGGACTGGTATTTAGCGATATAGAAACAACAATATTAGAAAAAAATATTTACGGAGTAGATATCAATGAAGAGAGTGTAGAAATTGCCAAATTAAGCCTTTGGCTTCGTACCGCACAACCACGCCGAAAGCTCAACGACCTGAACAGCAATATCAAATGCGGTAATTCCTTAATTGACGATGAAAAAGTAGCCGGAGATAAGGCTTTTAAATGGGAGGAGGAATTTAAAGATGTTTTTACAAAGGGAGGTTTTGATGTGGTGATTGGGAATCCACCCTATGTGAGAGCAGATTCTCCGGGAAATGATTTAAAATTTCGAGCACATCTGACTACAGGAAATCAGTATAAAACATTAGCGGGAAAATGGGACCTTTATATTCCTTTTATAGAGTTATCTCATATTATTAGCAGCAAAATTGGTACAATTTCCTTAATTGTTCCTGATGCATATTGCCATGCAGAATATTCCACTAAATCATTAGAATATTTTACGGGGAATATAAGTTTATCGGGAATAGATTATTTTCCCGGAATATCAATTTTTGAAAATGTCGGTGTTCACAGTGTGATAGTAAATTTCCAAAAAGGTAGAAAAACATTTAATTATATTAAACGTGAGCATGATATTTTTAAAGTATACCATGAATTATCATTAAAGGAATATCCGACCAGTTTTAGAAACGATTTTAAGATGTCAATTCTTAAAACCAAACATAAATTAGTGCCCATTGAGGACGTTTTTTATATTACTAAAGGGATAGTAGGAAATAGTGATGAAAAAAAATTCAAGGGTGAATTTAAAGTAGGAGACTTAATATATGAAATTAAAGATGATGTTCATTCCCGCCTTTATTATGAAGGTAAAAACATATCCAAATGGTTTTTAAGTGATACAAGATTTATTGAATATAATACAGAAAGGTCTCCATCTAAATGGAGTAGAAAAGGTTTTTCTGAATTTTTCGAATCAAGAAAAATAGTTACCATGAGAAGTCCTGGGGTTGAACCTCGATCTTTTATAGATGAATTCTCAGGATTTTTTAACGAAAGTGCAATTGGTTTCGTTCTTTGGAAGGATTTAAATGGAATTCAAAATAAGTCCATTTCACAACAATATGATGATGATGAAGATCGTGAACGCAAGGAAAAAATCTCATCTAATTTTAAATTGTTTTATGCTCTTGGAATTTTTAATTCTAAGCTTATAAAGTTTGAATTAAATGCTGATAGACGTAGTAATATCCACATTTATCCTGATGATTGGAGAAAAATTAAATTACCTATTTCCACTTTGGATCAAATGACGCAGTTCGAACAAATCTGTAAATCCATTGTAGAAAGGCAGAATTCACTTAATCAGAAAATTCAAAGGTTTCAAAATTTCCTATCTTCGAAATTTTATCTAAGAGATCTAAATAGAAAACTCCAATCCTGGCACAATCTGGAATTCGGAGAATTCCTTAAGGAGTTAAATAAAGCAATCAAAACTACCAATAAAGTTCGTACCAAAGAAGGCCACTCCCCCATTCCGGAACTCACCAAGAAAGATGAATTTGAATGGATGGAGCTGTTTGAGGAAAACAAGAAAAAATCTGTGGAGCTGCAGCTGGAAATTGAGAATACAGATAAGGAAATTGATTTGATGGTTTATAAGTTATATGATCTCACTTATGAGGAGGTGTTGATAGTGGATGAGGGAATTGGGATGAGGGAGGAGGAATATAAGAATTATGAAGTTGAAAAGAACATTAATGAAGTGAAAATATAAATTTTAGTATAGGCAGAAAAATTACAGGATAAAGAGAGTAAAAAAAATATTAGAACGAGTTGGGCAAAATTATTTTGAAAATTGAAAAAGAAAACAATTCAAAGATTAGAGGAATTAAAAACTAAAGTTAGTCAACTCTCCGACTATTATTATTCTGAAGTAGATTTCAAAGAATATAGCAACACTAATGATAAAAGCTTACAGAACAAAATATTAGAAAGAATTGAATCACGAGTTGATGAAAAAAATGAACTTTACAGGCAAATCCTAGCCTTTCTTAGAGCAAATTTAGATAGAAAAGAAAACGTGGATTATTTTGAAAATTTTGGACGTATCACATTTCGCCCAAAACAAGGATTAATTTATAACACGTTCTATTATCTTAATAATGAGGCTTGGAAAGATGATAAAACAAGATTAATAAATCTATTGGATTTATTAAAAAGTGAATTCAAAGAAAGAATGAGTAGTAAAAAGTCATTGGACAATGAAAAAAAAATTAGCGAGATAAATATTTTTTCAAGTGTATTATTTTGGACAATACTTATTGCTTCAACAGGAACAGGTTTTTTTCTTGGCTCCTACAAAGCTGAATATGACAAAACCGATCTGAAAAAAGAATTGAAATTAGAAAAAGAAAAAAATCTTAAACTACAAGAAGAAAAAAACAACCTAATTTATAAACTTAAAAATACTAATTTGAGCAAATAACTTTGCCTAAGTCGTTTAATAGCAAATAGCGGGCATTCCGATGAAAAGTGATATTTTAGAGACCAAGTAACAAACAACTAAGCCGACAAAAACGCTTCCCTACTCCCACCACTTACGTTAACCAAGGCCGTAATGCATTTGAAAACAATAAAATGGAACACATAATAAACATACTGAAAGACGAAAATAATATAATGATCTTAGCAATTGTTGTCCCTTGGATTTTTGCTTTTTTAACTTTAATAATATCATTTTGGTCCACCAAAATTAATTCAAAAAATGGCTTGCTGAATATTAACAAAACTGTTTTATCTGAAAACAGACAAAAGTGGATAAATGACTTAAGAGAAAGTGTATCTGAATATATTGCAGTTCACTCCTTACTTGAAAAAGGGACTTCTGACGCAAAATCAGATATTGAACAAATTAAAAATTTGACTTTTCTTCAAACTAAAATAATGCTTATGTTAAACCCGAATGAAGAAGAAAGTAAAAAACTAACTGTAGAAATGGGTAAAATATCAAAACCTCAAAGTAAAAGGACGGATATTAACGCAAGTGAAATTAAAGCAAATATTATGGTGTTGACTCAAAAAATTCTTAAAACAGAATGGGAAAGAGTTAAAAAGGTAAAATAAATACGCATTACAACACCAAAAATAATTGCTATTTTCAGCTTAACCATAAGTCATTGCTGTTTTGTTATGGCTGATTTTCCTGTCGAAAATCTTCGCCACCAAATCGCACTATTTTAATACAGTGGAACATAATGCGAGTAAACCCTAGAAAATTATGATTAAAAAAGAATTTGTACAAGGATCTTTATTTGAAGAAGACTATCTGTTAAGAACATTAGGCGGACTCGCAACTTCACCTGAAATTGCTTTAACAGAATTGGTGGCCAATGCCTGGGACGCTGGAGCAACAATGGTAGATATATTTATTCCTGATACTTTAGGAGAAAATCTTGTTATTGAAGATAATGGAATCGGTCTCACAAAAAAGGAATTTTACTCAAGATGGATGAAGTTAGGCTATAACCGAATTAAACATCAAGGTAAAAAAGTTACTTTCCCTAAAGACGTTGACTTGCAAAGATATGCATATGGCAGAAATGGAGTTGGTCGACACGGAATGCTTTGCTTCAACAATGAATATAATGTTATAACCTCTAGCAATGGTAAACAATCAACTTTCACAATAACAACCAAAAGTGAAAAAGAGCCCTTTATTATATTGTCAGAGAGCTTTGAAAAAGCTACAACAACAGGAACTAAACTAGTCGTAGAAATTCAAAAAAATCTGCCAGAATCTGATCATATATTAGAAGTAATTTCTGCAAGGTTTTTACACGACCCCAAATTTAATGTTTCAATCAACCGACAAAATATTCAGTTAGAAGAACATAAAGGATTAATATTTTCCGAGCCAATTAGTGTGGACGACTTTGAATTAACAGTGCATTTAATTGATTCTAAAAAAACAAGAAAATCCACAATTTATCAAGGCATTGCCTTTTGGCAAGGTGGTCGTTTAGTTGGTGAACCATCTTGGATTGTTGGAAAAAACATGGTTTTAGATGGTCGAACTAAACAAGCTAAAAGATACTCGGTTGTTGTAGAAACAAATGATTTAGCTGAATATATTCTTGAGGACTGGACTGGATTCAAAAACCAAAAATCATTGGAAAATGTTTTCGATAAAGTTGATGAGGTTGTTCAAGAAATGTTTTCCAAAATTGCAAAGGAAAATATAGATGAAACTACTAAACAAATTAAGAAGGAATATAGGAAGGAATATACAGCATTAAGCCCACTTGGTAAATATGAGTTTAACGAAGCGATAGAACATTTAACTATTACCAATCCTACCGCAAGACAAGAAGCTATTAACCTCGCTGTGGAAACAGTATTAAACCTGGAGAAAACAAGAAGCGGTAGCGAATTGTTACAAAAAATATCTTTATTTACAGATGAAGATGTTGAAGGATTAAATCAATTGCTCGATAAATGGACTGTCAAAGATGCTTTAACTGTTCTTGACGAAATTGACCAAAGAATTTCTGTAATTGAAGCAATACGCAAATTAGGGAACGATAAATCAATTGATGAGTTGCACGTTTTACATCCATTAATTGCTAGTGCTAGATGGATTTTTGGACCAGAATATGATTCACCAGAATATGCATCTAACAATCAATTACAGACAACTGTTGAAAAAGTTTTCGGTCAAAAAATTGATAAAACCATATTTAAAAATCACAGGAAAAGACCAGATATCGTAGTTAAAGGAAATTCTACGTTTTCAATTACTGGTACACAGGCGTTTGATAACGAGAGTATGTTAAACACTACTGACAAAATTCTAATAATAGAACTAAAACGTGGTGGATTTGAACTAACTCGAACCGAACGTGACCAAGCAGTTGGATATGTCGAAGACTTTATGAACTGTGGAGCATTAATCGGTAGCCCGAACATTAATGCATTCATTGTTGGAGAAACATTTAATGGTAAAATTCAACCAATACACATTATTAAAAATGAGAATGGAGTTGAAAAAGGTAAAGTTCAAATTTGTCTTTTTTCCCAAATAGTGGATTCTGCTGAATCGAGACTTTTTAACTTAAAGAAAAGACTCAATGATAGATATGAAAATGTAAGCGGTATGGAATTATATAATAGACAATCTAAATTAGCAATGTGAGAAATAATTTGCTCAATAACTAAGCGTTCGTTCGGCGGTACAATCAAGCATGAACGCAGGGTTGACTGAACCGATTTTTTGTCGGAATGCCTTTTATGGGATTGATCTGTTTAAAGGAGGTAATCTTTAACGGGAATGGTTTACTGGTATTATTCTAGGCTTACATAGCCATTTTTAAAGGTATTAAACCCAACTGATACAGTAAACCTTAATTTCTGCCTTAATTCCAAGTTTAAAAAGCTTATTTTAGTCCAGAATTGGCAGTAAACCTAGGTTTTTAGACAGGGTGTCTTTGGTAATATTCAAATAAAATTCTGTTTTTAATGAAGAAAAAAATTTGGGCAACATTAAATAATGTTCAATTCAAAGGTTATTGCTTGGATCTTTTAATAGACAAGTTTCAAAAAATAGATAGAAATATAAATATATATTTAGCAATCGCATCTTCAGGTAGTATAGCTGCTTGGGCAATTTGGGATCAGTTTCCAATGGTATGGGGAATAATCATTGCTTCAACTCAGGTTATCACAGTTGTCAAGCCCTATATCCCTTATTTTAAATATGTAAAAGAATTAAAAGGAAAATTATTAAAAATAGAAAATTTAAATATTGAACTTGAAAGACTTTGGTATTATTACACTAATAAGAAAATCAGCGATGAGGAAATAGAGGCTAGATATTTCGAATTAAAAAAGGAAATTACAGAAGTTCTAAACTTTCAAGATGATACAATTCTGACTGTTACCGATGAAATTGAAGAAAAAGCAAATAATAAAATGCGGATTTTTTTAAAAACCAATTATAACTTAGAAATTCAAATAACTTAGAAATTATGGATAAACAAGTAAAACCTTCACAAAACAATGGTAATGACGAACCTCAATACAGAAATCAAATTCCTGATTTCAAATATACTCCAGATCCACCAAGAGAATCTGACTCCGATTCTGAGAATGAGTCAGATGACTAGAATACTACGAAAATAGGGTAGACGGCTCCGCCAGAAACTGACGGAGTGCGCCTCTTTCAATAATCCTGTGAGTTCCCACCAAAGAGTGTGACGCGGCAATTGCAAATTCAAAAAGACAGAAGCGGCTGAATGAGCATCCTCTTGAGGAAGTGTTGATATTGGATGAGGGATTTGGGCTGGGTAAAAGGAGGAGTATGGAAAATAATATTATAAGGTTTACGTACAACAGTTTAATTACTCTTTTTTGATTTATGGAACAAACTTCTAATAATATTTTTTTTAAAGAACAGTTTCTTTTAGAAAATGAGAGGACTAAATTTTATGACAAATCGATTCAATATCCAACTACTCTTTTAATAATCTTTGTAGGTGCAGCAATATATTCATTCAATAAATATTTCAGAAATGGAGTGATAAATATTTATTCGGAAGAAGATTATGCATTTGTCATTTTGTTTATTTTGTTTTTCATTTCAATGATAGGAACCATTGCTTATTTATCAAAAGTCTTTCACGATTTTGGGAGAACATATGCCTATTTACCGAATGCAGAAATCTTATTTACATACGAAAAAAGCCTTTACAAGCATTATTATAAATACAGTGAGGAATCAGATTATATCGAAAAACGACGAGATGCAAAGAAAAAAGCCTGTACGGAATTCGAAAACATTTTAACACAATATTACATTAATAACACCTCCTTTAATCAAAAAATAAATGACAAACGTGCTGAATATTACTCTATAACAAGAACACTTCTATTCATCAATTTGGCATTTTTAATTTTAATTGGAACATTGGGACTATTAAATTAAATCAAAATGAGTAAAAAACCAACACCACCACCGCCACCGCCGCCACCGGCAAGACAAGTTAGAAACAGTCCGTCCATACCATCACGGCCAACTCCACCTAAGGCACCGCAAAGGAAAGGTTAAGAAAAACTACTACTTTATAATTGATAATATTGGTTTCTTAATATAGTAAGAAACCAATATTACCAATTATATGATTTTGGAGAATTACATTTTTAGTATTTGCCAAAAGGCGGAAAAAAGGGCAATCAAAAGAAAGACATAAAATCAATAATTAAAACCATTCAAGATTATTACAATGAACAGGGAGAGTAATATGAGAGAAAAAATAATTAGCCAACCCTCCTATTGGGTTGAGCAAATTAATGGAGAACTATATGATTCTATCATGATTTATATGGAGGTTAATAAAATGAAACAAAAAGATTTAGCAAAATATTTAGGGATTAGTACAGGAAGAATGTCTCAAATTATAAACGAGGGAGATATAAACTTTAGTCTTGAAAAAATCATCCAAATTGCGCTTAAAATTGGTAAAATTCCATCTTTCAGGTTTCAAGATAAAAAGGAATTTTTAAAACAAGAGACAGGATCCGAATTTAATGGAGTACTATTCCCACAAAAGGAAAATAATGAGGATCATTCAGCCTGACATTTAATGTAATTCTGTAGAACTGTGTATCCACAAAACATTTACAGGAGCCCCAAAATCAAAAATAAAACACATTCCTCTTCCCCCTATTCAGGCTTATTCACATCCCCCTTCTAAGCTTCAACTTCAGGATTAAAATGGCACCTTCTCCCCCATTTCAATTTCCGTCACTTTCCAGCTACCTTCCTCTTTGATCAACTTAAAAGTTTCTGGCTGCTCTTCATAAACCGTTGAAAATTGTACCCATGCGGAATTCCCATTTTCGGTTTCCTGAATCACCTCAAATGAAGAATCCCGTTTGTCTGCAGCAGGAACTATATCCTGAATGTACATAAAGGAATCAAAGCTATCTTTTGTGGTGTGCTTTTTAAGAACGGGAAAATTCTTCTGATAAAAACTCTCGACTACAATTTGGGCAGTCTCAGTATGGGATCTTTTAGATTCTGTACAAGCTAAGCCAATCACCATTAACAATAGGAACAACATCTTCTTCATAATTTCATCAATTTGGGTTATTAATAAATTTCTTTTTGACCTTTAACTTTATATCCCGCTCTCCATTTTGTTCCTTGAGATCAATGACCACAACTTTATCTTCAGCAATAGAAAACTTCGGCAGGACATATACAAACCGGCTGACTTTACCTTTGGCAACTTTCTCCGGCACCCTATATTTATAAACAGGCTCCTGAACCAGTTTCTGCATTGATTTTTTCTTTCCTTTTTTCCTGGTCTCAACTGAAATGTCCAGCAAACTCAAGTCATAATCAATGGAGGATCGATTATCAATTTTTAGCATAAAATACAGTTTATCCCTACGGAACACAATATTCTCCACTTTTAGCAACACATTTTCCTGGCGCGCCTGAATTTTGCCAATCTTGCGCTTACTTCTTAGTATATAGGAACTGAAATTCTGATAATAGGATTCTTTATCAGCTAATACTTCTTCAGCTTTAGTGGCTGAAATTAATGCAACGTCATCTACGTGTTCCTCTTTGAATTCAGGATTCTCATTCCCGATTTTTCCGGACTCTGAAATAAAATAATTCAACTTATCCAGTCGTTCGGAATACTTTATAATATACGAAAAAATTGAACCATTTGTACTGATTACCAGCAAATTACTTTCTTTTCCCGGAGTAGCCTGGAGCAAGCCTAAATGTTCCTGCGTTTCTCTGTTAAATGTGAACACAAAATTTTCTGAACCCATAATTTCCGGCCTAATAAAAAATTACCAATAAAATGAAACCCAATTCGAAAAGCCTTTAATGATTGGAAGTGAATAAATGAACATACCTCAGAAGATATATTTTTTTTCTATATTTGAGCAGTTATTAAATAATTTAAAATGAAAAATAAAATTACCATCTTATTATTCTTACTTGCTATTGGCCTACAGGCCCAGGAAATTAGGCCAGGGGAAAAAGAAATAATCGATTACCTCCGGAACCACGAGCAGGAGCAAATAAATTTTCTTGAAAAAACGGTAAATATCAATAGTGGCACCCTCAATCTTGATGGAATACGAGAGGTTGGATTGTTATATAGGAAGGAATTAGATGCTTTAGGTTTTAAAACTCGTTGGATAAGCTTGCCAGACAGTCTAAATAGAGCAGGTCATCTCTTTGCAGAACTGGATGGTGGTAGCGGAAAAACCATTTTATTAATAGGACATATAGATACAGTTTTTGAAAAAGATCACGAATTCCAGTCCTTCTCTCGTTCAGGTAAAAATGCATCAGGGCCTGCTGCAAATGATATGAAAGGAGGAAATACAGTGATTATTTATGCACTCAAGGCTTTGCATGCTGCCGGAGCGCTAAAGGATAAGAATATAATAGTAGCCTTCACGGGTGATGAAGAAAAACCAGGCCAGCCCCTTAGCATAAGTAGGCATGACCTCGTTGAAGCAGGAAAAAAAGCTGATATTGCCCTTGGATTCGAAACAGCCTCAGGTATGAGTTATGCTACTGTTGCAAGAAGAGGCTCCAGTGGTTGGAATTTACAAGTAAAGGGAAGGCAGGCCCATTCTTCAGGCATTTTTAGTGAAGACACAGGAGCTGGTGCTATTTTTGAAGGTGCCAGAATTCTAAATACTTTTTATACTGAAGTAAAGGGTGAGGAATTGCTAACTTTTAATCCGGGAATTATTTTTGGAGGGACTCAGGTAAGTTATGATTCCAGTCAATCTAAAGGTACCGCTTTCGGTAAGACAAACGTAGTGGCAAGTGAATTGGAGGTTTATGGCGGCTTACGTTTTATTTCAGAAGAACAAAAAGAAAGTACCCGAAATAAAATGAAAGAAATCGTTAATAATAATTTACCAGGAACCTCGGCCTCTATTAATTTTTCTGATTCTTATCCAGCCATGAAACCTACCGATGGCAATTTGGCGCTTCTGGAAATATTAGATAAGGTAAGCCAGGATCTTGGATACGGTTCTGTAGAAGCATATGATCCGGGGCAACGCGGCGCTGCCGATATCTCTTTTATAGCCAAATATGTAGACGGTCTGGATGGACTTGGTGTGATGGGTAGTGGGGCACACTCTCCAGGTGAAACCATAAATCTCGAAACCTTTATTCCTCTTACCGAAAGAGCGGCCCTTTTAATTCAAAGGCTAGGCAGCAGATAGAAAAAAATTAATAAGTTGTAAGACTCGAATTTATTTAAAATATTGAATACTTTGAACCTATTATTCTAACCAGCCTCATAATGAAAATTACACAAATTCCTGAAAAATCACTTTTCATAAATTTTCTAATATTAGTTTTTTGCGCAACAATTACTTCAGTGGCTCAAAATGCTTCTTCTCCTCAAGGGAAAAAAGAAACTGTGGAAAAAAAATATGAAAACGAAATTAAATCTCTTTCAAAGCGCAAGAAGGTCCAAAAGGCTTTTCAGACGATTGAAGAATTGGAACCTCGCACCCTGACTGAGCTTATCATGCTTACAGAAATACCTGCACCACCTTTTAAGGAAGAATTAAGAGGGGCAAAATATGCTGAAATGCTGAAGGAGGCCGGGGCAGATTCTGTATGGATTGATGAAGTGGGAAATGTGA
>Ga0307486_1001769_pt1 | contig 15912 bp, 18 predicted proteins | sample CBIW02metaG_FD_203663 | JGI IMG/M metagenome (GOLD analysis project Ga0307486, IMG submission 203663) | Sea-ice brine microbial communities from Beaufort Sea near Barrow, Alaska, United States - CBIW 0.2 | ecosystem: Environmental > Aquatic > Marine > Coastal | place: USA: Alaska | collected... | reverse complement strand
CCAGGTTCCCAAAAGATTTCAACATTAAAAATATGGCCGTGGACTATTATGATATAAAAAGGGGCAAAACCGAAGATGCCATGAAACTTGTGGAAAAAATCAACAAAGTGTACGCCGAAAAATCTCCCGACGACACCTTCGGAATATATACCAACGAATTTGGAAGTACAAAGGAAGGAAGGGACTTGACAATCATTTCATTTTTTGACAAATCGGCCTGGCTGGGTGAAGACCATCGCATAGCAAAAAAATATGATGAAATGTACGGTGCCGGAAGTTGGGATACGTTTTTAAAAGATTGGGTCGCGGTTACTGAGGGTGGTGAAAGCGAGCTTTGGATTTTCCGCCCAGATTTAAGTGGTATTAATGGTGAGGTAAAAGTTTCCGATAGAAAGTAAAAAAACATTTAAGTGGATGGTTCAGCTATGCTGCGCCATACACTTATCCTCTATAAAATTTCAAAACATTCTTTACACCAAAAAAATAAAGCGATGAAACCCGAACAGAAACAATGGAGCAAGGTTGAACTGAAAACATATATTTTGCTGCTTTGCGCAAAAGCAGATTTGGTCGAGACCGAGGAGGAACTCAATTTAATCAAATCCAAAACTTCGACAGAAACCTTTGACAGGATGTACGAGGAATTTTGCAAAGATGACGAAGATGAATGCTTTGAAAAAATCCAAAACGCCGTGGGAAGACATAAATATTCATACAAGGAACTTTCTGCACTTAAGAAAGAAATACAGGAAGTGTTTTTCTCAGACAAGAAACTACAAATGAAAGAGCGAAATCTGGGTCGGGTGTTGGACAATATTCTTTATTAACCAGACCAGTTATCTGCTTTTTCCTAATATGAATTTGCGAGAAATTTTTAACTAAAAAGCGATGTGACAAAAAAATTTGGATCCTCAGGGAGATCCCGAATCTGCAATAACCGGAATCCCTTCAGAAAAAATATTGATGGGTGAATTTAGGATCAATTTCCCACCGGACTTTTTACAGTTATAAACCTAAAATTATTGAAAATTAAAACAACAAATTAATTTAAAATCCATTTATCATGAAAAATTTACTAATTCTTATCGCATTAATGTTGTTAGGCAATAATGGTTTTGCCCAGGACAAACTTTATTTAATATTCGAGTTCATGAAAGTGGACAATGAGCAGGAACAAGCCTATTCTGAAACGGAAGCATTTTGGGAAAAAATTCAGGAACAAAGGGTTAAGAATGGAGATATTTTGGGATGGGATTTGTGGAGTTTACAACCCGGCGGCGAGAACCAGGGATTTCAATACCTAACGGTAAACCTTTATAATGATCCAGTAAAAATGATGAGTGGTGCCGGAAATTTTGAGGCGGCCCTAAAAGCAGCTTATCCTGAAATGTCTGATGCCGAGCGCAATGAAAAATTTAACAACACCGCAAAATCAAGAGACCTGGCGGTGCGCGTATATCTTGAACAAATAGCCACTACAAAAGGTAACTTTGAAATGCCTTTAGGTACGATTGCCGGAATTAATTTAATGAAAGTATCTAATGGAGATTATGAAAAATACGAAAAATTTGAAACGGAAATTTTCCAGCCTATGCATCAAAAAGAGGTTGATGCGGGAATAAGGGGAAATTGGGGTTTGATGCGGTATATGTTGCCCGTTGGAAGTGATGTTTACGCCTCACATATAACCGTGGATATGTACAAGGATTATAATCAATTATTTAATGGGGGGGCTGTCCCCGGACCGGCATTGTCTGAAGACCAAATTCGAAAAATTCAGGAAGGTCTAACTTCCCGGGATTTGAAATTTAAATATATGGCGACACTTATTAGAAAAGCACGATAAAAAATAAAAGATTATGGCGAAAAGAACGGGGCCATCATAGATGCACAGGTCGCACATCTTTGGACTCTTAAAAATGTGAAAGTAATTGCTCTTCAGCAATATACAGATACCAAACAACTTGCGGATGCCATTGAAAAATAATTTAAAAAAAACGGGGTAAGCCAAAAACCGAATAGAGTAGGCAATATCTAAATATTAAAAAAATGAACAAAATGAACTTTTTTAAACTTGCAATGCTTGGCCTTGCAATATCCCTTTTCTCAATGGGGTGTAACTCCTCACCTGATAAAAAAACTTCCGTTGAACCAGTTGTAACAGAAGAAATAGTAGTAGAAGTTGAGCCCGATATGGCCATTATAAAAACCGAGATACAAGCCTTGGAAAGTGCCTGGGCAGCAGCTGATAATGCCCGTGATGCCAATGCTGTTCTTGCATATTATTCTGATGACGCGATGAGTTTGTCCAATAATGCTCCGATTTCAAAAGGAAAACCTGCTATTCAAAAGGAAATAGAAGAAGGCATGGCAAAAAAAGCTGAAGGTGAAACCGTTTCCTATAATACCCTTGAGGTATTTGGTGATGAAAACACGGTGACCGAGATTGGCACATCAATATCTAAAGATGCATCAGGCAAAGTAATCAGAACAGGTAAATATATGGCTATCTGGGAAAAACGTGACGGGATATATATATGCATCAGGGACATTTACAATAGTGACGATGTAGAAAAATAGTTCAATAGATTGTGTTTATCCTGAGGGAGTATTTTGAAATGCTCCCTCAGGATAAACACATTTTTTTGTCAAAAATGGATATTCCAAAACATAAATATCCATTTTGCCTTGTCAACGGGCGGATTTGATGCCTTTTTAAAAACATTGGAGGCTAAGAATGTCACTTATTCCAACTCGCCCGGAACGCCTAATAAAATAAATTTGCGGGGAGATGGTATCAAACAAATATTTTTTCAGGACCCAAATGGGTATTGGATTGAAGTGAATAGTATTGAGTCAAAATAAACTGCATTACCGATATATCCAATAAAAAATAAACGCATAAATGAAATAACTAAAAACCTGATGCCAATGAAGCCGATAAAAGCCTTTATGAAAAAAAGCAATCTGTTTTTAACAGAGAATACGGTTTTAAGATACCTGAATTTTTCAGCGCTCTATATAGCACAAGGAATCCCGGAAGGAATCACCTTTTTCGCTATTCCTGCCTGGATGGCGATGAACGGAAAAACACCCATGGAAATAGGTAGCTTTGTTGCAGTTATTGGAATTCCATGGAGTTTTAAAATACTCATTGCCCCGTTGATGGATCGCTACACCATTTTGTCTATGGGGCGCAAAAGACCTTGAGTAATTTTTGGGCAATTGGGTTTGATCTTAAGTTTTTTGAGCATTGCCTTTGTGAATGATCCGCTTAATAATTTAATGGGATTAATGATCGCCGGATATTTTATCAGCTTTTTTGGCGCATTTCAGGATGTTGCAACAGATGGGATGGCTATAGATGTCGTGCCGCAACAAGAACAAGCCAGGGCCAATGGCATTATGTGGGGTTCAAAAACCATAGGCACCGCATTGTCATTAATTATTGGCACCACATTAATAAATATCATCGGATTTTCAACAGCAATAGCTTCTTTGTCCATATCAGTGGGGCTGATCATGCTGGTTCCAATATTCTTTAGGGAACGGCCCGGCGAAAAAATTATGCCATGGACAAAAGGCGAGATATCACCTGCATCTAAAACCTCACAATTGGAAAGCTGGGGTCAGATCTTGAAAAGTCTTTTAAAAGTTGTCCCGCTGTCTTCAAGTGTTGTAATGGGAATTGCCATGTTAGTCATTGGAATTATGTTCGGTTTAATGGACACACTGCTGCCGGTATTCACTATTCAGGAATTAGGCTGGACAAACACCTCTTATTCAGAAGTTTATTCTTCAAGCACTATAATTGGCGGTTTTCTCGGTTTGTTTGTGGGTGGGGCGTTGGTTGATTTCTTCGGAAAAAGAAGAATGTCATCTATTTATCTTATTTTTTTAATAGTAACCTTAACGAGTTTTGCGTTTTTACCAACCTTATGGAATAAGGATTTTGTGGTCTATATTTTCATTTTAGTGTATTATGCGAGTTATACATTTCTTTCTATCGCAACATTTGCAATTTGTATGCAATTATGCTGGAGCACTGTAGCTGCAACCCATTTCACCTTATTTATGGCGCTTCCCAATATTGGAAGAGCCTGGGGAGCAGGTCTTTTGGGCCCCTTAAAAGAAGCCATGACTTGGGAACAAATATTCCTGGGGATTGCACTTCTGCCTTTGCTTATGCTCATTCTTATTCGGTTTATAAATTTTATCAAACATAAAAAACACATCGATGGGTTTATCCTTGCCCATGAAAATTTAGCGTTGTTGAATGCTACACTTAACAAATAAAATAAAAAAATGGAAACCATAAAAACGCTTCCAAACATCAACCTCAATACTTGGCAATTGCGTTGATCGTGCTGTTTTTCAGTTTAGAACAAATTCCTGGGAATCAATTTTCAAGGTTTCTGTTATTACCGGGAAACATTTTTATACCCTTGGATAATCCCTAATATATGCTGTACCTAAAGGCACAGAAAAGCATTTTAATCATCACAAGCTACCGAGATAAAGTCCCTAACGGGACACAAAAATTGAATCAGTAGGCTAAAATTCTTTAGAAACATCCGTAAAAACCCCTTCAAGAAGGCAAAACCGCTAATTACTTAAAATCCGCCATTGGAGAAATTTTCCCTATGTTTATTGACAAAACGATTTTATGTCCCGTTAGGGACAACATACAGGTAGCAAGGACAAATACAAAATAAAAATGCCGTGCCGTCAGGTACGAGATATAAACACGCTAATATGGCAAATACTTATACACAAATACACATTCAAGCAGTTTTTGCGGTACAAGACAGACAAAGTTTGATTAATAATGATTGGAAGGTTGAATTATATAAATACATCACCGGCATCATCCAAAACCACGGACATAAAGTGCTTCAGATAAACGGAATACCAAACCACGTCCATATTTTGTTTGGAATGCGACCCACGCAATCCCTTTCAGATTTAATAAAGCAGGTCAAACAAGATTCATCAAAATGGATAAACAGCAAGGGATTTGTAAACAGAAAATTTTCATGGCAAGCCGGATATGGTGCTTTTTCGTATTCCAAATTGGAAGTGCCCAATGTGATCAATTACATCAAAAACCAAGAGCATCATCATAAAACAATTACATTTCAAGATGAATATTTACAATTATTGAAAGAATTCAATATTGAATTTGATGAACGCTATATTCTGAAATCGGTGCAATAATATATGCTGTACCTAAAGGCACAGAAAACATTTTAATCATTACAAGCTACCGAGATAAAGTCCCTAACGGGACAAAAAAATTGAATCAGTAGGCTAAAATTCATGTTGCTATTGGATATTGTTTTAGCTCTTGTTTCAATGGTTTTTTTTAAACGATTTATGTTTTATGATGGATGACCAAAGCTGAGGTTTCTATAAAACACCTATTAAAAATGTTGTGAAATAGAACTTTTTTCGTTCCGTCCCACTTTTTTTAATGCCATTCAGAATAGATTTTATTGGCCTTTGAAATTTTCACTACTTTTATCGCTAATAATTCATCTCCCGAATTCTCTTAAATATGGAAATATTCCTTCAACTTGATACCTGGATTGCCCTGCTCACGCTTACTTTTATGGAGATCGTTCTCGGAATTGACAACATCATATTTATTTCCATTGTCGCAAGCAAATTGCCTCAAAAACAACAGAAAAAAGCCAGGTTCCTGGGACTTTCATTGGCTTTAATAGTGCGCATTTTACTCTTATTGAGCATTACCTGGTTAATAGGCCTTACCACTCCTGTTTTAACAGTTGCCGATTTTATTTTGAGCTGGCGTGATATAATCCTGGCTGCAGGAGGTATCTTTTTGCTTATAAAATCTATTTTGGAAATACATCAAAAGGTAGAAGGAGATGAACATGAACAAATTGCCAAAAATGTGAGCTCCTTTGGATATGCTATTTTACAAATTGTGTTGTTGGATATTATTTTTTCTTTTGATTCTATTCTTACGGCCGTAGGTCTTACAGATCAAGTGATGTTGATGATAATTGCCGTAATAGTTTCCATTGTTGTTATGATGATCTTCGCCAAAGCTGTTGGCGATTTTGTAAATAAATATCCAACGATTCAAATCTTGGCGCTTTCATTTTTGATCCTTATCGGATTTATGTTGGTGATGGATGGCCTGCATTATCATGTGCCAAAAGGCTATATCTATTTTGCGGTGTTCTTCTCCTTGTCCATTGAGATGATTAATATTCGCTTCCGCAATAAACAGACTAAAAAAATTGAAAAATAAATAGCTGCGAAAAAAAGCAGGTTCAATTAAGACTTGTTTGAACGTTATTGCTTCATAATTTCATCCAATTTTTTCCTGACTGAAGTTATGGAGACCGAATGCCTGTCCATATTCTTCCAGGGATCTGATTTTTTTCCAAGCCTTAAAAAAATATTTTTGATGTTGTAAGTTTGTGATGTCAAGGCAGGGTTTTCAAGCTCCTCCCAATCTATTGGAGTTGCCACCGGAGCGCCTTCTATTGGACGGATTGCATAAGGCGTAACACTTGTTTGCCCAAATCCGTTTCTCGCGGTATCTATAAACAGTTTATTCCCTCGTTTTTTTATTTGGGTGGCAGTTGTAATTTCTTCCGGATTTTGAGCTTCAAGATGTTTTGCGCTTGTTTGTGCAAAATCCCTTACCTCGTCAAAATTACTGCTTCGTTCTAACGGAACAACTACATGCAGGCCCCTGGAACCGGTTGTCATCAAATAAACGGATAAATCAAGGTCCTTCTCCAGAAATTTTTTTAGTTTTTCTGCCACCGATTTTACTTTTGAAAAATCATCATCGGAAGGATCAAGATCAAAGATCATTCTATCGGGATGATCCAACTTGTCTTTTTTGCTCAACCAGCTATGCGGTGTTATACAAGCTTGGTTTGCCAGATAAACCAGCGTGGCGGTATTATTACAGATCACATAATTTGTGGTGCCCCCCTCTTGTTTTTTCACTTGTTTTACCTCGATCCAATCCGGGAAATAATCAGGCGTATCTTTCTGATAAAATTGCTTGTCATTGATCCCGTCCGGAAATCGCAACATGGAAATCGGGCGATCTTTCATATAGGGAATCATTAATTCTGATATTTTTTCATAATAATCTATGAGATCCCCTTTGGTATATTTAGAATTGGGAAAGAAAACTTTATCCCGTTTACTTATTTCAAAAGAATACTTTCCGAATTTCATTCTTTCTTTCTCTTCCATTATTCCCCTCAATTTTCTCTTATTACCTCCCTTGGCTTTTTACTTCGCCTTAATCCCAAATGTCGGGGATGACGGAGTTTATTGGTATCTGTCCATTCCGGCTGCTCCTTTTTTCTGAGCTTCTCTTTTTCCTGGTCGCTTGATTTTTTAAGCAGATCGTTCATTTTTCCCTGAATCTTTTTTTATCTGATCCATGGTCCTGCCGGTTAAAACCGATTTATTCTCTGTACTTGTCAAATTCTTTTTTGCATCCGCTTCCTCATCCTCCACCTTTTTCAAAAGCCATTTTTCGTCCTTTCCTTTTTGAAACCGGATCAAAGAGAAACCTCCCTTAAGTTTCTTGCCCTCGAGCTCAAATGTGATATGTCCCTTTTCAATTTGCTCTTTCATAGGGATTAGCTTACCATTGTCATCTATCCTTGTATTCTTATATGTCCCGGCATCCCATAACATCACCGTTCCACCGCCGTATTGGCCTTCGGGAATGACACCTTCAAAGTCGGCATATTCCATAGGATGATCCTCTGTGGGAACTGCGAGTCTTTTCTCATCGGGATCTGTGGACGGCCCTTTGGGAACTGCCCAACTTTTTAAAACGCCATCTACCGCCAGCCTGAAATCGTAATGAAGGTGGCTTGCCTGATGTTTTTGAAGTACGAAGATCTCCTTATCCTTTTTATTTTTGCTCTTTCCGAAAGGTTCAGATGAAACATCAAAATCTCTTTTTTTATGATACTCTTTTAAGAAATCCTGGTTTTCCATTTTGTTGGTTATTTAGAAAAAGCTATCAATTTTTCAGTGTAAAACTCAAAAGGGGGAAATCCCGTAATTTATTTCTCGTTTTTATCTGTAGCTGAAATATCGAATTTCAACAATGCTTCATCTTTATTTCTAACAGTCCCCAGGGCACCGCTGAAAGGCTTGATATTATAATCGCTTTGCAGGAAATCAAACTCGCCCTGCAACTTCAGGATTCCATTTTCAACTGAAATTGTCACCGGAACTGCAATTAATTTTGTCATGCCATGAAGTGAAAATTCACCAGTAATTTCAAAGCTCTCTCCTTCAATTCTTTTAAGGCTGCCGGAACTGAACCTTACAATTGGATACTTTTCAATATCCAGTTGTCTGCTGCTTCTCATGGTTTTGTTAATCTCTATCCAATCTTTTTGGGAAAGAACTTCCAGCCCGTATTTTTTTCGGATTTCCGGAAGATCGGAAGCGATCGAATTTGCAGGGACTTCAACCGATATTTTAAACTTGGTTGGATCAACTTCGTCAAATTCGACCGAACCAGAAAATTCCCGGGCGATGACGATATGATCATGCGCAAATCCGGAAAAAATTCCTTTTTTGTAAAGCCTTACCATCAACTCGCTCTCATTTTTATCTATCGCATAAACTTTAGCTTCAGGGGCAGTTATTTTGGGGAAATCATTTGGATTTTCGGGGGGATTTAAACCTGATCCGGGTTCAAGACTATTTCCCCGGTCGCCAAAGGAAACAAAAGCAATTGCCAGCAAGCCAATCCAGGCAGTTATTGTTAGAAACCTGTATAAGCGTTTCATGAGTTTTTCACCTGCTGTAGGTGTTTTTAAATCGGTTTTTTTACTTTTTATTTTTTCTTTTGATGTGCTTCACAGTAGTAAGAAAATCTTCCCGAATATTTTTCGCGTTTGATCCTGCCTCCACAAATTGGGCATTCTTCGCCCTCACTTCTTTTTAACAGAAGAAAATTCTTTGGAAATTTCCCTTCTTTAACTTCAGCTTTAATTGCCTGTTCGAAAACCATCTTCATTTTTTCGAAAATGGTTTTTAATTCCTCTTCATTTAACTCGTTTACCTCGGTAAAAGGGTAAATCTTGGAATGAAAAAGAATTTCGTCTGAATAAATATTTCCGATTCCTGCCAAAAGTTTTTGGTCCATAAGGGTTGTTTTAATACTCCCCCGTTTTCCCTTCATGATTTCCCTGAAATCTTCCCATTTAAAATCATCCGAATAGGTGTCGGGACCGAGTTTATTTTCCTCTATGAAATCGGCTTCATCTTCAACAAGGCTCACTCTTCCAAGTTTTCGGGGACATACATAATAGAGATTGAAGCCGTTGTTCAAATTAAAAATGATCCTGGAATACTCAGGTTCTTCTTCCCCGTATTTATAATACTCTAAATGCCCGGTCATCCCAAAGTGAATCATCAAGGTTTTCTCCGTATCCAGTTCAACAAACAAATACTTCCCGTGCCTATGAGTTGCCTGAAAAGTTGCATTTTTCATCCTGGTTTCAAATGCCCTTGAACTTATATTTTCAAGGATCCCATCATCCAACACATCAACCTTCGCTACCTTTTGATTTAAAGCAGTGGAATTAAAAATTTGTCTAAAAACTTCAACATCCGGCAATTCTGGCATAACTCTTCTTTTTATTTTTGAAAAAACAATCCAAATTATACAGATCCCCAAATAAATTTGAGATTGATTGGATTGTTTATTTCCCTATTAAATTTAATCTTTATTTTACTATGAATCAAACACTTATTCTTTTTTTAAGACTTTTCAAAAATTTCTGTTTTGATATTTTTACTCAATTCTGAAGCCAAAGGATCTTCAAGGGTTTCCAGATTTTTTGTCACTGAAATTACATCCTCTTTGTGAGCTCCCTGATGTAATTTGGCGATAGCTTCAATTTTAAAAGGTTCGCACCAAAACCCGGTAATGAGCGGAAGGTGTTCCTTCAACATTTGTTCGGGAATATCATTATAAAAGAGCGGATCTTTCTGAGGCATTTCAAAATGTCCGACCAACTTTTGAAGGGAATTTTCCAGTTCTTCCCTGGTTTGTATTTTCAACCTCACATTTACGTGAACAGCAGAATAATCCCAGGTGCTGATGTCTTTCTCCCGGTACCAGGAAGAGGAAATATACCCATGGGCTCCCTGAAAGATCAGTAGAGCTTCGGTCCCGTCTTTCAAAAACCGAAGTTGCTCATTGTGATTGGCGATATGTGAATACAAGCTGAATTTTTCGGCAGTACCTTCAGTTAAAACAGGAATATGAGTGGCTAAAATGCGATTGCCATTTAGAATAAAAGTCGCAAATGGGTGCTGCCTGATAAATTCAAAAATATATTCAGGATCCTCTTTCAGGTATTTCTTGGGTTGATACATAGCTTTAAATTTAAATACAGACATTCCCGTAAATTCCGAATTTTTCCCCGGAACTAATTAAATTCTTCAAAAGCGGGAATAGCAATGCTTAAACTGGATTTATATGAAATTATTACTTTAAAAATATTATTTAATAATTAAGTTATTGACTTTTATGAAGCTGTTTAATCAAGAAGTGGTATTCACAAAAATTAGCCCCAATACACGAATATTAGATTGGCAGGGGTCTTAGAAGTATTTTTCACATTCGTGTACTTGCCCACCGGCAGGCAGGTTCGTGGCAAAAAATAGCAGAATAAAGCGCCATTTTGGATTCCGATAAGAAAACACGGAACTAAAATTAATAACTTCAAAAATTCTTTTAAAGATTGGAAGAAAAGTAATTTTAAAAAACAGCTATTTATCTTCTGAATTAAAAATAATCGGGTTTTCAAGCTAATTAAATACCTTTGCATTATGGGAACTATTCAAAAAATTGGTCACCGTGGCGCGAAAGGTCTTCTAGCAGAGAATACGCTGGAAAGCATTGAACTCGCATTGAGTTTTGGTGTAGATGCCATCGAAATTGACGTGCACCGCTGCAAATCCGGGGAACTGGTGGTGATCCACGATTTCACTTTGGACCGAACCACCAACGGCAGCGGGGAAATAACCGAATATGATTTAGCCGAATTGAAAGAACTTTTGGTTGAAGAAAAATATAAAATACCCCTGCTTACCGAAGTTTTGGATCTGATAGAAGGAAAATGCAGGATCAATATTGAACTGAAAGGGACAAATACTGCAGAAAGAACCTGTGATATTGTAAGGGATTATGTCGAAAATAAAGGCTGGAAGTACACCGATTTTATCCTGTCCAGTTTTCAGAACAATGAACTCTACGAGGTTTTTAAGACCGACAAAAAAATCCCGATTGGAATATTGAGCAAGGCCAGCGTAATTGAAGCCATTGCATTGGGGAAAAATCTTAAGGCACTTGCAATTCATCCTTCCATAGGAATTACAACCAGGAATAGTGTAAAACTATCTCATGATGCCGGATTTAAAGTCAATGTCTGGACAGTGAACGATCTCAAATCTATTGAAAGAATGAAGGGTTTTGGAGTTGACGGGATCATTTCCGATTTCCCGGACCTTCTTTTTTAGATGTGAGACAGGAGATGTGAGATATGTGACAAGAACCAAGAGACAAGACAAATTAACGTTTAAACGAATTCCGAATTAACGAATTGACAAATTACAACATCATAATTATTGGTGGCGGTGCGGCAGGATTTTTTGCGGCGATAAATGCTGCTGAAATGGATCCGGAAGCGAAGATCCTCATCCTTGAACGCGGGAAAGAACTGCTTACCAAAGTGCGGATTTCCGGCGGCGGCAGATGCAATGTTACCCACGCCGAATTTAATCCCGGGGAACTGACAAAAAATTATCCCCGCGGGGGAAAAGAACTCCGTGGCCCCTTTCACTCGTTTATGACCGGCGATACAATTGCCTGGTTTGAAGAACGCGGGATAGATCTTAAAATAGAAGAAGACGGGAGAATGTTCCCGGTCTCAGATTCTTCCGAAACTATTATCAATTGTTTTCTAAATGAAGCAAACCGATTGGGAGTTCAAATCCTGAAAAATCATTCGGTCCAACATATTGAAAAGAGCAATGATCATTTTAAAATATCCACCAATAATGGCAATTTTTCAGCAGAAAAGATTCTTGTCGCCACAGGAAGCAACCCCAAAATATGGAGTTTGCTCGAAAATTTAGGCCATTCCATAGAACCTGCGGTGCCTTCGCTTTTCACTTTCAATATAAAAGATGAACGTATCAAAGCCCTACCGGGAATTTCAACTTTTGCTTCGGTAAAAATCATAGGAATGAACCTGGAGGATGAAGGTCCTTTGCTTATCACTCATTGGGGAATGAGCGGCCCGGCTGTTTTAAAACTCTCGGCCTGGGGTGCCCGGGAATTGAATGAAGCAAACTATAAATTTCAGATCTCGGTAAATTGGCTGCCCGACCAAACTTCCGAAGGAATTTTAAAGCAACTGAAGGATTTGAAACTGGCGCATGGGAAACAACAAACCTCAAAATACGCCCAATTTGAACTTCCAAAGCGATTGTGGCAAAGCCTGGTGAAAGCATCGGGAATTGAAGAAACCTCAATTTGGGCCGATCTCAATAAAGACCAGCTTAAAAATTTGAGTTTGCAGCTCACCGAAGCTGTCTTTAAAGTCAACGGGAAAAGCACTTTTAAGGAAGAATTCGTAACTGCCGGCGGCATAAACCTGAAAGAAGTCAATTTCAAGACTTTTGAGAGCAAACTTCACAAAAACCTGTTTTTTGCCGGCGAAGTCCTTAATATTGATGCCATTACCGGCGGATTTAATTTTCAAAATGCCTGGACCAGCGGTTATCTTGCTGCCAAGGCGATGAGTTCTTCCTAAAAGGAACACGGGTTTTGTTTGTGCATCGGGGGTAGAATTTTCATTTTTTTTTCAATTCAACCTCCATATCTCAAAATTGAGCACTGCTGCGAAAAGCACCCAAACAGCATAGGGAATAAGCAAATATCCTGCTGTTTCGCTTACAACTTTAAACCATCTTATGGTGAACAGTAGGATCACAAATAAGACTATTATATCCAGTAATGCCAAAAAAGGCTCTTTTAACCCGAAAAACAGCAGGGACCAAAAGCCGTTGAGCAAGAGTTGAAAAGCAAAATGATACAGGGCGATCTTGACCCATTTATGATAAAAGCCTTTATCCCACACAATTCCGGCAGAGATTCCCATTAAAATATACAACACTGTCCAAACCGGGCCAAATATCCAGTCCGGAGGATTAAACCAGGGTTTATTTAGGGAAGGATACCAATCTTCAATACTTGCCTGGGTGGCAAGCTGCCCTAAAAACCCTATAAAGAAACATATTCCCATCGCCGCCAAAATCCGTATTCCCAGTCTAAATGTCATTTTGATTGGTTTATAATACTAAAATAGGCTTTTATTTGAAAACCTTATTCAAACCCTCTGAACTAAAAAAGTATATTTGCTTAAATTTCCTGAAGAATGACCGAGAAAAATTTTATACCCCAATCCTATCAGCGTGAATTAATTGGCGGCAGGGTAACCTGGCAGGCTCCCAGCAACATCGCATTGGTAAAATACTGGGGGAAAAAGGAACCGCAGATCCCGGCAAATCCATCCATAAGTTTTACACTGGATTCCTGCAGGACCACTACAACGCTGGAATTTAAAAAAAAGGAAATTGCCGATAAAAACATTACTTTCGAACTCTATTTTGAAGGGAAAAAGAAGGAGGATTTTAAACCTAAAATCGAATCATTTTTCAAAAGAATTGAAACTTACTGCCCGTTTCTAACTGATTATCAGTTTGTGATAAAAACCGAAAATTCCTTTCCTCACAGCAGCGGGATTGCTTCTTCAGCTAGTGGAATGAGCGCGTTGGCACTTTGCATGATGAGCCTGGAAAAAGAACTGAACCCCGAGCTTTCAGAGGAATATTTTAATAAAAAAGCTTCGTTTTTGGCCAGATTAGGTTCGGGAAGTGCCTGCAGAAGTATTGAACGCGAACTCATCGTTTGGGGAAAACACAAAAACATCGAAAACAGCAGTAATCTCTTCGGAATAAAATATCCGTATAAAATTCACGAAGTTTTTCAGAATTACCAGGACACCATTTTATTGGTGGATAAAGGGGCAAAACAAGTAAGCAGCAGTCTTGGTCACAACCTGATGGAAGACCACGCATATGCAGAAGCGAGATTTGAGCAGGCTCACAGGAATCTGGACAAACTCAGGAATATTTTCGAAACCGGGAATTTAAAGGGATTTATGGAAATTGTGGAAAGTGAAGCTTTGACATTGCACGCGATGATGATGAGCAGCAATCCCTATTTTATCCTGATGAAACCCAATACCCTCGAGATCATTAATAAAATATGGGCCTTTAGGGAAAACTCCGGCCTGCCGGTTTGCTTTACCCTTGATGCCGGAGCAAATGTGCATGTTTTGTATCCGGAAAAGGATGCAGAAAAAATTTTTGAATTCATTAAGAATGAGTTGGTTGCGTATTGCGAAAATGAACAGTATATTTGCGACCGGATAGGTAACGGAGCGAAAAGAATTGACAACTAAGAAATTAACATAACACAAATGCGAAGGATACTATAATAAAAACAAAAAGTTTCCTTTTCTCCATTAAAATTGTTAATTTGTATAAAATTCTTTCTGTTGAAAAGAAGGAATATGTAATGTCTAAACAATTACTTTGATCCGGAACTGCAATTGGAGCTTTAGTTAGAGAATCAAAACCAGTTTTTAAGATGCCTCAACATTTGTGGTATTTCATCAAGACATTAAAAGAATTGTTGAATATATTAGTAAGTTTTATTAAAACTACAAAACAAATTTAATTATCAATTTTCAATTGTTAATTATTAATTTACTTCTATGAAAGGACCATTATTCTACTCAAAAATTCTGCTTTTCGGCGAATACGGGATCATTAAAGATTCCAAAGGATTATCAATACCCTACAATTTTTATAACGGAGCTTTGAAAGTGGAGGAAAATCCTTCTGAGATCGCGATCAAATCCAATATAGGCCTAAAACTCTTTGCTGAATACCTGGTTGAACTTCAAAAAAACAACCCGGAACTAGTCAGTTTTAATATGAATGCCTTAAATACCGATATTGAAAGAGGCATGTATTTTGATTCTACCATCCCACAAGGTTATGGAGTAGGAAGCAGTGGCGCTCTTGTTGCAGCAATTTATGATGAATATGCAACCGATAAGATCACGGTTCTTGAAAATCTTACCCGAGATAAATTATTAAAGTTGAAGGAGATCTTTGGGGAAATGGAATCCTTTTTCCACGGAAAATCTTCCGGCCTTGACCCCCTGAACAGCTATTTAAGCATTCCTATTTTAATAAATTCCAAAGACAATATTGAACCTGCCGGGATTCCTTCCCAAACCGTGAATGGAAAAGGCGCTGTATTCTTACTGGACAGCGGAATTATTGGGGAAACGGCTCCAATGGTCCATATTTTTATGGAAAATATGAAGTTGGAACCTTTCAGGAAAATGCTTAAAGAACAATTTGTAAAACATACTGATGCCTGTGTGGACGATTTTCTGCAGGGTGATGTGAATTCCCTGTTCGGAAATATCAAAAAACTTTCCCACGTGGTTCTGAATAACTTCAAACCAATGATCCCGCCGCAATTTCACAAACTGTGGAAAGCGGGAATTGAAACAAACGATTATTATTTAAAACTTTGTGGCTCCGGCGGCGGCGGCTATATTTTAGGTTTTACAGAGGATATTGACAAAGCCAAAATAGCTTTAAAAGACTACAAATTAGAGATCGTTTACAACTTCTAGAATTCCCTAAATTACATGGTGGCTGCAAAAAACAAACGTTTATTGCTTAAAATACTGAGTTTGTTTTCAGTGGTTCGGGGCTATAATA
>Ga0307486_1001767_pt1 | contig 15935 bp, 15 predicted proteins | sample CBIW02metaG_FD_203663 | JGI IMG/M metagenome (GOLD analysis project Ga0307486, IMG submission 203663) | Sea-ice brine microbial communities from Beaufort Sea near Barrow, Alaska, United States - CBIW 0.2 | ecosystem: Environmental > Aquatic > Marine > Coastal | place: USA: Alaska | collected... | reverse complement strand
AACGGCTTCGGTCGTGATGCCAAATTTGCGGAACAGGGTCTGGTAGTCAGCGGATGCCCCAAAGTGCTCAATGGAGATGCTGCGGCCAGCATCGCCAACGTAACCCCGCCAGGTCAATGCGATTCCGGCTTCCACCGACACGCGTGCCGTGACGTGAGCGGGGAGCACCGACTCGCGATATTCGCTGCTCTGCTCCTCAAACCATTCCAGGCACGGGGCGCTGACCACACGAGCGTTAATACCCTCAAGCGCGAGCTGGGCACGGGCATCGATGGCGAGCTGTACCTCAGACCCGGTAGCGATGAGAATGACGTCCGGCGATCCGCCAGCTGCTTCGGCCAGAATATAGGCGCCATAGGCAACGTTTTTGGCGGAAGCAAAAATTTCTTCGGAAGCTTCGCCTTCGCCACGCTCAAATACCGGGATGTTTTGCCGGGTTAATGCAATCCCGGCCGGACCGCCTCGACGTTTAAGAATGGTCTTCCAGGCCCAGGCCGTTTCGTTGGCATCGCCGGGGCGCACAACGTCCAGGCCCGGGATAGCCCGCAGGCTTGCCAGCTGCTCGACCGGTTGATGAGTGGGGCCATCTTCGCCCAGCGCGACGGAATCGTGCGTCCAGACGAAAATGGATGGAGCCTTCATGAGCGCGGCGAGACGAACGGCCGGACGCATGTAGTCACTGAAAATGAGGAAGGTGCCGCCGAACGGGCGGGTGTTGCCGTGCAGCACGATGCCGTTGAGAATGGCCGCCATGGCATGCTCGCGAATACCGAAGTGCAGCACTCGGCCGTATGGGTTTCCGGTCCACGCACCGGTGGAGTGTTCACTCGGAATGAATGATGCGGCTGAACCGATGGTGGTGTTGTTCGATTCGGCCAGGTCGGCAGAGCCGCCCCAGAGCTCGGGAATGACGGTGCCCAGAGCCGTGAGCACCTTTCCGGAAGCCGCGCGGGTGGACACCGGGGTGCCACCGGCAAAGAGGGGGAGGGCCTCATCGACACCGTCCGGCAGGTCGCCGGAGAGCACGCGGTCCAGCAAGATCTTGCGATCGGGATTGGCCGTAGCCCAGGCATCGAAGTGCACGTTCCACTCGGTGTGCTGGGCGTTTCCGCGCTCCAGGGCAAGCCGGGTGTGAGCAATGATGTCGGGCGAGACGTCAAAGTTTTTCTCCGGGTCGAAACCCAAAACGGTTTTTACACCGGCGAGTTCCTCGGCACCCAGGGCAGATCCATGGATTTTTCCGGTGTTCTGCTTTTTCGGGCTTGGCCAGCCGATGATCGTTTTCAGAATGATCAGGCTGGGCCTATTGGTTTCGTTCTGAGCGGCTTCGATAGCGGCATTCAGCTCTGCTACGTCTTCAACGTAGGCGCCTGTTTTCTTCCAGTCGACTGTCTGCACGTGCCAGTCATACGCAGCATAGCGAGCGGCAACATCCTCGGTGAAGGCAATGTTGGTGTCGTCCTCGATAGAAATCTGGTTGCTGTCGTAGATGGCAATGAGGTTACCGAGCTGCTGGTGACCGGCCAAAGAAGACGCTTCGCTCGTGATGCCCTCTTGCAGGTCGCCGTCGCCAGCGATGACGTATACAAAGTGATCGAACGGGCTAGCGCCGGTGGCAGCATCTGGATCGAACAAGCCGCGCTCGAAGCGGGAAGCATAGGCGAAACCGACAGCCGACGCAAGACCCTGGCCGAGTGGGCCGGTGGTGATCTCGACTCCGTCCGTGTGGCCGTACTCCGGATGGCCGGGAGTCTTGGACCCCCAGGTACGCAACGCTTTCAGGTCTTCGAGTTCCAAGCCGTAACCACCGAGATACAACTGTACGTACTGGGTCAGCGAACTGTGACCGACAGAGAGAATGAAACGGTCGCGACCAATCCATTCGTTGTCAGCTGGATCGCGGCGCATGATCTTCTGAAAGAGAAGGTATGCGGCGGGAGCGAGGCTCATCGCAGTGCCGGGATGCCCGTTCCCCACCTTCTCCACGGCGTCAGCCGCCAGAATGCGCGCGGTGTCGACCGCTTTGTTGTCGATGGAATCCCACTGCAATGCTGCCACGTTTATTGGCCCTTCTATCAAGCGAAGAGAACGAGTTGGTGTCAACGCCGTCCTGTGATTGTCGTCGCACATGTAGATATCGAAAACTGCAAAATCTTGGTTCCCCGTCAGTCACCCTGAGATGAAACGTGCGCCGCTGGGCGGAACGCCAGAAAAGGCGCACCGAAAGTTTGTGAAGTTGGTCGGGAACTGTCCCAGTATACGAAACATCGTGCCGAACGCCGGGCCTATGACCTTACATGAAGTGATTAACGGGTGTCCGTCCGGTGGAGCCTCTCCCCAGTCATGACCTAGAATAGGAAGACTTGCCTAGCGTTAGAGGATGAATGGACGTCGCCCTGAAGACCCCGGTCCGGAGCGGACCGCGCACACTAAAGCGCACCCTGAAAGCCTATGTTTCCCTGACTAAACCGCGAGTCGTCGAGTTGCTCCTCGTCGTGACAGCACCGACCATGTTGCTCGCCGAACGGGGGATCCCCAGTCTGTGGCTCATCCTCGCAACGCTTGTCGGTGGATCGTTGAGCGCTGGCTCTGCCGGTGCCTTCAACTGCTACCTCGATCGCGATATTGATCGTCTTATGAAGCGCACCAAGAATCGACCGCTTGTCACAGGTGAGCTCAACGATCGAGAGGCGCTAATATTCGCCTACGTTCTTGGAATGGCATCGATTGTGTGGCTCGGTTTGCTCACAAACTGGCTCGCCGCGGCGCTTTCTTTTGGCGCTATTGTGCTGTACGTCGTGTTTTATACGATTATTCTCAAGCGTCGCACCCCGCAGAATATCGTGTGGGGTGGTGTGGCAGGATGCATGCCTGTACTCATCGGATGGGCCGCCGTCACCGGTGACATATCTTGGCCACCCATCATTCTCTTCATGGTCATCTTCTTATGGACGCCGCCGCACTACTGGCCGCTGTCCATGAAATATCGCAGCGACTACCAAGCCGCCGGAGTTCCCATGCTCGCCGTGGTGCGCGGTCGCGCTCAGGTGGGTTTGCAGGTCATTCTCTACGCGTGGGCCACAGTGGCCTGCTCGCTTCTGCTCATCCCGATCGCCGACATGGGAATGCTCTACAGCTTTACGGCATTGGTCACCGGTGGATGGTTTATCTACGAAACCCACCGTTTGTACAACCTGGCCATTCGCCACGAGCACGTGTCGCCAATGAGAGTCTTTCACGGCTCTATTGCCTACCTCACCCTTCTCTTCGTCGCCGTGGGAGTGGACCCACTCCTCCCCTTCTAGGCTCACGGGCAAGATGTCGACCCACACCTCAGTAGGGGTGTGGGTTCGTGCATTTATAATGGTGATCGCTCGGAGCGACTTACCGCACCTGAGGAATCAACAGGACCATCGCCCGACTGGACCAGAGACCCTGCTGGGACAGACCCCCTTCCGGCGTCACGGTTCTGCCGGCGTCACGGCCCTATCGATGTCTCGGCACTCCCCGCATCACGGCACTCCCCGCATCACGGCACTCCCCGCATCACGGCTATGCCAGCGTCACGGCTATGCCAGCGTCACGGCTATGCCAGCGTCACCTCTTGACGGGGAATTGAAGCCGCGCCAGGGCGCGGCTCTGCCCGAGCCTACGTGCCGTACGAACCTCCTGCCAACGGCAGCGTCAGCGGGTTATCTCCGGCTGACCTCGGGCTGCGTGGCAGTTTGCGCCGAAGTTATGGCGGCTCCAACTGGACGCTTCAGGTTCAAGACGACAGCAGTCATGGTGGCCGCGAGCACGCAGGCGAGCACCATGTGCAGCCCTACGAGGGCTGGCGGCAGTCCCAGGTTGGCCTGCAGCAGTCCAACCAAAATTTGAACAAGTTCAATGAGAAGCAAAGCCACCACCCAAGTCCGGACGCGCAACTTGTCTCGAACAGATACCACTAGCAAGACAATCGTTAGCGCAAGTGTGGCGTATCCCGGCCATGCATGCAGGTGTTCAAACAGCTCCGCGTTGAAACCCGTGCGACCCGCGTTGACATCACCGGAGTGCGGTCCAGAGGCGGTGGTCAGCACGCCCATCATCACGGTAAGGGCAACAACGAAGCTCGTTGCATGGGCAAGGCCTACAAAACTCACGGGAACGACCAGAGCGCGTGGCCCAGGTGCGAGGTACACCCGGTAGACCAGCACCGTTGCGATGCAGACCATGATGAGCGATACGACGAAGTGAAAGCCAACAATGAACGGGTTGAGGCCGGTCAATACGGTTATTCCGCCAACGATCGCTTGCGCCAGAACGCCGGCGGCGAGAATCACGGAAAGAACGAACAGATCTTTACGTTCTTTGCGCATACGAAAGAGCAGCACAACGGCGATGAGAGCGATAATGCCGATGAGGCCGGTCATGAGGCGGTTGGCGAACTCGATGACGCCATGTAAGCCCATTTCGGGCGTGGGAACGAGTGAGTCAGCCACACAATTCGGCCAGGTTGGGCAACCGAGCCCAGATCCAGTCAGACGTACAGCACCGCCCGTTCCCACAATCACAATTTCCGTGACCAGGGAAAGCCAAGCGATAACGCGGATTCGAGCATCGATTATGTTCGGTAGCCACTGGTATATCCGATTCACCGGTTTTGCTCCTGCTATCTGTCTGTTAATCAAGTACCTGCTGATCGTGCACCGTGCACATGTGAATCGACCGGCAAGCACGCGTATCTTGCTGATGAACCTGTAGAATTGGGATTTCCATGGAGAATCTGCGTGCGGCCATGTCGACTGCACGATGTCAATGGAAACTGAGCTAACCGGCAAGCCGTCGGTCATCTCGGATTTTATTTTCTCCATGATTATTCTAGGTACGCAACGGAGCTGTCCAGACAACTTGTTCCTATGCTCTCTCACACGAGATCGCTCGGGAATGGCCGGACTAATATTCGGGTTGTACTGGATAGAGAAGAGGTAAGTATGTCGGATGTCCTGCTAGACCGTCCCGACCTTGAGGGGCTTGGCCAATACGAATTTGGGTGGGCTGATTCAGATAAAGCTGGCGCATCTGCCCGCCGCGGTATTTCGCCGGAGGTCGTCACTGACATCTCCAATTTGAAAAGTGAACCCGACTGGATGTTGCAGCGCCGTCTGAAGGCCCTGCAGCTATTCGAGCGCAAGCCCATGCCAACCTGGGGCGCCGACCTGTCGGAGATCGACTTTGACAACATCAAGTACTTCGTGCGGTCCACGGAGAAGCAGGCCCAGACGTGGGAAGACCTGCCCGATGATATAAAGAACACGTACGAGAAGCTGGGTATCCCCGAGGCGGAGCGTCAGCGTCTCGTTTCCGGTGTTGCTGCCCAGTACGAGTCCGAAGTTGTTTACCACACCATCAACGCTGAGCTCGAAGCGCAGGGTGTAATCTTCATGGATACCGATACGGCGCTCAAGGAACACCCCGAATTTTTCGAAGAGTACTTCGGTACCATTATTCCTTCGGGCGATAATAAATTTGCCGCACTCAACACGGCCGTCTGGTCCGGTGGCTCGTTCGTTTACGTACCGCCGGGCGTGCACGTTGAGATTCCGCTGCAGGCCTATTTTCGAATCAACACGGAAAACATGGGGCAGTTTGAGCGCACGCTCATCATCGCCGACGAGGGCAGCTACGTGCACTACATCGAAGGGTGCACCGCTCCCATCTACAAGTCGGACTCGTTGCACTCCGCCGTGGTGGAGATTGTAGTGAAGAAGAATGCTCGCGTTCGTTACACGACCATTCAGAACTGGTCGAACAACGTGTATAACCTGGTCACCAAGCGCGCTACGGCGGGCGAGGGCGCAACTATGGAGTGGATTGACGGCAACATTGGTTCCAAGGTCACCATGAAGTACCCGTCCATCTACCTGATGGGCGAGCACGCCAAGGGGGAAACCCTGTCCGTAGCCTTCGCCGGCCCGGGACAGCATCAGGATGCTGGCGCCAAGATGATTCACATGGCTCCCTACACGCAGTCGTCGATCGTCTCCAAATCCATCGCTCGTGGGGGTGGACGTAGCGGATATCGCGGGGAAATTCGAGTGGATGCCACCGCTCATCACTCCGCTAACACAGTGCGATGCGACGCCCTGCTGGTTGATACGCAATCCCGATCAGACACGTACCCGTCCATCGACATACGTGTTGACGACGTACAGCTTGGTCACGAGGCCACTGTCTCCCGCGTCAGCGAAGAACAATTGTTCTACCTGATGAGCCGGGGTATGCCCGAAGATGAAGCCATGGCAATGATCGTGCGCGGATTTATCGAACCGATTGCCCGGGAGCTCCCGATGGAGTACGCCCTCGAACTCAACAAGCTCATTGAAATGGGCATGGAAGGATCCGTCGGCTAAATGTCCGCCGCTTCAGCGCTTTCGAAGAGCGCCTCAACAACTGTGCCCGCAACCTCTACGCCGTCTGCCGGTGCGTCTACCTTGGCGCCCGGACAGCACGGAATCAAAGAACACTCTGACGGCCGGTTCGGCTACGTGCCGGTGCAAACCCGTTCAGCGCGTTTTAAGAGCGTCAACGTCACCGACTTCGCAGCCGTCACTGGCCGGGAGGCCGTCTGGAAGCTCTCGCCTGTGACAGAGTTCACTGACCTCACGGCTGGCGACCTTGACGGGTCTCGCTATGAGCTGGACTTCGCCGACGTAGCCGACATCTCTGTCGACTGGGTCGAAAGGTCGGACGCACGCATCGGAACAGCGGGTTTACCTGAAGAGCGTGCGGCGGCCAATGCCTGGACGGCATTCGATGCCGCCCTGGCCATCACCGTCAGTGGCGAGGAGAACAAAGAGATAACGATCACTCGTTCCTCCTTGGGCGATTCCGCTCGCGGCGCTCACACGATCATCGAAGCCAAGCCGTTCAGCCAAGCCACGGTCATCCTCCGCAACACAAACAGTGCCCGGCTTTCGGAAAACGTTGAAATCATTCTGGGTGAATCAGCCAACCTCACGGTTGTCTCGCTTCAGGAATGGGACGATTCGGCGGTCCATCTGGCCAACCATTTTGCATCCGTCGGCCGAGACGCCCGTCTAAAGCACATTGTCGTCTCGCTCGGCGGCAGCATCGTCCGGGTCAACCCATCGGTGCGCCTGGCCGGTGCCGGCTCGGATACGACACTTCTCGGCCTCTACTTTGCCGATGCCGGTCAGCACCTGGAACAGCAGGTTTACGTGTATCACGACGCGCCGAACAGCCGTAGTCGGGTGAACTACAAGGGCGCCCTTCAAGGGCAGGGTGCGCGCACCGTTTGGATTGGTGACGTACTGATCGGGTCTAAGGGCGCTGGCACCGATAGCTACGAGCAAAACCGAAACCTCGTGCTCAGCGAGGGTACTCGGGCCGACTCTATCCCCAACTTGGAGATCGAGACCGGCGACATCGTTGGAGCCGGCCATGCCAGTGCCACTGGTCGCTTTGATGATGAGCAGTTGTTCTACCTGCAGTCTCGCGGCATCACCGAAGAAGAGGCGCGTCGTCTTGTCGTGCGCGGCTTCTTGACGGAAGTCGTTCAACAGATTGGTTCCCCCGAACTTGAAGCTCGATTGCAACTGGCGATCGAAGCTGAACTTACTGGAACGGACAACAAATAAGCATGGCCGCAACGAAGATCTGCGCTCTCGATGAGCTTGAAATAAACCAAGCCGTAAAGGTCGAAATAGACGGAGTGGCCATTGCCCTCGTTCGCGATGCTGCAGGCGATGTCTTTGCCATCGGCGACACCTGCACTCACGGTGATATCTCGCTTTCTGAGGGATTTGTTGAAGGCCAAACGCTTGAATGTTGGGCGCATGGCTCGATGTTTTCTCTCACTACAGGCAAGCCGCTTTCTTTGCCAGCCTATGACCCGGTTCCGGTTTATACCGTTGAACTCATCGACGGCTTCGTCTTCGTCGACCCCTCCGTCACTGTCGCGGTCTAAGGACTGCCTACCAGCTTTATAGAAAGGAATATGACTCCCATGTCTGTTCTTCACATCTCCGACCTGCACGTCAGCGTCGAGACTGACCAAGGCACCAAGCAGATTTTGCGTGGCGTCAACCTCACCATCAACGAGGGCGAAATCCACGCCATCATGGGTCCGAACGGTTCAGGCAAATCAACTCTCGCCTATACAATCGCCGGACACCCCAAGTATCACGTGGAGAGCGGCTCTATACTGCTTGACGGCGTCGAAGTTCTCACAATGTCTGTGGATGCCCGCGCACGCGCGGGTCTCTTTCTGGCCATGCAGTATCCGGTAGAAATTCCCGGAGTGACCGTCACAAACTTTCTCCGCACAGCCAAAACTGCTATCGAACAAGAGGCACCGCCGATCCGCACCTGGATCAAAGACGTGCGTCAGGCAATGACCAACCTGCGAATGGACAAATCTTTCGCCGAACGAAACGTTAACGAAGGCTTCTCCGGCGGCGAGAAGAAGCGCAACGAGATCCTCCAGCTTGAACTCCTCAAGCCCAAGTTCGCAGTGCTGGATGAGACTGATTCCGGCCTTGACGTGGACGCCCTGAAAATCGTTGCAGAGGGTGTGAACCGTGCCAAAGCCAACACCGGGCTCGGTCTGCTTCTAATTACCCACTACACGCGGATCCTGCGCTACATCCACCCCGACTTCGTACATGTTTTCGTCAATGGTCGCATTGCCGAACAGGGAGGTCCGGAACTCGCCGATCGTCTCGAGGACGAGGGTTATGATCGCTTTCTCGTTCCGGCGAACGTAGGCTAGCTACATGGTTTCCACACTCAGTCCGGCCCGCTTCGACGAGATCGAAGAAGCCCTCAAAGATGTTATGGACCCGGAGCTCGGCATCAATATTGTCGATCTCGGGCTTATTTATGACCTCGGCTGGGACGACGAGAACGACGCTCTCATCGTTCATATGACGCTCACGTCGGCGGGGTGCCCGTTGACCGATGTCATTGAGGAACAGACCGCTGAGGCTCTTGATGGGGTCGTCGACCAGTTCCGCATCAATTGGGTCTGGATGCCGCCGTGGGGTCCAGACAAAATTACCGACGATGGTCGGGATATGATGCGCGCCCTCGGCTTTGCCATGTAACTCCACATCGTCTCACAAGGGCCCCGGCTGCAAAGCAGCCGGGGCCCTTGTTGTATATCGGATACCCCTGTCCCGCAAGAGGTGGGCGGAAGCGGGCATCCAATGCAGCGCACCGAACGCGAGTACTGGTAATACGTTCGAGCGAGTGGAACGATATGCTAATCAGATGGATAGGGAAATGAGTGGGGTGCCCCGGCGGCGAATGGTACAGGCCGCTGCAACAAGATCTGAAATTGTCACGGCGGCGGGGCGGCTTATGCTCGAGCGCGGCTACATCGGCACCTCCATCACAGCCGTTGCGGGGGAGGCTGGCGTGGTCGTGCAAACCGTTTACAACTCCGTCGGCTCCAAAGCTGAATTACTTGCAGCCGTTCTTGATCGTGTGGCTGAGCAACCGGACGCACCGGCATTTCTCTCTGCGGCAACGAGAGGGAGCCTTGCCGAGGCGGGTACTGCCACAGAAATCATTCGCATCGTGGCGGTCTCTAGTGCGCTGGTGAACGAGCGTACCTCGAACATTTTGCGGATCGTGAGTGAGGCTGCTGTAGTGGACAGCGACGTAGCGGAGTTCGAGCACAAGCGCGACGCGGCCAGACTCCATGGCTTTGTTGAGATAGCGGCATTGCTGCGTCTGAAACGGGGCTTGCGTGGTGGAACCAGCGATCACGAGGCCGCGGCAACAATGTGGGCGTTAGCGCAGGCACACACGTATCGCACCCTCGTTGTGTCGCTGGGCTGGTCAACGGATGCGTATCGCACGTGGCTGGAAAAGTCGTTGCTGGCAGCCCTGCTCTGATCGTTTCACGAAGAGGATGTGCCGAAGGTGCCCCGCAGGCAAATATACTAGTGAGTTGGGCCGCTGAGTCCATCACCACTTTCACACCCGTACTAACTCGTCGAATGGACTATTGCTGTGCTCAACGTGCAAGATCTCGAAATCCGCGTTGGAGCCCGCGTGCTCATGGAAGGCGTCAATTTTCGTGTTGCCAGCGGTGACAAGATCGGTCTGGTCGGCCGCAACGGGGCCGGCAAAACGACTTTGACCAAGACTTTAGCGGGGGAGACGAACCCGACCAAGGGATCGATCAGTCATTCAGGCGAGATTGGCTACTTACCCCAGGATCCCCGGGCCGGTGATCCGACCATGTTGGCAAGAACACGTATTCTGGATGCCCGGGGCCTCGGAACCATCGCCCTCGGCATGCATGAATCCAGCCTGGCCATGGCGGATTCCGATCCCAAGATCGCCTCCGCCGCCATGAAAAAATATGGCCGGCTGACCGATGAGTTCAATGGTTTGGGCGGGTACTCGGCTGAAGCAGAGGCAGCGTCGATCGCAAGCAACTTGAAACTGCCTGATCATATTCTCGACCAAGCACTCAGCACGCTGTCTGGTGGTCAGCGACGCCGTATCGAACTAGCCCGCATCCTGTTCTCGGCCGCGGAGATGATGATCCTCGACGAGCCTACCAACCACCTTGACGCCGACTCGGTAGTTTGGCTTCGAGATTTCGTCAAGAACTACAAGGGTGGCGTCATCATCATCAGCCACGACATCGAACTCGTCGGTGACACCGTTAACCGGGTCTTTTACCTTGACGCGAACCGCATGATGATCGATATCTACAACATGAACTGGAAGAACTACCTTCTGCAGCGCACAGCAGATGCCGACCGTCGCAAGAAGGAACGCTCCAACGCCGAAAAGAAGGCTTCCACCCTGCAGTTGCAGGCCGCGAAATTCGGTGCGAAAGCGAGCAAAGCTGCTGCTGCCCATCAAATGGTGGCGCGTGCCGAGAAGCTTCTCTCCGGTCTGGACGCTGTGCGCGCCGTGGAACGCGTCGCGAAGCTGCGCTTTCCCGATCCGGCACCGTGTGGACGCACGCCGCTCATGGCCAAAGACCTGTCGAAAAGCTACGGATCTCTGGAAATTTTCACCGCCGTCGACCTCGCGATCGACCGCGGCTCGAAGGTCGTTATCCTCGGCCTCAACGGTGCAGGCAAGACCACGCTGCTGCGCATGCTGGCGGGTGTCGACGAGTCCGACACCGGTTCGATCGAGCCGGGCCACGGTTTGCGCATTGGATATTACGCGCAGGAGCACGAAACCATTGATGTCAAGCGCACAGTTTTGGAAAATATGGTCTCCGCTTCGCCCAATATCACCGAAATGGAGGCCCGTCGGGTTCTGGGCTCGTTCCTGTTCACCGGTGACGACTCCAGCAAACCGGCCGGTGTACTCTCCGGGGGCGAAAAAACTCGCCTCGCCCTCGCCCTCATCGTGGTATCCGGTGCCAATGTGTTGCTGTTGGATGAGCCCACTAACAACCTTGACCCGGCCAGCCGCGAGGAGATATTAGACGCCCTCGCTCACTACGCCGGTGCGGTCGTCTTGGTCAGCCACGATGAAGGAGCAGTGCAGGCCTTGAACCCAGAACGGGTGCTCATCATGCCAGAGGGTACGGAAGACCACTGGAACAAGGACTACCTCGACCTCATCGAGTTGTCCTAAAAACACCCGACGTGCTGACGCGCCATTTTGTCGTGCCGGTTCACTCCAAGATAAGGACCCGTGCGTGCATCCGCTCGACAACCCACTCCGCATAGCGTTGGTCTGCATGCACACCTCTCCCTACACGGAGCCGGGCTCGGGTGACGCCGGTGGAATGAATGTTGTGGTGAGGCATCAGGCTGAAGCTCTCGGTGCCCTGGGTCACAGCGTGACTATTCTGACCCGACGCTCCTCGGTTGGAGAATCTGCGCCCAAGGAGGTGGCCCCCGGTGTGACGCTGCTCTTTCTCGATGCTGGCCCTCTGGTGCCCATTAGCAAGGGCGCCCACGAAGAATTTATTGGTGCATTCTCCATCGAAATGTCTCACCTTGAGCCTTTTGATCTTATTCACTCACACCACTGGCTCTCTGGAATGGCCGCTCTTCCCATTGCCCGCCAGTGGAATGTGCCTCACGTGCAGAGTTTCCACAGCATCGCTGCCGATGATTCGACGTCCCTCGCTGACGGTGAGCGGGCCGAATCTCCCGGACGAATGGTGGGAGAGTCGTTTCTTGCCCGGGAATCGGATTCCCTTGTGGCAATTAGCGCCGCGGAAGCAGCGACGATCACCGGTCGGCTGGGGGGCCGTGTCGAACGCACAATCATCGTCTTGCCCGGCGTTGACAGTGCGGTTTTCTCGCCCGCAGCTTTCGATCCTGCGACGCCCGTCCTCGGCGAACACGGCTACATACTCGTCGCGGCACGCTTGCAGCCTCTTAAAGGGCTTGATTTAGCCATCGCCGCGGTAGCAGCCGTGCCGTCGAGCATTCGCCCCGTTCTCGTTATCGCCGGCGCCGCTTCTGACGACTATTTTGGTTATGCCGAAGAACTCAAGATTCTCGCCGAACGGGTGGGGCTCACCGACCATATTCAGCTGGTCGGACCTCAGTCCAGGTTCGAACTCGCCGACCTTTTTCGTGATGCCCGACTAGTTCTTGTGCCGTCACACTCGGAAACTTACGGCCTCGTTGCGCTTGAGTCCGCTGCGAGTGGCGTACCGGTTATCGCAGCAGCGGCCGGTGGTCTGCGTGAGGCCGTCGTCGACGGTGTCACCGGTCTGGTGTTGGACTCACGTGATCCGCTGATTTGGGGGGACACGCTCACGCGCATTCTGACGGATCCCCATCGCACAAGAGCATTCTCCGAAGCAGCTCGTGAACACGCACTGAGTTTGGATTGGACTAGATCGGCTGAGGCTCTTCTATCGGTCTATCGGAACCTGCTCAAGAACTAATGCGACCGCACCTCTAACAATTGATCTTCAATTTCGGCATCATTTAGTGGCTTCGCCGCCCGCTTGCGAGCACGCTCGTCGGCTCGCTCACGTTCGTCGGGGTCGTCCGCGTTCACGCTGCGGTACTCCTCGCGCAGGGCCCAGCCCAGACCGATGAAAGCGAGCAGGCCAAAGACGAACCACTGAAACGCATAGGACAGGTGGGGGCCTTCGTCTCGAATCGGTTTGAGTACCGCGGTCGGACGCTTGTCGACCGCAGCCGGGCTCTCGGTATCCATGAGGCCGTACGCTCCCGTATAAACGGCTCGATCGAGCCGCTCGGCGATAGTCGTAAGGTTGATCGTCGCAATTTGGTTGCCCGTAGCTGTGCGGCCGGGCAGATCGGGTTCGCTGGCTTTCAGCCTGGCCACGACGGTTACGGTGCCGCTCGGTGGTGCCGGCACTGTGTCCGGGGCATCTTGTTCTTGACCGGTGGGGAGCCAGCCGCGATCGACAATGAAGACGGTGCCATCCGAGAGTCGAAGCGGGGTAAGTACTTCGAAGCCCGGACTGACGTTGAGCGGACGGTTTCGCGCCAGCATCTCCTCGTCGGTGAGGTAGGTGCCGGTGACCTTTACCGGCATCCACTTTTGAGACTCGTTGAAATCAGTTAATCCAGGAAGCGCTTCGCCCACGGGAACGGGAGTCGAGTCGAAGTTGGAGTCGATTTTGAACAGCTCAGTCAGAGCCTCATCGCGCCGGGCCAACTGCCACACGCCGAGGCCAGCGCAGACGGCGGCAAAGAGCATGGTCAGAGCCAGGTAACCGGCCCAACGTCTGCTGAAGGCAAATTTCCAACCCGTCATGAAGAATCTCCGGAGGGTAACGTTTTTGCGGAATCCATCGCGCTCACTGCAACCGGAAAATCGCGGGCCGCTAAAAATTCACGTAGAAATTCCACGTGGTCATCACAGGCTAACCAAGTTTTGACCCGATCGGGTGAGTGAATGCGTGGATTGCGCCAATCCAGACGCCATGCCGCGGCGTCTCGGCAGTCCGCTCGCGAACAGGTCGTCGAGGCTAGCGGTGCGCCCAGCCCGATAATTGAACCTGTACCGCGCGACGCACGATCAGTCACTCGGACCCAGTGTTGGGATTGCGATAGACCTCAATGCCGCCAGGCCGCATTACGCTGGCCCCACGAGGAGCGACTTGTACGTTCGCGACCACTACGGCAAAATACGGGAGAGCAATCGCGCCGATAGCGCAGAGTACCAGCCACCATCCGTGCACGAACAACATAAGAACAATACAAACGATTCGCACCCCCATAGCAATTGAGTATTTAATCATTCGATTGCGGCGTTCGTCTTCTGGTGAGGCCGGGAGTGAGGTGATCGACTGCTGCTTCATAGGTCCGTCGGGTTCGTCGTTTGGTGCTCATTTAGTGGGCCGCGAGGTTCTCCACTGGGCAAAATTGCGTTACGACAAGCCTACGTCCGCACGTGGTGTTTGCCACACGCCTTAAACTTGAATCTGCCGGGTATTTGCTCAAAGCTCTCTCCACGCCTTGCATCCCGCACTAAACAGATAGGGAACTCTATGACAACGGCTCGAACAGTACTCGTCACCGGCGGAAACCGCGGAATTGGCTTTAGTATCGCCCAAGAATTTCTCGCCTTGGGCCATCGAGTCGCAGTGACGTCCAGGACGGGTCACGGGCCTTCGGGAAGCCTTACGGTGCGCGCCGATGTCACGGACGCTGGCTCCATCGATGCCGCATTTACCGAAATTGAAACTGCATACGGACCAGTGGAAGTTGTAGTTGCAAATGCAGGGATTACGCGCGACACCCTGCTCATGCGCATGTCGGAAGATGATTTCAGCGCCGTCGTTGATACCAACCTCGGTGGGGCTTTCCGAGTTGTCAAGCGCGCCAGCAAAGGTATGCTGAAGGCTCGGTTCGGGCGTATCGTGCTTATCTCCAGTGTTGTCGGCCTCTATGGTTCCGCCGGGCAAGTGAACTACTCAGCGTCCAAGAGCGGCCTAGTGGGTCTGGCCCGTTCGGTCACCCGCGAGCTCGGGGCGCGTGGCATCACAGCCAACGTTGTTGCTCCCGGTTTCATCGAAACCGATATGACGGCTGCCCTGGCCGAATCTCAGCAAGCGGACTACAAGCGCAGCATACCGGCGGGACGCTTCGGAGCCCCGTCAGAGGTTGCCCGAGTTGTCACATGGCTGGCCAGCGACGATGCCGCGTATATTTCTGGTGCCGTCATTCCCGTTGATGGGGGTCTGGGTATGGGCCACTAAAGGCGGGGATGCGTGGTGGTTCCTGCTTCAGCCGCGAAGGCCAAGGAGCGGTAGAACCTGGCTGAGATCGCAGTTGTCCACGACGAGATCGGCCGCACGCCTGACCTGAGGTTTCGCATTAAACGCCACGGATAGACCAGCTACGGCCATCATGCGTAGGTCATTCGCGCCGTCGCCGATTGCAATGGTCTGGGAGAGGCCGAGAGAGTATTGCTTGGCCCATTCGCGAAGCGCGATTGCCTTCGCTTCGGCGTCAATAATCGGTCCAGTTACTCGGCCGGTCAACCGGCCGGAATCAACTTCCAGTCGGTTGGCTCGCCAATGGTCTAAGTCCAACTGGCGCGCGAGCGGATCGAGTAATTCATGAAATCCACCGGAAACTACTCCAACCACACCACCGATGGCATGCACACCCACGATGAGTTCGTTGACGCCATTGGTGGGGCGGATGCGCCCACCAACTTCTGCAAAAACGGATTCTGGCAGACCCGCAAGGGTTCGAACCCGTTCCTGCAGACTCTCGCCGAAGTCGATCTCTCCGTTCATGGCTCGTTCCGTCACATCGGACACGAGGTCCCGTGAGCCGGCAGCATCGGCCAGCAAATCAATAACTTCGTCTTGAATCAGGGTGGAGTCAACGTCGAGTACAACCAAAAAACGAGGCGCGGTGGCGACAATCACGGAGAAACGACCACGCCCTTGCCCACAACGGTGATGCCGGATTCGGTCACACTGAAACCCCGGGCCAGGT
>Ga0307486_1001766_pt1 | contig 15935 bp, 12 predicted proteins | sample CBIW02metaG_FD_203663 | JGI IMG/M metagenome (GOLD analysis project Ga0307486, IMG submission 203663) | Sea-ice brine microbial communities from Beaufort Sea near Barrow, Alaska, United States - CBIW 0.2 | ecosystem: Environmental > Aquatic > Marine > Coastal | place: USA: Alaska | collected... | reverse complement strand
GAGGCCTGGCGCCTGCTCGCCGATGACGGCACCCTTTATCTGCACCTCGACTATCGCGAAGCGCACTATGCCAAGGTGCTGCTCGACGCACTGTTTGGCCGGGAGTGTTTTTTGAACGAACTCATCTGGGCCTACGACTACGGTGCAAAGTCGAAGAATAAATGGCCCACTAAGCACGACACTATTTTGGTTTATGTTAAAAACCCGTCCCGCTACTACTTCGACTCCACCACCGTTGACCGGGAGCCCTATATGGCGCCCGGACTGGTCACGCCCGAGAAGGTTGCCAAGGGCAAGCTCCCAACGGACGTCTGGTGGCACACCATTGTGTCTCCCACCGGCAAGGAGAAAACCGGTTACCCCACCCAGAAGCCCCTCGGAATTCTGCGCCGCATCATTCAGGCGTCGAGCCGCGAGGGCGATTGGGTGCTCGATTTCTTTGCCGGTAGTGGCACGACCGGCGCAGTCGCCGCCGCCCTCGACCGCCGATTTGTACTTATTGACCAAAACCCTGCGGCGCTCGCCGTGATGCGCGCCCGCTTTGAGAGCGTGCCGGGAGTTGAATTTCTCGACCGTAACGCTTCTACCGAGGAGAATCCATGAAATTTCGCATCTTTACCGAGCCCCAGCAGGGGGCAACCTACGACGACATCCTGGCCATTGCCCAGGCGAGCGAGCGGTTGGGCTTCGACGCGTTCTTCCGCAGTGACCATTATCAGGTCATGGGCGACGGGAACGGCCTGCCCGGCCCCACGGATGCCTGGACCACCCTCGCGGGGCTCGCCCGCGAAACCCAAAGCATCCGCCTCGGCACCCTCGTCTCGTCGGTGACCTACCGACCGCCCGGCATTCTCGCCATTCAGGTAGCCCAGGTCGACCAGATGTCCGGTGGGCGGGTAGAACTCGGGCTCGGCACCGGGTGGTTTGAGAAAGAGCACCTCGCCTATGGCATTCCCTTTCCGGCCAAACGCTTTGGAATGCTTGAGGAGCAATTAGAGGTGATCACCGGGCTGTGGAACACACCGGTAGGGCAACGTTACGACTTTGCTGGGGAGCACTACATCCTGGTAGATTCGCCGGCCCTGCCCAAGCCCGTGCAGGCTCGGGTGCCGGTGATCGTCGGTGGCGGCGGCGCCAAGCGCACCCCGAAACTCGCGGCCCGGTTTGCGACGGAGTTCAACCTGCCCTTTCCGGACTTCAAAGACGTCGGTGCCAAGTTTGACGGCGTGCGGGCTGCGTGTGCCGACATCGATCGTGATTCGGGCGAGCTCACCTACTCGGCCGCGTTCATCGCCGTCGGGGGCGAAACCGAGACTGATTTTGCGCGTCGGGCCGCGACAGTCGGCCGCGAGCCCGCCGAACTTCGGGAACACGGACTTGCCGGTACCGCGTCCGAAATCGTCGACCGGCTCGGCAGTCTCTCGGACAGTGGAGTTGAGTGCGTCTATCTGCAAATGATGGACCTGACCGACCTCGACCATCTGGGGTTTTTCGCCGCCGATGTCGTGCCGCACCTGCCCTAGCCCCGCCGTGCCCGCGCCGGCCGCCCGCGCCCCGGTCTCGCGGCACTCCTTAGCGTTCGGGGCACGCCTTCCTAGGAGTGCCGCCAACGCTACCTCGTGCCGCGAACGTTAGCTAGTGCCGCGAGCGTTCGTTTCATCGGTGGCCGGGCGCGCGGCTTGGATCTGCGCGGCCTGGATGTGTGTGGCAAACATGTGGCCGCTGTCTTTTATGGTGCGCTCCAGGGTGTCGTAGTTGACCCGCACGACGCCGAATCGTTTCTCGTAGCCGTACGACCATTCAAAGTTGTCCAGTAGCGACCACACGAAATACCCTCGCACATCGGCGCCCTCAGTAATCGCCTCGCCAACGGCATCTATGTGCCGCACAATGTAGTCGGTGCGTTCGACGTCATGCACCGCTCCATCGGGTGCCACGGTGTCGTCGTAGGCGGCTCCGTTCTCGGTGACATAGAGCGGCGGCAACCGGTCGTATTCCTGGCCGAGTCGCACGAGCAAATACCGCAGCCCATCAGGATTGACCTCCCAATCCATGGCCGTGCGAGGCAGACCGCGGCTCGGAAAGGTGATGTATTCCGATCCGATCCACGGTGAGCCCACCGGCCGGGTTGCACCGCCCGCGTGACCGTCGCTCGCCGCGGCATTTGCGTGTCCGCTTACTCCATCATCGTGATAGTGATTCACCCCGAGGAATTGCAGCGGAGCGGAGATGATGTCGAGATCGTCAGAATGGATGACCTCCGCCAGGCCGAACGGTTCAAGGTCTCGCAGGGTGTCTTCCGGGTATGCGCCCCGCAGAATCGGGTCGAGAAAAATACGGTTAGCGAGAGAATCGAGCCGCCGGGCTGCCTCGATATCAATCGGGTCGGAGGCATCGCGCGGAACGGCGTTAGTGAGGTTCAACGTTATACCGAGGTTTTCGGCGCCATTGGATCGCAGGGCGTTCACTGCGAGTCCGTGGGCAAGGTGCTGGTGGTGTACCGCTGCCACCGCTGCCCGACCATCTTGCCGGCCCGGTGCATGCACGCCGGATCCGTAGCCGAGAAGGGAGGAGCAGAACGGTTCGTTAAAGGTGGTCCAGTGTGTGACCCGGTCGCCGAGGGCAGAGTAGACATCGTTGGCATAGTCAACGAAGCGATAGGCCGTATCGCGGTTGGCCCAACCGCCCTTCGCTTCGAGGGAGTGTGGCAAGTCCCAGTGGTACAGGGTGAGCCAGGGCAAAATGCCCACTTCGAGCAGTTCATCGACCAACCGGGAATAGAAGTCGAGCCCCTCAGGATTAGCGCGATCCGCCGGGCGCACCCGAGCCCAACTCGTTGAGAACCGGTAAGAATCCAGACCGAGCGAAGCCATCAGCTGAACGTCGGCGGGCATGCGATGGTAGTGATCTACGGCCGTTTCGAGGTCGTGGCCGCCAGCGATAGCACCCGGAACGCGCGCAAACACATCCCAGATGGAGTCTTCTTTGCCGCCTTCGTGGCCGGCGCCTTCGATCTGTGCGGCAGCTGTGGCTGACCCCCAAATAAATCCGTGTGGCCAGGTGAAGGGTGCGGGTGAGATGGGCGACATGTCGTCACGCTACCGTGTGCCGCCGCGTGCAACCAGTGGATCGACCCGAAATCCTGCCGCTTTCATCAGGACCGTGGAGCGCTCGCGGCTAAGCTCGAACCATGCTTCAGAACAACGAGCCCACCGAAGACGACCAACGTCGCCTTCGCCGTCGGTTTCTGGTTGGCGTCCTCATCGTTGGTGTGGTCGTTGCTCTCGCCGCGATCGCGCTCTACATGACTGCCGTTCTGAGTTCCTGAGTCGAGACCCTGAAAGTGAGTGCAGAGTGCCGTTGACGAAGTGGCAGCGCGTTGGCCTCGCCGCGGCGGTGGGCGCCGTCCTTGCCGTGGGCGCCACTGCGCTCGTCGTCCAGGTGCTAGACGAATCACCAGCTACCAGATCGCAGCCGACGGATGCCGCCAGCTCTGCTGCAACGGATGCTCCGGCTCGTGCCACCCCCGAAGCCCCTACTGAGCCTGTGACGGTGGAGCCCACCGAAGTGGCCGAACCCGCGCTCAGCCCCGCGGTGACGGCGCAACGGGACTACCTGTTGGCGCATTGGAATCTTGACAATTACAACTCGGCCGAGTGGGGAATTCTGGGCGAGAACGACTGCGTCAACTTCACCAGCCAGGCCATGATCGAACGCGGCTGGAGAATGGACGACGTCTGGTCCAGCCCCAGAAACGGTGATGCCTACAATGCGTCAGCAGCGTGGAGAAGTTCGACCGCGTTTATGAAATACATCGCTTCCACGGGCAAAGCCACGGCCCTTACCGATCAACAGCGCGATCAGGTAAAGGTTGGCGACATCGCACAGTTTGACTGGGATAACAGTGGTGACCGCGATCACACCGGAGTGGTTACACGGGTGGAGCGGGTGGGAGAGACCATTCAGATCTTCTTCGCCGGGCACACCCTGGATTCTGATTATCGGTCCGTGGACACGGCAATCACGGTGGACCACCCGGGTGGAACCGCCTACTACTGGAGTGTTCCGTAGCATCTTCGCCTAGGCGATAGCGGCGTCTACTATGGCTTTCGCCTCTGCCTGCACCTGGGCGAGGTGTTCGTCACCCAGGAATGACTCGGCGTAGATCTTGTAGACGTCTTCGGTGCCGCTCGGGCGGGCGGCGAACCAAGCGTTCTCCGTGGTCACCTTGACGCCACCGATGGCCGCGCCGTTTCCGGGAGCCACACTGAACGCTCCGGTGATTTTTTCACCGGCCAGCTCGGTGGCGGTAATCATGGAGCCGTCGAGTCGTGCCAGGGCGGCCTTTTGGGCGGGGGTCGCCGCGGCATCCACTCGGGCGTAGGAGGGCGCGCCGAAATGCTCGGTGAGCTCGGTATAGCGCTGCGATGGCGTTTTGCCGGTGACGGCGAGAATCTCGGCGGCAAGTAGGGCAAGCAGGATGCCGTCTTTATCGGTGGTCCACACCGTGCCGTCAAAGCGCACGAAGCTGGCGCCGGCACTCTCTTCGCCGCCAAAGGCTACTGACCCGTCAATCAGGCCGGGCACAAACCACTTGAAGCCCACCGGGACCTCCCACAGGTCGCGGCCGAGAAAACCCGTCACTCGATCGATCATGGTTGATGAGACGAGGGTTTTGCCCACGGCGGCATCGGGCTTCCAGCCTTCACGGTGGCTATAGAGGTAATCGATGGCGACGGCCAGAAAATGGTTGGGATTCATGAGGCCGCCATCGGGCGTGACAATGCCATGGCGATCGGCATCGGCGTCATTGCCGGTGAGAATGTCGTATTCATCTTTGTGGGCCACAACGGAGGCCATGACCGAGGCGCTGGAGGGATCCATCCGAATCTTCTCGTCCCAGTCCAGAGTCATAAAGCGCCAGGTGGGGTCGACGGTGGGATTGACCACCACGAGATCGATCTCATAGCGATCGCGGATAGCGCCCCAATACCCAACGCTCGCGCCTCCGAGTGGGTCGGCGCCGATGCGGATGCCGCTGGTGCGGATGGCCTGCATATCGATGATGTTCTCAAGATCGTTCACGTAGTGACCGCGAAAGTCATAGGTCTCCACGGCGCTCGGCTCGCTCATGATCACGCCGACCATGCCGCCCTCGATGAGGTCGTTAGCGCGACCAGCTATCCACGATGTGGCATCGCTGTCGGCGGGTCCACCGTGCGGCGGGTTGTACTTAAAGCCGCCGTCCATCGGCGGGTTATGGCTCGGTGTGACAACAATTCCGTCGGCGAGGTCGCCGTGCTCGGCGCGGTTGTAGGCCAAAATTGCGTGTGACAGGGAAGGGGTGGGTACGTAGTCGTCGAACTCGTCCACCAGCACGCGAACCCCGTTGGCGACGAGCACCTCGAGGGCGGTCGTGTAGGCCGGACCGCTCAGGGCGTGCGGATCGGTGCCGATGAACAGCGGGCCGGTGATGCCCTGCATGGTGCGGTACTCCACGATCGCCTGCGTGGTGGCACTGATGTGATCCTCATTGAAAGCAGTGTTGAGTGAGCTCCCACGATGTCCGGAGGTGCCAAAGACCACGCGCTGGGCGGGCACGCTCACATCCGGTTTCAAATCGTAATAGGCCTTAATCAGCCCATCGACGTCAATCAGGTCAGAATCTTGGGCTCGGGTGCCCGCGCGTTCGCTCATGAGCACAGTCTGGCACCCCCAGTAGGCTGTGAGCCATGCCCGACTCGCCGAATCTGCCCCAAACCCAGACCTACAGTTATCTCGGCCCGGCAGGCACCTTTACCGAAGCGGCGCTGGCCCAGGTGCCAGAGGCCCGCGGCCAGACCTGGAATCCCGTCAATAATGTGGGGGAAGCGTTTAGCGATGTCGCTTCGGGGCGAAGCCTGGCGGCCATGATCGCCATCGAGAACTCGGTGGACGGCGGTGTGACCGCCACGCAGGATGCGCTCGCCAGCGTGCCCAACCTGCGCATCATCGGTGAATATTTGGTTCCGGTGAACTTTGTTCTCGTCGCTCGCCCGGGAACCACACTGGCCGACGTGAGGGTGGTTAATGCGCATCCGGTCGCGTACGGGCAGTGCCGCCGGTGGCTTGAGGGCACTCTGCCCCATCACGGGCACATCCCCGCATCGAGCAATGTCGCTGCGGCATCCGCCCTCCTTGACACGGACCAAGCGGATGCCGCCATCGCACCGCCCGGAATCGATAAGCACCACGAGGTTGTTGTTCTCGCTGAAAACATCGGCGACAACCCCAACGCGGTGACCCGGTTCGTGCTCGTTGCTCGCACGACCGCGCTCACCGAGCCCACCGGCGCCGACAAGACGAGCCTTATCATTGAGCTGCCGAGTGATCGCTCGGGAGCCTTGCTCGAGATGCTTGAGCAGTTCGCCACCCGGGGGGTGAACCTCAGTCTTATTCAGTCGCGGCCGATCGGCGACTCTCTTGGGCGCTATCGCTTCGTCATTGATGCGGACGGGCACATTTTGGACGAGCGCATGGCCGACGCCCTACTGGGTCTTCGCCGATTCAGCCCGAATGTCATTTTTCTCGGTTCATATCCGCGCGCCGACAAGACACCCAATGAGTTCACGTCTCGCTACGACGACGAAATCTTTATCGAAGCCAGAGACTGGCTGCGCGGTTTGATCGCCGGCGAACCGGCGACATAGGCCGGGAAGCAAACCGGCGCACGTGTCTTACCGGGCTTGGACATCCGGCGATGCTGGCACACGAACGATCAACGCGTTGGCATCGGCGTGCAACCGCACCGTTCGCACGAGTCCGAACTCATCACCGTCGAGTTCAAACTCTTGAGCGTGTTCAAGCGCGATACGAATATCCGGGCCACGAAGGGTCGTCATCACCCGCTCATTCGACGACTCGGTTGCCGCAATCATGCGCCGTCCCACCGCGGAGCGTCGAAGAACACCGTTTTCCCAGGTCACCCGCCGCCAGATAGTCAGCCAGCCAAACAGGCCCTTGGGCTGCAACACGGCGATATCGAGAATGCCGTCGTCGAGCCGCGCATCGGGCAGAAATTGCAGGTTTCCGGGCAGTAATCCGCAGTTGGCGATAAGAATGGCACTCACTTGCGCCGGCCGATCGGTGCGGCCCCCCACGCTGTAGCGGATACGAAATGGCCGGGCCTTTGGCAGTGCCCGCGCCACCCCATCAACGTAGGCCAGCCAGCCCACCTGTTTTTTCAGGTCATCACGCGTGTGGGCGATCATTTGGGCATCGAGGCCCAGCCCCGCCATCACGAGAAACACGTGCTCCTCCACATCCCCGCCTTCGGCGGTGAGGCTGGCCACGCCGAGGTCGATCGACCGATCCACACCTCCAAAGGCAATCGCGATGGCGGTATCGATGTTGCCGAGCGGTAACAACAGGTTGCGGGCGAGCAGATTGCCGGTGCCAGAGGGAACAATGGCCATGGGCACGCTGGAATCTCGTAGCGCCTCCGCGACGGCCCGCACCGTGCCGTCACCGCCAGCCGAGAGCACCATGGAGGCGCCGGCATCGAGGGCTTGGTGAGTGGCTACCTGGCCCGCGTTATCAATACTCGTCTCAAACCACTGCGTCTTGGCCCACCCATTGGCCTGCTCCGCTGAGGCCACGCTCGCCTGCAGCTTGCTGAGGTCGACTTTCACCGGGTTATAGACGACCGCAGCATGCTGAAGGGAATTCTCTTGGGCGCTCACGAGGCTTAGGATACTGGGTTGCTCCTGCGAGTACTCCGCGACTGTCCCAGCGATTACGCTCGGGCGCGCGCTTGTAGACTTACCGGGTGATTGATCCGGTGCTGTTACGCGATAACCCTGACCTCCTCAAGCGTTCACAGGAGGCTCGGGGTGACTCTGTTGAGGCAGTGGATGCCGCGCTCGCCGCCGACGCGAAGCGCCGCTCCACCATCACGACGTTTGAAGATCTGCGGGCGGCGCAGAACGTGTTCGGCAAGCGTGTTGCCCAGGCTCCCGGCGCCGAAAAGAAGGCGCTCGTCGCCGAAGCGCAGAGCCTGGCTGCCGAGGTGAAAGCCGCCGGAGTTATCGCCGCCGAAGCCGACGCTGATTTCTTCACCATCGTGAAAACCATCGCGAACCCCATCATCGATGGTGTCCCGTCTGGCGATGAGGCCAACTTCACTACCCTGCGCACGCACGGTGAGGTCCCAGTCTTCGACTTTGAGCCCCGGGATCACCTCGAACTCGGCGAATTACTGGGCGCCATCGATATGGCCCGCGGTGCCAAGGTGTCGGGTACCCGCTTCTACTTTCTGAAGGGCATCGGCGCCCGCCTGGAGATCGCCCTCATGAACATGGCGCTCGACCGGGCGCTCGAAGCAGGCTTCGTGCCACTGATTACACCCACCCTGGTGCGCCCCGAAATTATGGACGGCACCGGCTTTTTGGGCGAACACAACGACGAGGTCTACTACCTGCCCGCCGAAGATCTTTATCTCACGGGCACGAGCGAGGTGGCGCTCGCCGGCTATCACAAAGACGAAATTCTCGACCTGTCCGAGGAACCGCTGCGCTACGCCGGCTGGTCCACCTGCTACCGCCGCGAAGCCGGCTCTGGCGGAAAAGACACCCGCGGCATTATCCGCGTGCATCAGTTCAACAAGCTCGAAATGTTTACCTACGTGCTGCCCGAGAATGCCGAGGCCGAACACGAGCGCCTCGTCGCCCTGCAGGAAGGCATGCTGCAAACCCTCGGCCTCAGCTATCGAGTCATCGACGTCGCGGCCGGTGATCTCGGCTCAAGTGCCGCACGCAAGTTCGATATCGAAGCGTGGGTACCCACCCAGAACGCCTTCCGCGAACTCACCAGCACGAGCAACTGCACGACGTACCAGGCGCGCCGTCTCGACATCCGCTACCGCCTCGAATCGGGCAAGACCACGCCGGTCGCCACCCTCAACGGCACGCTGGCGACCACCCGCTGGCTGGTCGCCATGTTAGAAACGCACCAGCAAGCGGATGGCTCGGTGCGCGTGCCCGAAGCTCTCCGGCCCTACCTCGGCGGCCTTGAGGTGCTGACGCCTCTCCCCGTGCGGGGAACGAAATGAGTAGCAACATGACTCTGGCCGTAACCACCGAACCGTGGCTGGTAGCCCTCGACATTGACGGCACCACCATGCACGAAGACGGGGCGATCAGCCAGGTCGTGATCGACGAGGTTACCCGGCTGGTTGCCGCCGGCCACGAAGTGATGCTTGCCACGGGGCGCTCAGCGGCCGCGGCGCTGCCGGTGCTGGACCGCCTGGGTATCTCCCCGCGCTATGTCGTATGTTCCAACGGCGCCATCACCATGCACCGCGACACTTCTGCGCCCATGGGCTACCGCCGTGAGTGGGTAGAAACCTTTGACCCCAGTGACGTGCTGAACTCCATTCGCGCCCATTTGGGCTCGGCTCGGTTCGCGGTTGAAGATGAGCACGGCTTCTACCGCTACACCGAACCAATCCCCGATGCCACAATCGGTATGGATAGTGAACGGGTTGACTTCGAGGAGCTTCTGAAACATCAGGCCACCCGGGTCGTCGTCATTTCCCCCGATCACGACATGGAGGACTTCCTCGCCGTCGTCGAGCGCATGGGCCTGAATCGGGTGAGCTATGCCATCGGCTGGACGGCGTGGCTGGATATCGCCCCCGACGGCGTCAATAAAGCCACGGCGATGGAACGGGTGCGAGAGTCTTTGAACGTGCCTCGTGAGCGGGTCATGGCCGTTGGCGATGGTCGCAACGATATCGACATGCTTAAGTGGGCCGCTGAATTTGGCCGGGGGGTGGCCATGGGGGAGTCTCCCGACGACGTCTTGGCGGCGGCATCAGAAGTGACCGGCAGCGTTGAAGTCGACGGTCTCGCCACTGTACTCGGAACGCTCTAACGCTTGCTGCGCGAGCATTTCGTCGATTGTTCGAGGGCACTGTCAGCCTGAACTACCTGCAATCGGCTAGGATCGTTCGAGTTCGCCCAAAGTTTCTGCGCTGTTGTTGCGTGGAAGGTGGCAAACCGGGAGGGCTGTCCGAGCGGCCGATGGAGCCAGTCTTGAAAACTGGTGGGCAGAAATGTCTCGTGGGTTCGAATCCCACGCCCTCCGCAGTAGACCACGCCCCAGATGCTTGGCCCAGCTAAAAATCGATGATTGGACATGAGTGAGCGACCAACTTCGCCCCCGGACGGCTGGTTCAACGAACCTTAAGACGGTTGCTCGTCATGGGCGCCTGAAGAAGTCGAACGCCGTAAAGACGGTCGCTAAGTTCATCGCGGCCAGCATGGCCGTTGTCCTGGTCAGCGGGGTTTCCGTGGCTGCCATTGCGGCCTATGATGTTGCTGCGAGCGCTCAGCCCGGCGTGCACCTCGCCAATGAAACCAATGGCCCGGTGCCTTCAATCGGCGCCATCGATGGCGGTGTGAACATGCTCGTTGTGGGCAGCGACAGCCGCGTCGGTCAAGACGCGGTCTTCGGTCCCGAGGATTCCACCGGCGACCTCAACGACGTGACGATGCTGCTGCACATTTCCGAAGACCACAGCAACGCCTCAGTCATCAGCTTTCCCCGCGATATGTTTGTTGCCATTCCGTCGTGCCCCAACCCCAAGGGTGGCTCGTTCAGCGCCATGAGCCGACAGAAGATCAACACCACCCTCACCTACGGAGGGCTCGCCTGCACGGTCAAAACGGTGGAGAGTCTTACCGGTCTTTCTATTCCATTCGCGGCCGAGGTACAGTTCAGTGGAGTTATGGCCATGTCATCCGCTGTCGGCGGTGTACCGGTGTGCGTAGCCAGTCGCATCGAAGACGAATACACCGGAACATTCCTCGACCCGGGCGAGCATGTGCTTGAGGGTTTTGAGGCCCTGCAATTTTTGCGCACCCGTCACGGTATCGGCGATGGTGGCGACCTGACTCGAATCAATAACCAGCAATTGTTCATGTCGTCACTTGTGCGCACCATCAAGAGCGCTGACACCCTGTCGGACCCGACCAAGGTGTACGCCTTGGCTAAGGCCGTTACGGCCAACATGCGGCTGTCCGACAGCCTGAACAGCGTCACTACCCTTGCATCAATCGCTATTGCGCTTAAAGACATCGACCTCAATCAGGTTGTTTTTGCGCAGGTGCCAACGGGCAGCACAACGGGTGGCCAAAAAGCCATCCAGCCGGCTTTTGATGAGTTGTTTGCGGCAGTTGCTGCCGATGAACCGCTCACCCTCGGCGGAACCACCGGCAGAGGTACCGAGACCGACCCGAACGCTCCCGTTCAGACTGACCCGCTCACGCCCGATCCTGCCGCGACCGCAGCCCCCGCTGCCACAGAGGCCCCGGGCGTCGTGCTTTCGGATTCGGTGACCGGGCAGACTGCTGGCGACTACACCTGCACCAGGGGTCGCACCCTGAAAAACCAGTAGCGCCATAGGATCTTCGGTGGCATCCGTAGCGTGGTTAGACCGGATGCCCGCGGTACGGCTAGGATAGGCAGGTATGTTTGCGTAAGTAAACATCAAGGAGACGTCGCATAGTTCGGCTTAGTGCACCACCCTGCTAAGGTGGAGTACCCGCAAGGGTACCGAGGGTTCAAATCCCTCCGTCTCCGCACAATATCTTTCGCTCAATCGCCGCGATTCTGTGCGACATTTGTCACGATGCGAAGTGTGACTGCATCCGACGCTTACCGAAATTAGACGTTTGCCTGCACGATCACCGGGGCCGGCGAAGCCGGATGGCACCTCTCGTCGTAGATGGATCGACGACCGAGTTGCCCTGTGTGATCTGCAGCGATCCGACCGCCACCATGCGCCTTGCCGCCCGACGGGCTGGCTCCATGAGATTCCGCCAATCCTTACCACCGATTGCTCGAGCCGCGTCGGAGGGGCAGATTGAGGCACCGGCAGATCGTGTCGACAGTAGAAGCTCAATCGTGCGCTCCAACTGTCGGTCAGTGTCGCTGACGCCGTGTCGCTTGCAGGCATCGGAGCAGTACTTTACGTTCGCCCAGTCGCGCGCCCAGGACGCACGCCAGGTGATGCGGCGCCCACACGATGCGCAGGTGCGCTCTACGGGGGCGGACTCTTCGAGGTCGGATGCACGTTGTCGGTGGGCCATCGTTTTATTCTGCACCGAACGTCTTCGAACAAAGAGGGAAATTTAGAATTTTCAGCGTGCTGGGAAACGCAAGAACGTGGCGTGCATGACCTGGCCGGTCACACACGCCACGTTTTTTTATTTCTGGGGAATTTAGTGGGCGACGGTGGAGCGTTTGATGTTTTTCGCTTCTTCGAGAGTCAACTCGATGTCGGCGAAGGCCGGGTCGTCCGCGAAGGATTTCATGCGAGCGATGCGGTAAATGATGAGGCCGTAGAGGCACTTGGCGAGAATATCTGCCACTGAGTAGCCAATTTGCAGGCCGACCCATGCGTCTGACCCTTCAATCCCGAGCCCCGGAAGCAGGTAGGCAATGGGGTAAACACCCCAGGTGGCCAGCAGGAGCAATCTAAGCAGGCTGATGGTCTTGCGCACGGTTGCCGGTTGGCGATCAAGGGACCGCGTCAGCTCGACGAAGAGCACGTAGAGAATGTATGCGAACGGGATAGAGGACAGCGCGCCGAAGATGCCACGCGTAAGGTTATCCGCCGCCATTTCACCAGGATATCCGAGGGCGATCATAAGGGCGGCAGCGGGAATCAGTCGACTCAGCAGACTGCTCTGCACCTTGCGAGCCAGCGCCAGAACCGCCACGAGCTCAAGAAGAAGCAGGGGCACAGTGAGTAACCAGTCTACGTAGCGGTAGCCCTCGTTAAAGGATGCTCCGGCGACTTGGACATAGTCACCGCGACCGCCGATGGCCTGAGTGACGAAGGCGTCGGTAAAGGAGTTGAATATTCGAAAGTAGTGGTAAGCCGCGATGCCGGTTACAATCGCCGCTACAGTCATGGCCTGTCGGTATCTCGGCAGCACTCGCGGCAGGCAGATGACGAGAAAGATTGACGTGAAGAGCTGCGAGGCGATCACAAGGGAAAAAACGTTGTAGATGGTGTCGTATTGAATTTGGGTGAGGGAGTCGGGAATCAAGGTGTCCTCTTACTATCCACGAGCGTGCGCTGAAGTTACCGGAGTGGAACGGAGCATGAAACGGGAATTGAATATGTCCCACAATGTGCTCACACATTGATAATACAGCGGGAGTGGCTATGAGCAGGCTCTGTAAACGCTGTGAATGGTGGCGCGAACGTGGGCTTACACACAGTTCATTATTTAGGTACTGACAGTTTCAGGCGATACGTTCTCGGCATCAGCATTGCGCGCAGTGCTGCACTCTTCAGATGAGCAGTAACTCCCAGAAATTAGGCTGTGTCAGCACTATTCTAAGAACACGCAATTCGATCTGCGCCCCACACGCGCAGTGAACGAAGGAGCACCTGTGACGTCCGCTGCTCATGCCCCCCTCGTCATACTTGGTGGCGGTCTGGCCGGGCTATCCCTGGCGGCCAGGCTGGCTCGAGAGCGACGCGGCCCGCGCGTCGTGCTGCTGGAATCGCGCACCTCGTACCACGACGATCGCAGCTGGTGTTTCTGGCGACCGGAACGGCACGACCTATCTCATTTGGTATCGCATCGTTGGAAAAGCTGGACTTTTTCCGACAGTGACGGACTTATTTTTCGGCACGCGGTACCGGGGCTTGCCTATCAGTACATTCGAGGCAGTGATTTTTACGCTCATGCGCAGGCTGAAATCACGGCATCTGAACGGATTGACCTCCGCTTGGGCGTAGCCGTCAAGAATGTCACCGCGATCTCTGATGGTGTACAGGTTGAGACCAGCGTGGGTACCGTGATTGCCGGTCAGGTCATAGATACCCGGCCACGAGCAACCGCGGCCATGCTGTACCAGAGTTTTGTGGGCTTTGAACTCGAGCGTGACGATGCGTTACCATTCGACCCACGCGAGGTGACGCTCATGGGCTCTCTCGATGCTGACACCGAAGGCTTGCGATTTGTGTACGTGCTGCCGCTGGGGCCACACCGGGCGATTGTGGAGTGGACGCGCTTTGGCGGGGCGCCTATTGGCCAGGAGCGGTTGACCGGCGAGCTGAATTACGAACTGACCAAACTCGGTCTGGCCGGCGCGCGCCGAGTGCGTGCCGAGGGGGGAGTGCTGGCGATGGGGTTGGGTCGTCCGACGTCCCCAATGATTGAACGGGTGGTGGTTGCCGGCAACGCCGGTGGGGCGCTGCGACCTGCTTCAGGCTACGGCTTTTTACGAATTCAGCGGTGGGCGAAGCTGTGCACTGAACGCCTTCTGGCTGGTTACGATGCGGTCGGTCATCCGCCGGAGCCCCGGGTACGCAGCGCTTTTGACCGCATCTTCTTGCAGGCTGTTCGGGCGCAGCCGGAGCGCACCGCAGACTACTTTCTCGCCCTGGCGCGCGGAGTACCCCCCTCGGCGCTAGTGCGATTTCTCAGCGACGGCGCCCGGCCCGCAGACTATGCACACATTATCTCAAGCCTGCCCTGGGTTCCCTTCCTGTCCCAATTGGCCGCTCCTGCGCGTTACAGCCCGGCCTCGCCCTCGCCAGCTTTCATCAGCACACCGGACACGGGTGTTGAGCAATGATCGGCCAACTCGTTCCGAATCGTGGTGGATTCACCCGTATTAGCCCAAGGTACCCCAGTGTGCCCGTAGAGACCGTGGTTTTTTCGACGCTCGCACTGGTAACCCTAGCTGGCTTGGGCCTTGGAGTGCCGCTGCCCTCGCCCGCGGTCCAAGTCGTTCTCCTAGGTGTTCTGGTCGGCATTCTGGGGCTCCCCCATGGTGCTCTCGATCCGCTGATTGCGCGCCGGTGTGGCCTCTGGAGTACACCGTTGGGTTTCGCTGGGTTCAATGTTGCGTACATTGTCATTGTCGTTGGCGTGGTGCTGCTCTGGCTCGCGCTTCCGGTAGCGAGTCTGGTTATTTTTCTGCTGGTTTCAGCGCTGCACTTTGGTTCGGACTGGAACTCTCACCGGGCCTTGTGGCTGCGATTCCTGACTGGCTTCGGGCTTCTGAGTGTGCCCGCGCTATCGCACCCCGAGGGGGTAAAGGCGGCCTATGAAGTACTGGCGGGTGAGGGTGGGGCCATGGTCGCAGCAGTGCAGCAAATGTTAGGGCCACTCGCATTAGTCAGCCTGCTTCTAGCAGCGGTCGTCGCGCTGCGACATCGGTGGCACGAGAGCGCTGAAATCGTACTTGCTACGGCGCTCGCCCTCGTCACAGATCCGCTTGTCTTTTTCCTGCTTTACTTCTGCGCCCTTCACAGTCTGAGGCACTTGAAGGCGGGGTTTCAGGCCGAAAGGACCGGTGGCCGGCTAACCGTTTTGATTGTGCTGGTTTACACGGTGGTGCCCCTGCTGTCGGTAGGAGCTTTGTTTCTCTGGCTCGGCCCCGGTGCCGCCCCCAGCGAACAGATCGTGCAGGTGGTATTTATCGGGTTAGCCGCCCTTACGGTGCCCCACATGTTGGTAGTGACGCAAGAGAATCGTCAGCAACGGCTGGCGAGGACAACTCAAACTGAGCGCTAGCTCAGAGTTGCCCCGACGGTCCCATCCTGGCTTGCACTGTGTGCGTTTTTGCACTTAGTGTAAGCACGTGTTTTCCGCTAATCTCACCCGCGACCGCCGCACAGAGCAAAAAGCACGGTACCGTCAGGCCATCCTGGATGCCGCTGATTCCCTTATTCGGGAGCGAGGCAAAACGCAGTTCAGCGTTGACGAACTAGCACTGCGAGCCGACGTCTCGAGGCGGACCGTGTTCAATCACTTCTCATCACTTGAGGATGTCGTGATGACAGCCTGTACGCGATTGCTCACGGCCGCCGTTGACGAGTTTCGTGCGGCGACGGCTTCCACTCCTGCGGCAGATGAAAGCCGTCA
>Ga0307486_1001765_pt1 | contig 15937 bp, 10 predicted proteins | sample CBIW02metaG_FD_203663 | JGI IMG/M metagenome (GOLD analysis project Ga0307486, IMG submission 203663) | Sea-ice brine microbial communities from Beaufort Sea near Barrow, Alaska, United States - CBIW 0.2 | ecosystem: Environmental > Aquatic > Marine > Coastal | place: USA: Alaska | collected... | reverse complement strand
TGGATGGCTTAGAAATAGAAATCGGAGGAAGCTTCATTTACCTTGCCCTGGACAACCTACAGTTCTGCGGTGACTTTGATGCACCGACCGGTTATACGGTAAGCATCGATCAGGATCCTATTAAAGTGATAAATGCCAATGCCGTAAGCTTTGCTTTTGCCGGTGCGGAAATAGGCACTGCTTATAATTATACCTTTTCCAGTGACGGGGGAGGAACCAATGTTTCGGGCAGTGGCACCATCGCCACGGCCACGGACCAAATCACGGGAATAGACCTCAGTGGTTTGGGAGTGGGCACAGTGACTCTGTCGGCCACCTTGACTGATCCCTCAGGCAATACCGGATCAGCGGCAACTGATACCAAGCAGAAAATTGCAAACGAGGTTCCTGTGGCTACAGCACCGACCGCACCGGTAGTGACCGAAGATGATGTTGCCGTAAAATTGGCAGACGACATTCAGGTAGCCGACGGGGATGGCGAAGACCAGACAGTTACGTTCACCATTACGGGAGGAACCGTAACTCTAGGGACTACGGGTATCACCTTTGGTGGATCTGGAAACAGCTCTGCGAGTTTCACTGCTTCAGGTACGCTGGGAGCTATTAATACTGCATTGGATGCAGGGAAATTTACCCCGACACCGGATTTATATGGAACAGGGGCAGGAACAATTGCTTTTGTGGCAAATGATGTACTTGTGAATTCCAATAGGGCTTCTGTTACTTTTGATATAGCAGGGGTGAATGATGATCCGACTATAACAGGACTTCCATCTGATGTTCTCGTACAAGAGGATGTGGCGAGCCCATTGGATCTAACAAGTATTACTTTGGAAGACAAAGATTCAGAATCAGGATCATTGGATTTAGTGCTTTCGGCATCAAGCGGAACTATGACGATTGCTGCTTCACCAGGTATTTCATTTGCTGGAAATGCAACAAACAGAATCACGATTTCTGGAAGTTTGGTGAATTTGAATGCATACCTAGATATTCCTTCCAATATTCTGTATTTAAGTCAGCAAAATTTGAATGGAGAAAATGCTGCGACCATAACGGTATCTGCCAATGATAATGGAAATACCGGGACTGGAGGAGGAGGAGATGTATCGCTTGGTTCGATTAATGTCGATATCATCGCTGTCAATGATGATCCAACTTTAATTGGTTTTCCTACTGATATTTCGGTACAGGAAAATCTGGCGAGCAATGTGGACCTGTCTTCAGCCACTTATGGAGATGTGGATGCCGGGTCAAATAATATCCAATTAGAAATTGTCGCTAATGTAGGTACGCTGACAGGATCTGGAGGAGGTATAACAGTGATAGGATCTGGAACAGGAACTTTGACACTTAATGGAACTGCTTTAAATATTGACAATTACTTAAATTCAGCATCCAATTTTCAATATACAGGTCCTATAGGAACAAGTGGAGATAATGCCGCTAGACTGGACTTGACTGCCAATGATGGTGGAAATACTGGTACCGGTGGTGGATTCAATGTGGTTTTAGGGTCTGTGAATATTGATATTTCGGCAATTCCCATAGTTACTTCAGTTTCTGTTCCTGCGAATGCAACTTACCTAGCTGGGCAAAACTTAGATTTCACGGTTAATTTCAGTGAAAACGTAACGGTGAATACAGGTGGAGGAATCCCTCAACTTAGTTTGACGATTGGAGCGACAACCCTTCAGGCAGTGTACCAAAGTGGCTCAGGTTCTAGTGCGTTACTGTTCCGCTATACGGTACAACAAGGCGATCTGGATACCGATGGAATAGCAGTTGGAACCCTTTCGGCGAACGGCGGTACACTAAGAGATGCAGTTGGGACCGATGCCAACCTTACATTAAACAGTGTGGGTTCAACAAGTGCAGTACTGGTAGATGCGGTAGCGCCAACGGTTACCTCGGTGACTGTTCCTGCGAATGCAACTTACCTAGCTGGGCAAAACTTGGATTTCACGGTTAATTTCAGTGAAAACTTAACGGTGAATATTGCTGGAGGTACCCCTCAACTTAGTTTGACAATTGGAGCGACAAGCCTTCAGGCTGCTTACCAAGGCGGTACAGGTTCTAGTGCGTTACTTTTCCGCTATACGGTACAATCAGGCGATCTGGATACCGATGGAATAGCAGTTGGAACCCTTTCGGCGAACGGCGGTTCACTAAGAGATGCAGTTGGGAACGATGCCACCCTTACTTTAAATAGTGTAGGTTCAACAAGTGCAGTTCTGGTAGATGCGGTAGCGCCAACGGTTACCTCGGTGACTGTTCCTGCGAATGCAACTTACCTAGCTGGGCAAAACTTGGATTTCACGGTTAATTTCAGTGAAAACGTAACGGTGAATACAGGTGGAGGAATCCCTCAACTTAGTTTGACAATTGGAGCGACAACCCTTCAGGCAGTGTACCAAAGTGGCTCAGGTTCTAGTGCGTTACTTTTCCGCTATACGGTACAACAAGGCGAACTGGATGCCGATGGAATAGCAGTTGGAACCCTTTCGGCGAACGGCGGTACACTAAGAGATGCAGTTGGGACCGATGCCAACCTTACATTAAACAGTGTGGGTTCAACAAGTGCAGTACTGGTAGATGCGGTAGCGCCAACGGTTACCTCGGTGACTGTTCCTGCGAATGCAACTTACCTAGCTGGGCAAAACTTGGATTTCACGGTTAATTTCAGTGAAAACTTAACGGTGAATATTGCTGGAGGTACCCCTCAACTTAGTTTGACAATTGGAGCGACAAGCCTTCAGGCTGCTTACCAAGGCGGTACAGGTTCTAGTGCGTTACTTTTCCGCTATACGGTACAATCAGGCGATCTGGATACCGATGGAATAGCAGTTGGAACCCTTTCGGCGAACGGCGGTTCACTAAGAGATGCAGTTGGGAACGATGCCACCCTTACTTTAAATAGTGTAGGTGGTACTACTAATGTTTTAGTAGATGCGGTTGCTCCAACAGCTTTAGGTCAAGACTATACTGCAGTTTTGGGTGCAGATGGCACAATCACAATTCAAGCTATTGATGTAGATGGAGGCTCAAATGATGCAGGAGAAAATGTAACTTTAAAAATAAATTTAGATACTTTTTCTTGCTCAGATATTGGCATTCCGGTAACAGTAACTCTTACCGTAACCGATGCTGCAGGTAATTCATCTACTGCAACTGCTATTGTAACTGTAGAAGATAATAAAATCCCAAGCATTGAAACCTTAGCTACGATCAATGTAAAAGCAGACACAGGCGTTTGTACATATGATAGTTCACAATTAACTGTGCCAGATGCAAATGATAATTGTAGTGTTGCAAGTGTACTTGCTACTCCAGTTATTCTGGAATTAGGAGAAAATATAGTTACCTGGACAGTTACTGACGGTTCTGGATTAACAGAAACTTCTATGCAAAGCGTAACTGTAGTTGATTCTCAAAATCCAACGATTGAAACCTTAGCTACGATCAATGTAAATGCAGACACAGGAGTTTGTACTTATGATAGTTCACAATTAATTGTGCCAGATGCAAATGATAACTGTAGTGTTGCAAGTGTACTTGCTACTCCAGTTAGTCTGGAATTAGGAGAAAATATAGTTACCTGGACAGTTACTGACGGTTCTGGATTAACAGAAACTTCTATGCAAAGCGTAACAGTAGTTGATTCTCAAAATCCAACGATTGAAACCTTAGCTTCGATCAATGTAAATGCAGACACAGGAGTTTGTACTTATGATAGTTCACAATTAATTGTGCCAGATGCAAATGATAACTGTAGTGTTGCAAGTGTACTTGCTACTCCAGTTAGTCTGGAATTAGGAGAAAATATAGTTACCTGGACAGTTACTGACGGTTCTGGATTAACAGAAACTTCTATGCAAAGCGTAACAGTAGTTGATTCTCAAAGTCCAACGATTGAAATCTTAGCTACGATCATTGTAAATGCAGACACAGGCGTTTGTACATATGATAGTTCACAATTAAGTGTGCCAGATGCAAATGATAATTGTAGTGTTGCAAGTGTACTTGCTACTCCAGTTAGTCTGGAATTAGGAGAAAATATAGTTATCTGGACAGTTACTGACGGTTCTGGATTAACAGAAACTTCTATGCAAAGCGTAACAGTAGTTGATTCTCAAAGTCCAACGATTGAAACTTTAGCTACGATCAATGTAAATGCAGACACAGGCGTTTGTACTTATGATAGTTCACAATTAACTGTGCCAGATGCAAATGATAATTGTAGTGTTGCAAGTGTACTTGCTACTCCAGTTATTCTGGAATTAGGAGAAAATATAGTTACCTGGACAGTTACTGACGGTTCTGGATTAACAGAAACTTCTATGCAAAGCGTAACAGTAGTTGATTCTCAAAATCCAACGATTGAAATCTTAGCTACGATCATTGTAAATGCAGACATTGGAGTTTGTACTTATGACAGTTCGCAATTAACTGTGCCAGATGCAAATGATAATTGTAGTGTTGCAAGTGTTCTTGCTACTCCAGTTATTCTGGAATTAGGAGAAAATATAGTTACCTGGACAGTTACTGATGGTTCTGGATTAATAGAAACTTCTATGCAAAGCGTAACAGTAAAAGATACACAGTTGCCAGTTCCATCACTAAACCAATTAAACGACATCACTGCAGAATGTGAAGTATTAGCAGCTGACATTATAATACCGTCTGCTACTGATAATTGTGATGGAGAAGTGAAGGTTTCTCATAATGCAACTTTCCCTATTACTGCACAAGGAACAACCGTTATAACCTGGAGTTTTGAGGATGCCAATGGAAACATTGCTACCCAGATCCAGGATGTAGTTATCGAGGATGTATCTGCTCCAGTTCCAGATGTGGCGAGCTTGGAAGAGATCACGGCAGAATGCAAAGTTGTGGAAGCAGATGTTACTGTTCCAACAGCCACCGATAATTGTGGCGGAACGATAAGTGTAACTCACGATGCTAGCTTCCCAATTACAATGCAAGGACTTACGCAGATCACCTGGAGTTTTGAAGATGCCCATGGAAATAGTGCAACGCAAACTCAAAATGTGATGATAGAAGATACTACTGCTCCGGTTCCGGATGTGGCAACACTGGAGGATATCGAGGAGGAATGTGAGGCAATCACTATAGAAGCGCCTACCGCCACCGATTCTTGTGTTGGAAGCATCACGGGAACTACGCTGGATCCACTTAGTTATTTTGAAGAAGGAGAGTTTATGATCCTTTGGGAGTTTAATGATGGCAATGGAAACGTCGCAACTCAAGAACAATGGGTCACGGTGAAAGACCATACCGCACCGTTAGTAAGTGCCCAGGACTTAACGGTCATCGTAGGTCAGGATGAACCTGCTGTGATCAGCCCTGAAGCGGTGAACGATGCTTCCTCGGACAATTGTAGTGAGATCGTGTTTTCTTTGGATAAAGACACCTTCATTAAACCAGGGGTTTATGAGGTAGTCCTTAGCGGGACCGATGCTTCAGGGAACACCTCGCAAGCAACGGCAAAAATTACCGTGAAGCGTGAAGGTGCAGATCCTATGGAAGTTCATGTAGTGCCAACGATGTTGAGCAGAACCAGTATTGCCAAGGTGATTCTTCCCTTTCGAGGCAGGATCATGGAAGTGCAGGTGATAGAGGTGGAGACTAATAAGTATAAGGTTTTTGATGGGAACAAAAAGAATGTGATGGAGATTGATGTTGCCCCCATGAAAGGGACCTTATTGGTGAAGGTATTGGACAACGAAGGGAATTTTCATTTGATAAAATTAATTGCACTTTAAAAGACATATTTTTATGACTACTAAATATATACTACTAAGCTTGTTTCTTTGCTCTTTGAGCATCAGCGTCTCAGGACAGCAACTCATACGACCTGTGATCACAGGAGCTCCCTTCCTGCAAATTGTTCCCGATGCTCGCGCAGGAGGAATGGGAGAGACTGGTGTGTCCACCGTCCCGGATGCCTATTCACAGTTTCACAACCCTGCAAAGTTCCTTTTTATGGAGGAAGGAGCCCAGGGGATCGGATTATCGTATATCCCACAATTCGTGGGCTATGCCGATGATATCTTTTATGCCAATGCAGCTTATTATAACAAGCTCTCCGATCGGGCAGCCATCAGTGGCTCCCTTACGTATTTCAATTTTGGAAATGTGAACCTGGAGGAGGAAATGGGAGATCAGATCATTACCCAGGGAAGTTTTGTGCCGAATGAATTCGCGGTGGATTTCTCCTATAGCTTGAAGCTGAACGATAGGTTTGGTATGGCAGTAACAGCCAGGTACATCCGCTCTGACATTACCGATTCCCAGGCCAATACGACGGCGGAATTAAAAACAGGACAGGCCATCAGTGCCGATGTTTCCGGGTTCTATACCTCGATGCCTTTCGATCAGCATGTGAATCGATGGACCGCAGGATTTAATTTAAAGAATGTGGGTTCCAAGCTAAAATATTCCAATGAATCGGGATTTGATTATCCGCTGCCCACCTCGCTGAAACTTGGAGGAGGTTATCACATAGCAACCTCAACAAAGGATTATCTTTCCTTTTATGTGGAAGCCCTTAAATACCTGGTTCCAGCTACCGATGACAACAGGAACATCCCGGATGATTCTGCTATTGGAGGGATCTTTAATTCCTTTGCCGACGCACCGGACGGCATCTCGGAAGAATTAAAAGAGGTGATCCTATCCCTGGGAGGCGAACTTAATTTCAATGAGAATCTTACGGTGAGAACGGGATTGGTTACTCAAAACAAGGACAAGGGATATAGAAACCATGTGACCTTTGGGGTCGGACTGATCCTGAATAACTTCATGTTCGATTTTGCATACCAGAGCCCGATCTCGAGTTACATCAATTTTAGCCAGGACAAGGTAATTAAAGTATCGATCTCATTTAAGTTCGATAAGCCGGCAAAGATGGCAACGGTGGAGCCGATAGGGAAAGTATTGAATTAAAAATGATCAGAGTCTGCTAAGACTTTCAAGCGCCTTTAGATTTATCTAAAGGCGCTTAGTTTTTATGATAAAAGGTGCAGCCCTAAAACCTAATAAATAGATTTGAGACCTTAGACTTGAGAGAATAGATAAAAGTGAAAAGTTCCTATATTTATTTCCTTCTCACTCTTCCTATCATTTCTTCAAGCTCTAACTTCAGACTTCGTACTTCAAACTTCGTACTTCAAATCACATTTCCAATAATTCTTCCAGAAAAGCTCTTTTATTGGAAAGTCTCGGGATTTTGTGTTGGCCTCCCAGTTTATCATGTTTTCTCAGCCAGTCATAAAAAAGGCCCTTCCTGGCCGGGTGTATAGTAGGCAAATTGAGAGTCAAATTGTTAAATCGCTTGGCTTCATAGTCAGAGTTAAGTTGTTGCAGGGCAAAATCCAGTTCTGTAGTAAAAAACTGCATGTTTTGAGGAGGGTCTTTGAATTCTATTATCCATTCATGTGCTCCCTTTTCCTTTCCTTTCATAAAAATTGGAGCGGCAGTATATTCAACAATTTCGCAGCCTGTAACCTGTGAAGCAATTTTCAATGCATTGTCCGTATTTTCAATGATCAATTCTTCTCCAAAAACGTTGATATGGTGCTTGGTCCTACCCGAAACTTTGATCCTATAAGGACTAATAGAAGTGAATCTTAAGGTGTCCCCAATTTTATAACGCCAGAGCCCAGCATTGGTGGTGATTACAATAGCATAATTAGGGCCTATTTCCACTTCACTCAAGGGAATGACTCGTTCAGTATGAGTGCCGTATGTATCCATTGGAATAAATTCATAAAAGATTCCATAATCCAGCATCAACAACAATCCATCTGCATGGTTTTGATCCTGACAAGCGAAGAAACCTTCAGAGGCATTATAAATTTCATAATACCGAAAATCTGTTTTGGGCAATAAATTATGAAACTGCTGTGCATAAGGATCAAAATTGACCCCCCCGTGAAAGTAAGCCTCCAGGTTTGGCCAGACTTCAAATAAATTTCCTTTGCCGCTTGTTTCCAATACATTGTTAAGCAAGACCAACATCCATGAAGGAACCCCGGCAAGGCTGGTAACATTTTCCTTGACGGTTTCATCTACAATTGCCTGCATTTTTATCTCCCAATCACTCATCAGGGAAATTTCACTGCTTGGAGTGCTGCTGAACTCTGCCCAAAATGGCATATTATCAATCAGGATGGCCGATAAATCTCCGTATGTGGTTCCGTTATTCCTATAAATATCTTTGCTTCCACCCAGTCTAAGACTCTTCCCAGTGAATAATTGTGACTGTGGATTATTGTTCAGGTACATGCACAACAAATCTTTACTGGTTGCATAGTGGCAATTCTCCAATGAGTCGTCACTTACTGGAATAAATTTGCTTTTAGCGTTAGTAGTGCCGCTTGATTTGGCGAACCACCGAATTGGTGTTGGCCAGAATATATTATTTTCACCTAGCCTGCTTCGCTCAATTTTGGATTCATAGTCTTCATAATTATGTAGAGGAACCCTTTGGGCAAAAGTTTGGTAATTTGAGATTTCTGAAAATTCGTATTTTTTGCCAATTTCAGTATTTCTGGCCTTGCTAATTAAACCCCTAAGAAGTTCATTTTGAACCTCATTGGGATATTTTATAAACAATTCCATTTGATGTATCCGTTTTTTTAAAAACCAGGATGCTATAGAGTTTACTAATGTTATTGGCATTATTCTTTTTTATCTTTAAAAGGTCTTTAAAAGCTTTGAAATATCGTAATATTCGGTCAAAATTAAAAACTAATCTGGAAATATTCATTATTCATTTCCATTAAAAATAAACAAAAAACCATGAAGTACGAAGGTGTTTTGAGAAAAATGAAAACTGAGCTCCAAAAGGAAGTCCAATATTACATGATTTTTAATTCCGATTTCTTGCATCTCAACCAAATTCTGGATAAAACCATCAGTATAAATTTTTTAAGATATCATTGTTTAAACTGCGAATTGCAGAAGAAAATTTTTGCACAGGGATTTTGTTACAATTGTTTTACTTCGATCCCCCAATCTGGAAACTGGATCATAAATCCGGAAATGAGCACTGCTCATTTGGATATTGAAGACCGCGATCTGGTTTATGAAAAAGAAGTTCAGTTAAAACCACATGTGGTATACCTGGCCAATTCCAGCAACGTAAAGGTGGGGGTTACCAGAAAAACTCAAATTCCTACCAGATGGATTGATCAGGGTGCACATGAGGCTATTGAAATTGTGGAAGTTCCCAACAGATATTTGGCAGGGATTACCGAAATGGCCCTCAAACAATACGTATCTGATAAAACCAATTGGAGAAAAATGCTGACCAACAATATCATTGATCTCAATCTGGAAGAAGAACGCGAAAAATTAAAGAAATATATTCCTGAAGCCGCCCAGGAATATTATCTGGCGAACAATAAAGAAACCGAGATCGTTTTTCCGGTTTTAGAATATTCTAAAAAAATAAAAACGCTGAAGCTCACTAAAACTCCTTATTTTGAAGGAGTCCTTAAGGGAATAAAAGGTCAATATTTGTTGTTTCAAGACGGCACCGTATTTAATGTTCGGAATCACGAAGGTTTTGTAGTAGAGATAAATGTGAGATAATGAATCGGCAAATAAATCCATATCCGAACTTATTGAACAACCCCACATTTCGGGATAAAACAAAATTATACCTAACAGGTTTTTGTAACCTGTTAGGTTTGTCGCATTCAAAAGCTAGTACCGGCTATTTTGAATGAATATTATCAAGATTTTCAAACTTTGGAGGATAAATTAAAACAATTATTGCCCCAAAATTAATATGATGCAATTCGGTCTTGAAGAAATAACAGTTAAAAAGATCAATGATGTTTTTTCACGTTTTGCTGAAATAAAAGAAGTGGTTTTGTATGGTTCTAGAGCATTGGGAAACCATAAGACAGGTTCGGACATTGATAGAACTATTCTTTCCGATAAAATAGAAATGTCAACTCTTTATAAAATTGAAAGGGAGTTGGATGAGTTATTTTTACCTTATACAATAGATCTTTCTGTTTACAGCCATATTCAAAGTCCTGATTTATTAGAACATATTAAAAATGTAGGTAAAATATTTTATTCTGACTCAACAAATTTTCGCTAATTTTTTTTGATTGTGTCCTGGGCTTTTTTCTTTCCGCTTAAAAATCCACCCAAAATATCACGTGCCACATCTTCAACCTTCTTTTCCTGCTGAGTACTCACCGAATCTTTTTTAGATTCCGGAACTACAGCCAGACTATCAGCACTTTTTGGAGGAAGTTTTCCTCCTTTTAAGATGTTTGAGATTGCATCAAGTCCTTTTTGAGTGTAAGCCCCTTTTTGTTCCTCTATTATTTTTTGAGTGAGAGAATTGACGGCTTGCTGCGTGTTTAACGTGATTTTAGGATTCTGAAAACTGCCCGTCAAACCTACTGGTAAAGCAACCGTCATGTCCTGAACATTCGATGCACTCAATTTAGCAAGAGTTCCGCCAATCTCACTTCCCAGCATTTTTGCGGGAACATCCAGAGTAAGGTTATAATTCATTGTATTGTCAAAGCCGTGACTTCCTGCCACATTGATGTTTATGCCTTTTATTTTAAAATTAAAAGGCGTTATTTCGGCTTTACCATTTTGAAATGTGACCTTTCCCTTTAAGTGATCCAGATTGATATCCTTAAAATCTAAAAATTTCAATTGTTCGTCAAGTTTTGATAACAAGGCAAGCTTCTCCGGTTGTACTTTTGCCGTTAAAATTTCTGCTAAGGCATTTCCCATTAGGCTAGTTAGCTGAGGGGTGAGGTCTTCATTTAAATTTCCAGATAGATTCATCTGTGTTTGAAGTTTTCCCTGCAAGGCAGTAGCAATTGGTGCCAATGCCTGTAAAAGTTCTAAGCCTTCAAAAGATTTTGCAATATCCAGAGAATTTAATTTCACGTCCATTTTAAAAGTGGACACCGGATTTTTTGTAGAAACATTTCCGTTTAACGCGATTGTGCCGTCAAAAATGTTGGAGGTTACATTTTGAAAAGTCGCGGTCTCGTCAGCGATAATTAACTTTCCTTTTACATTATTTAGAATCAGGTTGTCATAATGAACCCAGTTTACAGCGAAAGTCATTTCGGTATCCAGGAATGAAGGGATCTTAACAACTTCTTTTCCAGTTGGTACATCAATCTTTTTTTCTGTATTCTTTTCAGTCTTTTCTGTAGTTTCTGCGATCCTGAAATCATTTACAGAGAACGTGTTGGAGTTCACTAAAAATTTTCCCTTCAATTTTTGATCGGTAAACAAAAAGCCCATAAAATTCTCGATATTTCCCGAAGCCCTGATATCGGTTTTTCCTGTAGTTAGATTGAGTTCCGGTACACGAACGTTTCCCTGATCGAAATTAAAATTTGCGCTTGAAATCTTCACCTCATTGGGAATTTCTGGTGATTTATAACTGAGATCCCGAATGCTTGCATTCCCGCTACTTTTCACCTTCTGATATTGCTCTTTTTCGATTGAATTCATGTCAAAAGAGGTTGTTACATCTAAAGTTAAAATTCCGTTGAGGTCCTGTTCTATGTCCAAAGGATAAGCCTGTTTGATTTTTGCAAGATTTATCGTTCCCTTAAGCGCCATATCCACCAATTGATTCCCTGTCAGATTTTTGATATTCCCATTTCCGGAAAATACGTCCTGATCTATCCTGAAATTCATTTTATCAATATTGAGATAAGTGTCGTCCATCAGGCCAGTTAGGTTCACAATTTCGGCATTTAAATTAATGTCCTGCACACTTTTTGGTAAACTGGGATATTTAAATGAAGCATTGTTCGAGCTAATTTTAATGTTCATTTTAGGAATATAGGTCTCGTCAACAATTCCTTGAATTTTTCCTTCAACCATGAAGTCTCCGCTGGTTTCAACGTTTTCTATGTTCTTGGCATATTTTTGAGGAATTATTGCCAGAAAATTTTTGAAAGAGGAAGATGGGGTTTTAAAACTCAGGTCAATCTCATTATTATTATCGTTGATCTTAATAAATCCATCGAAGGTGAGCGGTAACTGGTTAATTGTAGCTTTATTTTCAAGAAAAGTGTATTTTAAATTCTTCAGATCCATCTGAATGATAGCATCCAGCGCAACTTTATTACGATTTAAATAATTAACCCCATCATAATCCAGTGAAACAATTGAATTGGTTTCGGTCTTCAATTCAGAAAGCTGAAGGGAGAAATCCCCGGTTCCCGTATGGTTCAATTCTTCCATCTTCAAACTGATTTTTTGGCCTTCATCAAAATAATTCAACCTGGAATTATTCAGCTCGTAATGTTGAAGGTCAAGTTTTATCGGATTTGTAAGGCTATCCCCGGAAGTAGAAACGGCGTCTTTAATAGAAATATCGTAATTATTATTTCCAAGTGAATCAACCTTGATGTTCACAAAAGCATTATTCAGCCTTAACTCATCTATTTTTTTGGGTTCACCACTTCCCTTAAAAAGTTCTTTAATAGACATCTTCAATAAAACCTCTTCACTTAACGCCAAAGTATCTCCGTCAAAGGGAGCCTTGTTAATTACGCTCACGTCTTTTAAGACAAGCGTTGCCTGGGGGAAACTTCGAAATAAAGTTAGGTTCAAATCACTAAATTCTACATGAGCATTTAGATTGTTGTTAACCCCCTTTTTCACCATATCCTTTAATTGTGCTTCGAACACGAAAGGTGCGGCAATCAGGGATATAATAATTAATAACAGTACAATCCCGATTATTTTAAACCATTTTTTCATTTCAATATTTTTTTTCAATTAAGGTACTTGTCCATAATTATGCCATTTTATTTATAAAATTCCGGTAAGTCTAAGGTTTTTGAGCTATTCCTTTAATGAATAAAGAGCGAATAAATTGCGTGTTCCAAAACCTTATTTATGAATGTTAATACGCTAATTTTTTTAGAATACTTCCCAACAAAGTTAAGTTTATGTTAGTTTGTTTTCCTTAATTTGCTGTGAAATTAAATAATTCCCCTCAATTTTCTTAAAGCTATTTTGAATCCACTCAAAAATTATTATATCGCCCTTGGAAGCAATCAGGGAAACCGATTGGAATTGTTGCAATTTGCAATCGATAAAATTCATGCGAATGTTGGAGAAATTCAACAACTTTCAAAAGTTTATGAAACTCCCGCCTGGGGTTTTGAGGGAAGCGCTTTTTTAAACGCCTGTGCACTTGTGAAATCACGCTTTTTGCCTAATAAATTGTTGGAAAAATTGCTCGATATTGAAAATGATTTAGGGCGGACTAGAAGTAGTTTAAAAGGCTACCATAACAGAACTATAGATCTTGATATTTTGATGCTTGAGGATGAAATTATAAATTCGGAAAGCCTGAAATTGCCACATCCGGAAATGCAAAACCGGAAATTTGTGTTGATGCCTCTTGCAGATATTGCCGCGGAAGTGATTCATCCAATATTAAAACGAACCATTTCACAACTTATAAATGAGACGAAGGATACCGATGAAATTAGATGCATTTCGGAAATCCTGAAGAATCCTTCTAAAAATTACAACTTTACAAGTCTTAATTATATAGCTGTTGAAGGGAATATTGGTGCAGGAAAAACCAGTCTGGCAACAATGATCTCAGAAGATTTTAATGCCAAATTGATCCTGGAGCGATTTAAGGATAATCCATTCCTGCCTAAATTTTACGAAGACCAGCATCGATATGCATTTCCACTGGAAATGTCTTTCCTGGCCGATCGTTATCAGCAACTTTCGGACGATTTATCCCAATACAATCTTTTTACAGATTTTGTAGTTTCAGATTACGACGTCTTTAAATCGCTTATTTTTGCCCAAATCACACTCCAGGAAGATGAATATGCCTTGTACAACAAGCTTTTCAGTATTATTTATAAAGAACTGGTAAAACCGGATCTGTATATTTATCTATATCAAAATACAGACAGGTTGCTGGAAAACATAAAAAAACGTGGGCGGGACTACGAACAAAAGATCCAACCTGATTATTTGGTAAAAATAAACCAAAGTTATTTGTCCTACATTAAATCACAAACCAATATAAAAGTTCAAATCATCGATATTTCCGATAAGGATTTTATAAACCACCGCCCGGATTATTTATCTATTTTGGAGGAAATTTCCCCCCAACCCCCGAAGGGGGAGTGAGAATCTACTCCGCCTTCGGGGGTTGGGGGGACTTCGAAAACAAATCCCATAAAACAATGCCGGCACTCACGGCGATATTTAGGGAATGTTTGCTGCCCAGCTGCGGAATTTCCAATACGCCATTACTAGCCGTCACCACTTCCTGTTGCACACCTTTTACTTCATTTCCAAAAATCACAGCATAAGTTTTGCCTTTTTCTGGCTGAAAATTGTTTAACATAGTTGCATTTTCGGCCTGTTCTACAGCGTAGACTTCTACTTTTTCGACTTGTAGTTTATTTACCAAATCCAAAGTGTTTTCCACGTATTCCCAGGCTACAGTTTCGGTGGCACCCAAGGCGGTTTTGTGAATGTCTTTATGTGGTGGCTGTGCAGTAAAGCCACACAGATATATTTTTTGAATCAAAAAAGCATCACAACTTCGAAACACCGAGCCAATATTATTTAAACTCCTAATATTGTCCAGAATCACGATAATGGGTGTTTTCTCAGCATCCTTAAATTCTTCTACGCTTTTGCGAGTTAGTTCGCTGTTCTCTAATTTCCGATTTATTGCCATAAGCGCAAAAGTAGGGAATTATTAAATTTTTGAAAATGCGATCAGATGAAGATTTAATCAATAAAATCCCGGAATTAGAACAAGGAAGAGGGGCAATAGGAGTGCAGCGGCCTGACGCAATTGTGACAGAGCTTTTGAGATATGAATTTCTACCGTTTTATCTGATATTCCCATTACCTCGCCGATTTCTTTATATTTAAGCTGATTATATCTGCTCAACAGGAAGGCTTCCCTGCATTTAGGCGATAATTGTTCGATGGCCACATTAATGATCTCAACCTTTTCGTCATCGACTGTTACCTCGTCAGAATGAAGCTTGTTTAGAGTTTCCCATTTTAAAGTTTCAAGAAGGCTGGTTTCCTTTTTTGATGCCCTCATTCTTTCTATAAACTTATTGTGGCAAGCTTTGAAGAGATAGCTTTTAACCGAAGTTTCAATTCTTAATTCCGTTCTGGATTCCCATAATTTTATAAAAACTTGCTGTACCACATCTTCAGCGAGATCCTTATTTCCAGATAATTTAAGCACGTAACCACAAAGCTTTTTATGATTGTTCGTAAACAAGCTTTCAAAAGCCGCTAAGTCTTTTATCAGCAGGGGGTTGTTTCTTAAAGTTGATATATTTTCTTGTGTGGGGATATAAATATTTTTTGGTAATATAAAAAATAATGTTAAAATATATAGGGGTATTTCAGAAAATTTGCGTCATAGCTATGAATAGAATGCCTAAAACCAGGGAAATGTTAGCATTAATTCATAAGTATCTCAATTCAAATTCTTCGAAAACGGAAGAAAAAGACCTTTTAAATTGGGTTGAGAAAGACGAAACTAACAAAAAGATTTTTATAGAGCAAGTTAAGTTATGGAATTATTCTAATGACGATTCCAATCAGTTCAATACAAATAGGGCTTTTGAAATATTAAAAAGGAAAATTACCAGGTTGCCTGTTAAGAATCAAAATCCTTTTCAAATCCATAAATTCTTAAAATACGCAGCAGTTTTTGTCTTGGGATTGCTATCTTTTTTATGGTTTTCACACTCCGGTCATATAGGATCAAGTCCAAAAGTTGTGGGATTTTAGTATTATGCAAAAATTGTTGTTAGTCTAAATAGAAAAAAATCTACGTTTCTTACTCCCCTGAACTGTGCCCTAAACGCTTTTATTTTTGCGTTGA
>Ga0307486_1001762_pt1 | contig 15954 bp, 14 predicted proteins | sample CBIW02metaG_FD_203663 | JGI IMG/M metagenome (GOLD analysis project Ga0307486, IMG submission 203663) | Sea-ice brine microbial communities from Beaufort Sea near Barrow, Alaska, United States - CBIW 0.2 | ecosystem: Environmental > Aquatic > Marine > Coastal | place: USA: Alaska | collected... | reverse complement strand
GGTGAGCTGGCTTATCCCAGTATAGAAGAACAGGCTGCGCAACTTCTCTATTCGGTTATTAAAGGGCACGCCTTTAGTGATGGTAATAAACGTATTGGTTCTTTTCTATTCGTATGGTTTCTTGAACGAAACAATTACCATCTTGATTCAAAAGGAAAGCGAAAAATAAATGATAATGCTTTAGTTAGTCTTGCCTTAGCGGTGGCACAAAGTGCTCCAGATCAACGAGCAATAATTCAGAAACTAATAATCAACCTAATTAAAGATTAAGCACATAAAACCTTCCGCGTAATCCGTTTTAATCCGTGAAATCCGTGTTTAAACTAATCCGTGGAATCATTTTTTAAATCCGTGGAATCAACACAAATATTGATTAAAAGAAAAAGCATCTCGCAGCAAAGCATTTTCATATGAAAAAACAATCAAAGATATATATAGCAGGTCACCGAGGCATGGTAGGTTCAGCCATCTGGAGGAAACTGGAAGCTGAAGGCTACACCAACCTTATTGGCCGTACTTCAAAAGAACTGGACCTTCGGGATCAAAAAGCAGTTTTGAGCTTTTTTGAAATTGAAAAACCTGAGGTGGTGATAGATGCAGCTGCGAGGGTGGGAGGAATTCTTGCCAACAAAGATTATCCATACCAGTTTCTTATGGAGAATCTACAGATCCAGAATAACCTGATCGATACTGCTCATAAAACTGAAGTTGAGAAATTTATTTTTTTAGGGAGTTCTTGTATCTATCCCAGACTTGCGCCACAACCATTAAAGGAGGAATATTTACTCACCGGTAGCTTAGAGCCAACCAATGAGGGGTATGCAATAGCTAAAATTGCAGGTGTAAAAGCTTGTGAAGCTGTCAGAAAGCAGTTTGGCAAAGACTATGTGAGCTTGATGCCTACAAATTTATACGGCAGCCATGATAATTTCGATCTAAATACTTCGCATGTATTACCTGCAATGATTCGTAAATTCCATGAGGCAAAAGTAAATAATGAGCCTGTAAAACTATGGGGATCCGGGAGCCCGATGCGGGAATTTTTGCACGTAGATGATTTGGCTGATGCAGTTGTTTTTGCACTTGAAAATAAATTGCCTGAGCACCTATATAATATAGGGACTGGAAAAGATCTTAGGATAAAAGAACTTGCAGAGCTAATACAAAAAACAGTAGGGCACAAAGGCGAAATACTTTGGGACAGTTCTAAACCAGATGGGACTCCACGCAAGTTGATGAATGTCGATAAAATGAAAAATGCTGGTTGGAAAGCTTCGACTAATCTGGAAGAAGGGATTCAAAAAACTTATCAATGGTTTTTGAATAATCAGGACAAATTCAAAGAGGTTAAATTATAGTAATCTGCGCAATCCGCTCAAATCCGTGTAATCCATGTTTTTAAAGAATCCGCGAAATCCGCTTTAATCCGCTTTAATCCGCGAAATCAGTATAAAGAATGAAGATTAAAAATATCTGCTGCATTGGCGCAGGCTACGTAGGTGGTCCAACAATGGCCGTTATAGCACAAAAATGTCCTGAAATAAATGTAACCGTTGTTGATATCAACGAAAAAAGGATCGCTGCCTGGAATGATGAAGATGTGGAGAAGCTTCCTATTTACGAACCGGGATTATCAGCAATTGTCAAGGAAGCCAGGGGAAGAAATTTGTTTTTCTCTACAGAAGTTGATAAAGCAATTGATGAGGCAGAATTAATCTTTATCTCGGTAAATACCCCCACCAAAACCTACGGAATTGGAAAGGGAATGGCGGCCGATTTAAAATATATTGAACTTTGTGCACGACAAATTGCAAGGGTTTCCAAAACCGATAAAATTATTGTAGAAAAATCTACTTTACCGGTGAGGACAGCTGAAGCTTTAAAAAGCATTTTGGACAATACCGGAAATGGAGTGAATTTTCAAATACTTTCCAATCCTGAATTTTTAGCCGAAGGAACCGCCGTGCAGGATCTATTGAATCCGGATAGGGTTTTAATTGGTGGAGGAATTGATACCGAAAAAGGAAAAAAAGCAGTGGAGGCATTGGTTGCTGTTTATGCTGCCTGGATCCCGAAAGCTCAAATCCTTACCACAAATCTTTGGTCTTCAGAATTGTCCAAGCTGACCGCCAATGCTTTTCTGGCACAACGAATTTCAAGCATTAACGCGATGAGCGAAATATGCGAAAAAACTGGGGCCAATGTGGAAGAAGTTGCAAAGGCCGTGGGAATGGATTCCCGGATTGGACCTAAATTCCTGAAAGCCTCTGTAGGGTTTGGAGGTTCTTGTTTTCAAAAGGATATCCTGAATTTGGTATATATAGCCAAATGCTATGGTTTGAATGAAGTTGCCGACTACTGGGAACAGGTAATAATAATGAACGACCATCAAAAAAGACGTTTTGCGGCAAACATTGTAAAAACGCTTTATAATACAGTTTCAGGTAAAAAAATAGCGTTTTTAGGCTGGGCCTTTAAAAAGGATACCAATGATACCAGGGAATCTGCCGCTATTTATGTTGCAGATCATTTATTAAATGAAGAAGCCGAAATCGTGGTATATGATCCTAAAGTAAAAGCAGAACAGATCTATGCCGATCTTGAATATTTGGAAACTCATAACAGTGGGGAAATTCGCGACAAGGTGAAAATAGTAAACACGGCTGTGGAAGCATGCAAAGATGCTCATGCTGCAACTATTTTAACTGAATGGGATGAATTCAATGCCCTCGATTGGCAGTTGATTTATAATAATATGTTGAAACCAGCATTTTTATTTGATAGTAGAAGATTGTTGGATATCCAAATTATGGAAAATATAGGTTTCGATCTTTTCAATATTGGTAACGAATCTCAATACGTAAAATAATGGTTAGTGTTATTATTCCAACAAGAAATAGAATTGATATATTAAAACGAACACTCTCTTCTTACTATAACCAAGAATTGGTGAATGAAATTATTATTGTCGACGATGATAGTGATGAAGATTATGAGGATAAACTAAAGGTAATTTTTAACCAATATCCAAAAGTAAAATCTATACTTATTAAACATGATAAAAGAGAAGGTGCAGCAAAATCAAGAATAGATGGTGTGCAGAATTCCACGAATGAATTTATTGTTTTTGGGGAGGATGATGCGTTCTTTGAAAAGGATTATATTACAAATTTATATTCAATTTATATACTCCAGAGTAATATCGGTGTAATTGCTGGACAAATTGTATACATGAGACCAGGGGAATCTATATCAGATGCACGTATCCGTTTTGGAAATGGGATAGTAAAAGGACAAAATTTTAATTATGAGTTGCTAAAATTCAACCCGTTCTCTGAAATAAATGCTTTATCCGAAATTCCCTTTGTTCATGCTTTATTTTTAACAACAAAAACATTACTAAAAAAATATTCGTTTGATGATTTTTATTGCAATGGGAATGGATATAGAGAGGAGACAGATTTTCAGATTAATATCCATTTAAATGGATATGCTAATTATATAACTAACAAAGTTAAATGCTATCACTTAAGTAATCTTGATGTACAAGCTGGAGGGCAGCGAAGTAATCGGTTTAAAAAATTTTATTGGACCATATTTTATAATAATTATTTTCTTAATAAGTACTATTTAAAATATAAGGAAAAACATGAATTAAAAAATAATATAATCAAGGCTAAAAAGATTTTTATATTGGATCAATTTAATAGTTTATTTATTTCTCCCATTTTACGCAAAACTTTTCAAATATGGAAATAGCCCTTGTTACGCCTTATAAGAATTATAATGGTGGCGTGGAGGTGATTACTAAACAAATTGTACAGATATTACAATCAAATGGGCATAGAATAACTTGGTTTACTATGGATAACCATCGTAAAACCTTGGTTGAAAAGTTTATTACTTTTTTCTTGACAGACGCCTATGTAACTGCAAAGCAATTTAAAAAATCTAATACTAAATTTGACTTAGTAATTTGTAATGGAGAATTTGGTTATGGTATAAAACATTCTAAATCTATTTCCGTATTTCATGGAAGCTATTTGGGTTATTCCAAAAGTTTGAATTCCAATATAGGCTTTAAATCCAAACTCCATTTTAAACTTTTAGAAAAAATTCAATTACTAGCTAGTAAGGGAAAATACGTTGTAACGGTATCAGATTTTAATAAAACAATATTGGAAGAACAGGGTATAGCTGTAGATGAAATTATATCTAACTCTGTTGATACTGATAAATTTAAACCTTTGAACTTAATTAAAAATGAAAAATATCTCTTCGTGGGCTCATATGATTATTATGGTAAGGGATTTGATTTATTAGAAAAATTAACAGACAAAGGAATACAAATTGATTGTATCACTGATATTGAACCCTCGAGTAAATTAGGTTGGTTGAAAAATATCGATAATAATAAAATGCCAGAAATTTTCAATAAATATTTAGGTTTAATCTTTCCTAGTCGATTTGAGTCATTCGGAATGGTAGTGGCTGAAGCCTTGTCCTGTGGTTTACCAGTGTTCACGAGTAATGTTGGTTTGGGGTTTGAATTGAAAAATGAGATTCCTGAATATGTTTCATTAGAAAATTCGGCGAGTCAATATTTATTGAGAATGGAAAAAGTAAAAAAATCGTATCCCGAGTTTTGTCAAAAATCTCGAGAATTTGCAACTGCACATTTTTCATATAACAACTTTAGAACCCAATGGTTGGATTTAATTAACAAATTTGAGTAGTTATGAAATGGAAAATTAAAAAAAATGTAATTGCAAAATTATTTCATAAAAATATAAATATAATTGAACCATGGGGGTTTGAAACTGCGGACTCCTCAGCTTTTTTTTCTTTGGAGGAAGGTATTGGATATAGGTATGATGTTATTGATTCCCAATCTTCCGGCTGTCAGAATAAATTCAGCGGTAGCCAAACAGTTAAGATGCAGGAAGGGAAATGGAAATTGAATTTTAATGATGAAATTATTGACCAAAGCAATATTAATAGAACCGTTAAAATTGAATGTTTGGAAGATTCATATTTTATGGATTTTGTTATGCGCTTTAGAATTAAAAAAGAGTTCGTTAAATATGCAGTTATTAATGATAAAAAAATTTTTCATAAAAATTCTAATATATACCATCAATATCCGGTAGATCACTTGTATTTAAAAGGAATTGATGGAATTTTTAATATAATAATTAAAATTAAAGATAGCATAATACCGGATGGCTTAAGTCCTTTTATGTACGTTCGGGACAGAGGTAATGAATGGATAATTCATGCAAGAATGTTGCCTCAAGTTCATGATAAGACTGTAATTAAATTATGTAATAATTGGTATAAAACAAAGCCGATTCCTCAGTTTTTAAGTAAATTTCTTTTGTTGAATTCTAAAATAAAAAATAATTTATGGTATAGGGGGGAATTTTCTCCTTTTAAATCAAAGATTTTACGCTTCATTAACCCGGCAGCTTTTCCAATGGTGAAATTAAAGAAAGGAACGAAATTGATGTGGGATATTGATTTTCAAATTATTGATAAAAATATAAAAAATACATAGTGCCGAAAAAGATTGTAAAGAATATTTTATTTTCTGGGATTGAGCAATTTATTTTAATAATTTCTCAATTTATTTCAAGTATTATTATAATAAGAAATTTACCTAGGGAAGATTACGGAATTCTTGGAGTTATAGCTGGTTATTATGTTTTTTTTAATTTTTTTAATATAACCGCAGAATCAATTATTCTTAGGGATCATGAAAAATTCAAAAATAACATTATAAATGTTCTAAGAAATTTTAGTGCTTTTAGTATATTAAAAACAGGATTAATTTTTATTCTATCTTTAATTCTTGCCTTTTTGCTTTTCTTTTTTTATCATAAAATTGAGGTTTTTTACGCTGTAGGAATTAGTTTTTTTGTATTGAGTGGTCAAGCTTTAGTTAGTCCATTTGTTATTTATTATAGTGCTAAGTATAATCAAAAATTGGTTACCAAAATAACTTCCTTAAAAACATTCATTCGATTGATTGCTTTATGCGGTCTTTTTTATTATAACAATTTGTATTATTACTTTTTAGTGGAATTAATGGTTAATATAATTTATTGTTTTTTTTGGTATATGAAAGCATACAGTAAGTTAGGACTTAATTTTTTTACTATTTTCTGTTTTAATAAAGTTGACTGGAAATTTATTAAATCTTCTATTGCAGGATATTCTATTTGGATCCATCTTAATGGGGTTGTAACAAATTTTGTATATCGATCAGACACAATTTTTCTTTCTTTTTTTACTGGTTTAGCTGAAATTGGGAATTATAATATCTCTTTAAATAGCGCAAATATTGCAAACATTATACCTTCTATTTTAGGATATCAAAATAGTGTAGCTTTATCAAATATTAGTACAAATGAAGAAATAGAAAAAACAACAAATGGATTTCTAAAGGTATCTTTCTATATTGGAGTATTTACTTTTATAGGATTTGTGATTTTTGGAGTCCCTTTTCTTAATTTGATAACAGGGCAAAAAGATGTTAGTGGAATGTTTTATTATATGTTATTAATAGTATTGTCATTAATTATTATTAAAACAATTTCATCACCTTTTGTTGCATTGATAAATATTAAAGGAAATGTCAAAGAGTTCTTTTTCAGAGTGTCTTTGCCACTATTTCTTTTTGTAATTATAACATATACATTAGGAGCATATAAATTTGGTGTATTAGGAGTTGCTTTTGCAAACGTAATTAATGCCATATTTTGGCTTTTATTAGTAATTAAAGAATTTAAAAAATATAACTACAAAATTTCATTAAAGATTAATCCGCGATTTGATTATTTAGAATTAAAAAATTATATGAAATAGTAATTATATGAAATATATTACAAATAGAATTTTTTTTGATCGTGATTTTTTATTTTTATTTAAAATTATTATTGATAGAATTTTATATTCAATGTTCTATAAGAGATTCTATAAAAAGCAGTTTTATTTTTATGGAGAAAATATTAAATGGGGGAGAGATTCGATATGGAATCTGATACCTCAGTCAGTTAGAATTTCAAATCCAAGTAAAATTCAAATAGGAGATAATTGTATGATAGATGATAATGTGTATATGCAAGCTCATCATTTATCTGAGGGATTGATTATAGGTTCTAACACAAGAATTAATGGGAATGTACATATACAATCGTATTCAAAGGTTCTAATAGATGCAAATGTGTTAATAGCACCCTTTTGTCATATTAATAGTGGTAATCATGGGTTTGATGATAAAGATGTTCCAATAATGTATCAAGATTATAAAAAAGGTGGTGAAATACATATTGGGCAAGGTTCATGGTTAGGAAGAAATGCAACCATATTAGGGGGTGTTCGTCTTGGTAAAAATTGTGTTATAGCAACTGCAGCTGTTGTAACAAAGTCGTTTCCAGATAATTCTATAGTTGGAGGGATTCCGGCTCGAATAATTAAATAGAATGAAAGAATTAAAAACTATATCTACTGGGATATCAATTTATATAAAAGATTGGTTAATTCAAGAAAATTCATTAAAATTTAGAAGTTTTTATGGGGAAATATTTTCTTTGTTACTTTTGAAACAAACTTCGATTCTAGATAGTCAAGCATTTTCTATTCTTCTTAAAGAATATGATAAGAAAGACAAAAATGCAAGTGATTTTCATTTTGAGTTCAATAATTATGCTTTTATTAATTTTCTTAAACTTGTAGAGGATAAAGAAATCAGAGAAAGATTGCTCCCGTTGCGATTTAAAAATACGCCATGCACAAATTGGACTTTATTACGTTCCAATGCAAGAATTCTTTGTAAAGTTGATACTGAATTAGCTTTAAAAGAAGCAAAGGCCAAAATAAGTAGGTTTCAACTTAAAAATGGATTAATTCTTGACGATAAGGGGGTTAAATCTTTTCAATATCATTGTTTCTCTATGGCAATGATTGCTGAGATATACGAAGAAACTAAAGACTCATTTTTTTTAAATTCCTTTATTCTAGGAGTTTCTTTTATTAGAAATTTTATACTTCCAAATGGTGATACGCTTTATATAGGAAGAGGACAAGAACAGAGTTTTGGTTATGGAACTTTGATTTACATTTTGGCTCTCTATAATAAGTTGGTTTTTGACGATACAGTTTTAGTTGAAATAGAATTGGTTTTATCTTTTTTAAAAAAATACCGTTTGGATAAAGGTAATTTTCCTTTAGTAATGAATAAAATTCAACCAGTAGAGCCTGAGAATGTAAATTTAATGGACAAACGTTTTGCTGGATGGTATGCATATAACAATTATTTTGATTATTTGCCTTTTATGGGAGTTTTCATGTTTAAGGCTTGGGATATTTTAAGGAAAAATGAAGTCTCAGTTTCAAATAAAAGAATAACTCAAAAAAATTATCAGGATGGGCATTTTCGAAAAATTGTTAGGGAAGACTACGTTGCCATAATTTCTAAACCTGGAGGGTATTGGAGTAATGATATTCCAATACCTCTTATTTACTATAATGGAGAAGTCATTACGCCATGTTATGGAGGAGAACAATATGTTTCTGGTTTATGTGATGAAAAAGCAATTCCTCTTCCCTTTTTTGATAAACTAAATAAATCAATTCGGTGGAGATGTTTTTCTTTTTTAATCCAAAATTATCTAATAGTGATTAATCCACTTGGTATCATGATACGTCATTTTAATTATGGAATAAAAGAAATAAATATAAAAACATTTGTGTTGAGTTTCTTTAAGTTCAAGAATATTTTTGTAAACATTAAAAACGCCTCGAATAAATTTGAAATTACTTGTAACCGAAAGTTAAAGAAAATGTCTGGAAATTGGGTAACTGCGAATGGAGAAGTTGAGCTATATTATTCAAGAGGGAAAAGGCAAATAATAAACATAAAGTTATTATAAACAACAATTAAAATAGTATTTAAGTTTTTAAAAACATTTAAAATAAGTTAGTGTATTCATTATGATGAAAGTAAGCATTGTTATCCCAACATATAAACGCCCGGATTTGTTAAAAAGGTTGTTGATTAGTATTGAAAAACAGTCGTTTAAAAACTATGAAGTTATTGTGGTAGATGATAATTCTTCTAATATTGAGGACTATAAAAAAGTAGTAAAAATATTTTCTAAGAGATTTTCAGAGTTTAAATACTTCCGTAATGAAATAAATTCGGGAGCACCATTTAGTAGAAATTTTGGAATTAAAGAAGCAAAATATGAATTGATAGCACTTGTCGATGATGATGACGAGTGGATGCCTAATAAATTAGGAAAACAGGTTGAAGTTTTTAAATACGGAGTATCTGAATTAGGTTTGGTATATACTTGGACATATGTTTGCGAAAATGGCAAACTTAAAGAAGGTGTGTATAACTCAACCATATCAGGGAATGTCCACAAAACTATTTTTAAAAATTGTTTTGTGCCATCACCTTCTGTTATGGTTAAAAAAAATGCAATTGTAGGAGCTGGTATGTTTGATGAAGAGATGCCAAGTTGTCAAGATTGGGATATGTGGACGAGGATTTTTCAAAATGGGTTCCATTGTGATTATGTTAATGAGTATCTGACTATTTACCATAAACATGATTCTGAAACTATTGGAATGTCCAAAAACGCCTTCAACGGCTACAAGAAATATTATTACAAGCATGCTTTCTCCATACTGATTCATTTAAAATTTAAAGGATTATTGATTCTTTTAAGACATTATTATGGAACTATATTAAGAGCTACTGATAGATTAAATTAATTAACAAGTGAATTCAATAACAGCGCGAAAGAGATCGAATATATTTTTTATTGTTCTATTTCTGGTATTAATATATTCTCCAATAATACTTGTAGGTACAAATCGCTATTTTATACCTGAATTTATTATTTATTTTGTTTTAGGTATATATATTTTTTTATTTAGGTTCAATAGAATACGATTAACAGGCATTTCTAAAATTCTAATTCAGTTTAATATTTTATACTTGTTGGTGATATTTGCAACAATTCTATTAAAGAATGGATATAATGTTGAATATGTATATCAATATAGATTGATATTAATGAGCACAGTATGGTTTGTTTTCTTAGATAACTACTTTTCCAATATTTCAGAAACTGGGTTGAAAAAGACCTTTGGGAAATCTTTATTTTATTTAATCGGAATACCTATTATTGGTATTGTATCACTATTCTCGGATGGATTTAGAGAATTAATATATAAAATTTATGTGCCAGCTATAAATATATATGATTCTGTTGGGTATGTATTTGCTGGATTTAGAGAACCTGGGATTTTTAAGGATTATTATACTGCTTCAATTTTTTATTTCACCCTCTTTTTCTCTGTAATATATTATAGAAGATATATAACTTTATCGAAGTTAAATATAATCGATTTTGCATTTTTGCTAATTTTGATCTTAGCAGAAATCGTAACAGGAAGGACAGGATTGTATGCTAGTGCTTTGTTGATATTATTTTTAATTCTATTTAATCGTAAAACTTTTCGTTTCGATTCTTCTATCATAATCTTGTCTCCTTTAATAGTATTTGCATTCATTACTACTATTAGTAAAATCGATATTGTTACAATTAATTGGGCTTTTGAGTCTTTTATAGGTTCGGATTTATCAACTAAATCCACCGTTGATGGGGTCAATACTGTAGTGACTTTTTGGGATTATTTGATTAATAATCTTGACATTCTAATTATCCCTCTTCACCCAAAAAGTTTTGGGATCGCACTGCCGTTTTATTCAGATAGTTTTTATATTCAAGAAATTGTAAGGCATGGAATATGGGGATTTCTGGTTTACATGTTTTTTGCCTACAAATTATTTTTTTACTTTAAAAGAATGAAAAATAATAATTTAAATATTTTAGTAGGCTCATTATTTTTATTAAATATTAAAGGTGGAAATGTATTATTTATGGAAAGATCAAGTATTTTTTTATGGACTGCCATTTTCTTTATGGATAAAATTTACAGGTTAAGAAACTCATGAAGAATATATTAATTGTTTCCCAAGAATTACCATATCCATTAAAAACGGGTGGTCAAGTGTCCATTTATGCTAGAGGATTAGGATTGTCGAAAAATAATTGTGTTGACTTATGCTCAGTTAATTTGGAAAATTTAGAATTTTCTAACAACGAATTAAAAAAAAATCTTGATTTTTTTAATCAGATTCACATTTTTTCACGAGAAATTCCTTCCTTATTTCAAAAGGGTTCTGTCTTTAATTCCATTTTTCATTTTTGTATAAATTTATTTTTTCAAAAAATTCCAAGGGGTGTTCAGATTTCTCAAAATAATGGAATTTATGAATTTTTAAAATTGAACCATAAAAGGTATGATCTCATTTTATTTGAAAATTATAATACCTTTTATCAATATGTTTTATGTAGTTCCTTTATTCCTGAAAATAAAGTTGCTCTAATTACGCATAATATTGAAAAAAAACTGGCATTTGATAATGTCAAATTAGCCAAAAACATAGTGTTGAAATTTATTCTGTATATAGAATATAAGAAAATATTCGCTTATGAGAATATGGTTTATGGATTATCACCACTCACTTACAGTATCTCAATTGAAGACTTTAATATTTTAAATAATAATATTCAGGGTAATTTTAAATACCTCCCTCAACATATAAGACCCATAAATTACAAGTGGAAATATAATGGTTCAAATAAAGTGATATTTAATGCTAATTTGAACTTTGCACCTAATTTACATGGTCTATTGTGGTATCTTGAAAATGTTCATTTGAAAGTTTTAGCTCTTGAACCAAATTATTCATTGGTAATTACCGGTAATGTTAATAGAACAAAATCATTTGACAAATTTCCGAATATCCAAATTACTGGATTTTTAAAAAGTGAGGCTTTCTTTAAAGAATTTTTAAACGCTGACGTTATGATTAATCCTGTTATGAAAGGAGCGGGAGTTAAAATAAAAGTTTTAGATGCTATAAGTATTGGGATACCAGTTATTTCTACAAAACATAGCGCGTCTGGTATAGATAAATCTTTGAATGTCTTTCGCTATGACGAACCTTCGAAATTTGCAGAGGTTATATACAAAGGACTAAAGAATGATTTAAAATTTAAGGCTGCAGATATAAGGGATTATAATATGATTTGTAATAACAAATTGACGGATATTAATGTATGATTGACAAAAAAAATAAAAGTGCACTTTATTTATGTAAAAATTTTCAGAACCTCAATGATGGAGGGGAAATATATGATTTCAAGTTGTCAGAAGCCTTAAAAAATACTTTCGATTTGGAAGTGTATTTTGTTAATACTGTTCGCTCAATAGGTATACCTTTTTGGAAAGGCAGAATAGATAAAACAGTACTTAATTTAATTAAAAAAAAATCTGAAAATTTTGATTATGTTATAGTATCTCATGAGGGGCTTGGCAATGTGGCCTTGCTGTTAAAGCCAGATTTGTTTATATTTCATAATGTTTTTTCAATTTTTAAGTCTCCAAGTAAATTTCTCAATTTTTATTATAGATTGCATTCGGGAAGGTTCGAAAGAAATATAATCAATAATTCTAAAAATATTTTAACACTTAGTGTTAGGGAACAAAAACATTTAATAAAAAAATTCTCTAAGGAAATATTCCGCGAACCACCTGGATTAAGAACCTTAAAAATTTGTAATCATCAAGATTTTTCAAAAATAAAAATAACAGGATCATATGAATGGCTTCCTAAAAAATTAAGCCGTTTGACTGTGAATGAATTGCTATATCTAGGTAAAAATTTTGAAGTAGTAAACGAGGATAATGAGGAAACTAATATATCATTAATCGAGGAAAATTTTTTAGCTGGCTTTAAATTGAAATTATTACAAATGCTTTACCAAGGAGATTATATTTTTTCAAGAATTGATTTAACAGAGGAGATAGAAAGCCTAGGTTTGCGTTCAGAATTATTTATTTACATTAAAGATTTAAAGGAAATTGAAAAATTCTCACCCCTTAATAAGGAAGATTATTTTAATATAGTTGACCATAATAGGAATGTACTTAGATTAAATTATACGTGGAGAAATATTGCAGAAAGAATTCACAGAAGATTGATATCATTTTAAATTTCTAGATCTCATATGAATATCTCTATAATCACCGCCACTTATAACAGTGCGCAAAATATATCCACCGCGTTAAATTCTATTTCCTCCCAATCTTATCAGGATGTTGATTTAGTTGTGGTTGATGGAGCTTCTACAGATAACACTGTTGAGTTAATTAAAAACACTTTTTCTCGGGAATTAAAAATTATTTCGGAAGAGGATAAGGGTATTTATGATGCCTTAAACAAAGGAATAGCTGTAGCTACTGGAGATGTAATAGGCTTTGTGCATTCCGATGATTTTCTGGCTTCAAAGGAGTTACTTTCAAAAATTGCACGCGTCTTTCAGGAAGAAAAAGTAGATGGGGTTTATGGAGATTTGCAGTATGTAAATAAGGAAGATATTTCAAAGGTGATACGCTACTGGAAGAGTGAAGCTTTTAAACCAGAACTTCTTAAAAAAGGCTGGATGCCGGCACATCCTACCTTGTTCCTAAAAAAAGAAGTCTATGAGAAACACGGCCTTTTCAACCTAAATTATAACATCGCTGCAGATTATGATTTGATGCTCCGTATTTTCAGAGATCCCACTTTAAAATTTAAATACCTGCCGGAAGTCATTACCAAAATGCGAGTTGGCGGTGCCAGCAACCGCAGCCTTAAAAATATAAAACTTAAATCCCAGGAAGATTTGAAGGCCTTACGTGCAAATGGGATTAAAAACCCGCTTAAGGTTTTGGCTTACAAGAATTTTAGCAAGTTAGGGCAGTTTGTTGGGAAGTGACGAAGTTAGAAGTACGAAGTTAGAAGTTGTTTGTAGTTTATGGTTCGTAGTTAAAAGTTATGAAAACACCAAACGGAAAACACCAAACGATAAACACCAAAAAAAACCGCATACCTCCCCGAAGAATCGGAGGACCAAATTTTGAATTTTGAATTTTAAATCCACCATTGAAACTTCAGGGCAACACCCTTCGCCCTACCGATTGGTATTTAATTACTAATCCTCAATTTATACCCCATGAATTTACTCAATCACGAGGTGATCCTCGAGCTTTTCCATGATTATTATTTATTGTTTGTGATGAGCATGTTTTTAGGCACATTTGCCGTCACTTTTTACCTTATTCCCAAGGTATTGTGGGTGAGCAAGGAGAAAAACCTGATGGCCGAGGTGGTTGGTCGCAGTGCCCATTCCACTGAGACGCCTTCCTTTGGCGGCGTTGCATTTTACATCACACTTATTTTGGTACTGGCCCTTATACAGAGCCTTAGGCTCAACTATGTGGGTGGCCACCTGATTGGCGCTATCACTATTTTATTTATGGTTGGCATAAAGGACGACCTGGTGATCTCTACCGCCCGGGTGAAGATATTTGGGCAGATAGCCGCGGCCTGTTTTCTTGTTTTTTCACCTGAAATGCATATAACCACCCTTCATGGTTTTTTGGGGATCTATGAAATCCCCGAGATCCTGGGCCTTTTATTGACCGGCTTTTTGATAATAGCGCTTATCAATGCCTATAATTTAATTGATGGGATTGACGGCCTGGCCGGTCTTGTGGGGATCGTGATCTGCACGGTGTATGCCGTGATCTTTTATATAACCAAAAATCCTTATTTTGTTTTGATCAGCGTGAGCCTTGGAGGGATCTTATGCGCCTTTTTGAGGTTCAACTATTCCCGGGGGCAGCGGAAAATTTTTATGGGCGATTCCGGCTCTCTTATCGTAGGCCTGGTGCTCGCTTTTTTGAGCATCAAATTCCTGGTGATGCCACCTTATCTCCCCATGATCCGGGAAGGCTTTAGCCCCTCAAACCGCCTTTTGTTTCTCGTCTGCATCCTGTTTATCCCTGTTTTTGACACCCTGCGGGTAATCCTGCTCCGGCTTTTAAAAGGAGTCAGCCCTTTTTCTGCCGATAGGGAGCACACGCACCATATCTTGCTGGACCTGGGCCTTTCCCATAAAAAATCGGGTATTTTCCTGGCCTCTTTGAACATCCTGGTAATAAGCACCTTCTGGTACTTTTCAAGTATGCTTTCCAATATATGGCTCACCTTCCTGGTTTCCGGGATGTATGGCGCGATGTTTCTATTGTTCTATTTCCTGAAGAAAAAAAGTAACCTTAGAATAGAAATGAAGGAAGCTAAAAACCTGCGGACGAAGAACGAATATGAAAGCTCTCATGTGATCATGCATAATGGATTGGGACAAGGAATTAAGGTGGGAAGACCTGCGAAGCTTCAAGGTTCAAAAATCAAGGGTAAGAAGAAAATGAAAGAGTGAAGAGACTAAAGAAGTTAGAAGTTAGAAGTGGTTTGTAGTTTATGGTTTGTGGTTAAAGGGGTGAAGAGTGAAGTTGTTTGTTGTTTATGGTTTGTAGTTAAAAGAATGAAGAGTGAGGAGACAAAAGAAGTTAGAAGTTAGAAGAGTTTAGAGCTCATTCTAAAAAATCCGTGGAATTCGTATTTTCCCCTCTGCGCCCTTTGCGTTTTTTTTCTTTGCGCCCTTTGCGGTAAAAGTTTGGCATGAAGAAACAAGAACCAGGAACCAGGAGACAAGACTAAAGAAGTTAGAAGAACGAAGTACGAAGTTGTTTGTGGTTTGTAGTTGGAGCAGTTTCGGGAGTAAAATGATTTTCTTAGTGCAACTTTGAGTCTTAGGGCCTTAGTGGCATGAACTCGCATGCTGGATCCTATCTGCGGAAAAAAAGGAGACTTGGAGACTCTGAAAAAAGGAGACTTGGGGAGTGGAAAACAGTAAACAGATAATTAGTTTTAATTGGAATAGAAAATGTTGTATCTTCAAGCTGATATGTAACAAAACAAGTCAT
>Ga0307486_1001761_pt1 | contig 15959 bp, 12 predicted proteins | sample CBIW02metaG_FD_203663 | JGI IMG/M metagenome (GOLD analysis project Ga0307486, IMG submission 203663) | Sea-ice brine microbial communities from Beaufort Sea near Barrow, Alaska, United States - CBIW 0.2 | ecosystem: Environmental > Aquatic > Marine > Coastal | place: USA: Alaska | collected... | reverse complement strand
AATCTAAATAATCACTTTTTTACCGGAACCATAAATACCGGGACTTTAGTATGTTTGAGCACCTGAGATGCCACATCGCCCAACAACAGTTTTTCCAGGAAATTGTGACTGTGTGTCCCCAACACAATAACATCGGCCTTCCACTCTTCGGCATATTTTAAAATTGCATCAGCGGCATCCCCATATTCAAGTTGGGTACTAACGGAGGGGTCTTTTAAATGTTTTGCCACGGTCTCTAAATAATTTTTGGCTACATTCCGCATTTCCGTCGCTAAACTGAGATCTATGGAAGTATCATAACCTCCATAGCCCATAAAGGTTGGATATTGCACACCATAATAGGAAACATCTGCAACGACGTGTATTAAACTAACTTCAGCATCCATCTGTTTTGCTAATTTATAACCTGCATCTACTACTTTTTCAGAAATAGGATTGTAGTCTATGGCAATAAGTACTTTTTTCATTTTAATTCGAATTTGATGATTAATAGAATGATATACCTGAGACTTTTTTTATAATGTCCCGTAACTCTTCTAAAATTAACAAATTTAAACCGGGATTCATATTTCTTTTTTAAATAATTCCAAGGAATTAAATTTTAGGGAATTCATCAAAAAGTCACCACAAAAAGAATTCCGCTTAAAAATAAATTTTTTAAGCGGAATTCTTTATTCTTTGAAGTCTCAGGACCTTAATTAAGCTTTGTTTTCACTTCATAATCTAAATAACCTTTGGTTCCGGGAGTATAAAAGGTGTCTTTATCCCAAGCTGTCAATGGCAGGTTTTGCTCAAAACGCTCTGCCAGATCGGGGTTAGAAATATAAGGTTTTCCATAAGCTACCAAATCTGCATCACCCGCTTCCAGTACCGCATTTCCCTTTTCCTGGTCAAATCCGCCATTGATAATTATTGTGCCATTATATATTGGCCGGTAACGTTTGGCTATTTCAGTTTCTGCAAAAGGAACTTCAGAAACATCGGTAAATGGTTCAGAAAGATGTAAATACGCCAAATCGTACTCATTCAATTTTTCGATGATATAATCGAAGGTTGGAATGGTTTCCTTGTCCAGGGTCATTCCAAACAGTCCGTGCATTGAAGGATTCAAACGCAAACCAATTCGGTTTTCCGGCATCACTTCCTTTATGGCATCAATCACTTCAAAGAGGATTCTCGTTCTGTTTTCAATAGTCCCGCCATATTCATCGGTGCGATGGTTTGAAGTGGCATTAAAGAACTGGTGAAACAAATATCCGTTTGATGAATGTATTTCTACCCCGTCAAATCCCGCTTCCATTGAATTTTTTGCCGCATTGGCAAAATCCTTCACGGTAGTCTTGATTTCCTCAATCGTCATCGCTTGCGGAGTAACGGTATTTTTTAAACCTTCAGATGTAAAAGCTTGTGATTCCGGATTTATTGCTGAAGGAGCCAAAGGCAACTCGCCCTTGTGAAAATCGGGATGAGACATGCGTCCCACGTGCCAAAGCTGGATAAAAATCCGGCCATTTTCCTGGTGAACCTTTTTAGTGACTTCCTTCCAGCCTTCAACTTGTTCCTTTGAATAAATTCCCGGGGTATTGATGTAACCCACTGCATTTTCGGAAACCTGTGCGCCTTCAGAAATTATCAATCCTGCCGAGGCCCGCTGACTGTAATATTCCCCATGAAGTTTTACGGTAGGTATATTTCCCGGATTATCGGCCCTGCTTCTGGTCATTGGTGCCATGACCAACCTGTTTGGCAAATCTAAAACTCCACTTTTATAATCTTGTAATAATGCTTGTTTGCTCATAAATTATAATCTTTATTGAATATTCTTTATTTCAATTTTTTCAAAAGTTTTTCAGCTACCAATTCTGAGGAGCCCGGATTTTGACCTGTGATCAATAATCCATCTTCCACGGCGTAGGCTTTCCACTCTCCAATTTTACTGTAATTTCCGCCATTTTTCTTCAGCATATCTTCCAAAAGGAAAGGAACAACATCTGTTAGTGCAACCGCTTCCTCCTCTTCATTGGTGAAACCGGTAACTTTTTTACCGTTTACAAGGGGTTTTCCATCGGTGCCTTTTACATTTTTAAGTACAGCCGGTGCGTGACAAACAAAGGCTACGGGTTTATTGTTGGCGTAAAATTTCTCGATGAGGTTTACAGAGCCATCATTTTCGACAAGATCCCAAAGCAGGCCGTGTCCCCCGGGATAAAATACCGCATCAAAATCGGCTTCATTTACATCTGCAAGTTTGTGGGTGTTTGCCAGGACTTTCTTGGTCTCCTCGTCTTTTTCAAATCTTTTGGTCGCCGGCGTGCTTGCATCTTCGGTATCGCTTACCGGATCTATTGGCGGTTGCCCTCCTTTTGGAGATGCAAGGCTCACCTGAATGCCTTTGTCTTTTAAAAGGTAATAGGGTGCTGCAAATTCTTCAACCCAAAATCCGGTTTTTTTCCCTGTTGAACCTAAGGAATCATTGCTGGTCAATACAAATAATACGTTTTTCATAACTTTTTTTTTAAGGTTTATTGAACAATTGGCTGAAAAGATTGGCCAATCATCTTTAATATTTTAACTGATTGTACTGCTTATCAATTTGAAATTTCAAAGGCAGCAAGTTCAAAAAATAATATTATACAAAAATAAGGCATGAAGTGCCTTATTGCCATTGATGTATGTTAAGAAAGGAAGTTAAAAACTGTTAAGTGCGCAGCAGTTCTTTTCTTATCCGACTGAGACTTTCGGGTTTAATTCCCAGGTAATTTGCTATATGGTAATTTGCGACGCGTTGCTCAATATTGGGATAGGTTTCACAGAATTCTATATAGCGTTGTTTGCTGTTTTTTTGTAAGGAGGAGAGGATCCTGCTGCGAAGGGAAACAAAAGCATTGGTTATTTTAAGCCGAAAAAAGCGTTCAAATTGTGGGATGCGTTCATACAAAGTATTGAGGGAATCTTTATGAATTCCCAATAAAATCGAATCCTCAAGGCATTCAATATGAAGTTGCGCCGGCAAGTTGTTAAAGAAGGCTTCGAAATCACTGATCCACCAATCTTCTATGGCGAATTGAAGTATGTGTTTAGAGCCCTTTTCGTCTAAATAATAGGCCTTTAAGCAGCCTTTCACCACATAAAATTCTTCAGCAACCTTCTCTCCGGGCTGAATTAAAAACTGCTTTTTTGAAATTTTTCTTTCGACGAGTATTCCTGTGAATTCTTCTATTTCCTGAGAAGTCAAATCTATAACGCGGGAAACATGCTGAAGTATTTTAGTGTACATAGAAGTTTAAATGCTGGTTAAAAATTCCCGTTTTATGAAATAAAATACTGAAGTTTAGTCAGAATCGAGGCCTGGAATTGAAAATTCTTCACAATTTTGGTTTACTCCTTTACTACGATCATGCTGGCTTTTGCGCCGGTGAGCAGATTCCATTCGCTGGAGGTGATCATTTTCCCGTCTTCCCCAATTACCTTGAAAGAGGCAGTGTTGGGACCGGAAGTTCCCTGGTTCAAGGCTTCAAATTCCACGGTGTTAAATCCGCTTTCAAGAGTTACAAGAACGGGGGTGTAATTTGCCTGAAGTAGAATGCCGGGATGAACCATCTTGCCGTTTACATATACTCTTACCCGGTCTCCATCTACATATTGATAATCGCGACAATAGATTTCCACAAAATTCCCGTTGGTTTTAAAATCCCCTAAATATTGGTCGGCTGCATATTCTTCACTTGCCCTTTTGTCCTCGGTCCATTTTTTTTCTATAAAATCCCCGGCGGTAAGCAGGTCGTTCCCTTTCATCATATTAAATTCTTCCTTTTTTTCAACCGGAAAATTAGAGGGTTCCTGAGTCCTGCCAATAAATGGGTTTTTTGAAGCAGGATTGGGCGAATCTTCACGTGGAATTGAAAGTGGGGAATTTTCTGAACGCTCTATAGGTTTTGGCAAACTGGGAATATCAAGCTGGGCAAAACTATTGATTGAAAAAAATGCGGATATTGCTATTAAAATAAATAATTTCATATATTTTTTTATCTTTAATTGGTCCTCCGATTGCTATCTGGGGTAATTCGCAATTCATATTCAATGCTTAGATCGGAGTTCTAGTTATGCTCATTTAATACCTAGCTAATTATTGTATTTTTAAGCCCGACGGTCATTCTTGTAATTGCGGATTTTTATCTAACTGAAATACAGTAAAACAAGCTAAGTTAGAAAATAATCCCGGACATTTTTAATCAAAAATATAACCAAAATATCAAATTGAAAATTTTTTCTGCGGAAGTTAAATTTTTTACCCAAAAATTTCTCCCTACTTTTAACAAAAAAAGAGAAATATGCAAGTTTATAATCTTGAGGAACAAAAATCTTTATTAAATAAATTCATCTCTGAACTTCGCGATGTTTCAATTCAAACCGACAGATTGCGGTTCAGAAAAAATATTGAACGCATAGGGGAAATAATGGCTTATGAAGTGAGCAAAAGCCTTAATTATAAACAAGTTTCAGTTAAAACTCCGTTAGGAACCTCAAAAATCCAGGTGCCGGAAGAGGACCTTGTGATTTGTTCTATTTTAAGGGCCGGTTTACCTTTACATACCGGTTTACTGAATTATTTTGATACTGCCGAAAATTCCTATATTTCTGCATACCGACATTATACCAGCGAAACCGATTTTGAGATTAAAGTGGAATATCTGGCATCCCCTTCCCTGGAGGGAAAAACGCTTATTCTCGCAGATCCAATGCTTGCTACCGGACAGTCATTTGTCAATGTATTAAAGGCTTTAGAGCCAATGGGAAAACCTAAAAAAATTCATTTGGTCTCAGTGATCGGTTCCAAACCGGGGATTGAATTTATGGATAAGCATTTTCCGGAAGATTCCAAATTATGGATAGCCACCATAGATGAAAAACTCAACGAACACGGCTATATTGTTCCGGGATTGGGTGATGCGGGGGATTTATGTTTTGGAATGAAACTTCAGCATTAAAAGGGATAACCAACTGCAAAATTAAACACGGGTTCACCAAAGTTAAAAGTCCATCGTTCTCCTTCCGGCAAGTACGGGACCCGCATTGGTGCAGCTACATCAAACCTAATAACGAAATTCTGGATATCCACCCTTAGCCCTACTCCTGCTCCAACTCCCAGTTCATTTAAGAAATCCTTTCCAAATTTTCCTCCCGGTAAAGTTGGATTTTCTTTTGTGGTCCAAACGTTACCAGCATCTGCAAACACCGCTCCTTTTAAAAATGATATGATAGGAAATCTGTATTCAATATTCCCTTCTAATCTTATATTTCCAGACTGGTCAAAGTAGGCCCTGTTGTCTGCTTCCTCAGGATTGTAACTTCCGGGGCCCAGAGATCTTATTCTAAAAGCTCTTACACTGTAAGGCCCTCCCGAAAAATATTGACGGCTAAAGGGCATCACATCTGAATTTCCGTAAGGAAATCCAATTCCGGCAAATAACCTTGTTGCAATTTTTTGTTCCTTTCCAAAGTTAAAATGGTATCTAAAATCGGTATCAGCTTTTGCGAACTGGGCATAAGGAATTCCAAAAGCCGTTCTCGAGTCTTCATCTTCATTTTCCTTGCTGATGAGGCTCAAAGCATTCCCGGCAGATTCAAAATTAAAATTAAGAAAAAATTGATGTATAGTTTTAGCATCAACCATCCCGTTATAGGTAAAAGAATAGGTAAGACCTGCAATAAATTGTTGTTGGAAACTATTCTTTAAAAATGGGTTCCCACTCAAAATCTCTTCAAATTCCTCAGTAGTATTTGTAAGCTTCACGTAATTAATTGAAATAGGATTTAGCTCATGTGTTACAAACCTGTTTGCATTCCAAATGTATCCAAACCTTCCTGCTACAGCGCCAATGCTGTATAAATTAGTCCGGGTTACATAATCTCCACTCAAACTTATTTTGGTTTTAGGTATAGAATATTCAAACCAGTTATCGTTGAGGGAGATAGGAAAGATAAGGCGCGGATAAATAAGATCTGCCTGTAAACCTACCAGCGTACTGGAAATGGTTTCCAAATCACTGCCGGTTACCTGCATTTCATATCCAAACTTTCCGGTTAGGTTAAGAATTTCACCCCCGTGGAAAAGGTTTCTGTTGGAAAAGGTCACGGCAAGATTTGGACCTACAAAATTATTTGATTTAGTAACTCCCTGTAATTCTATACGAACAGCCCTTTTGTTCAAGGGAGACAGGAAAATATTAGTTTCAAGAACTCCCAGGCTGTCTCCCAAAATTTCTACCTGGTCATACCTGATATTTACAAATTTATACGCCCCAATTGAGGCTAATCTTCTACTGGTGTTTCTGGAAGCTGAGGGATTATATAGTTCCCCTTCGTTGAGCAAAATGTAAGGATCCAGTCTTTTAGGTTTAAAAAATTCTTCAGCCTGAATATAATTTCTGCCCTCAAATCTTACGATATCCTGAGGGATGGAATCATTTCCAATCACATAATTTGGATATATATTAACTTCAGAAATCACATAAGGAATGATTGCTTCTTTGGGTACATCCTTTTTCAACCTCAGAAACAGATCGAATATTTTCTTTTCATATTGGTTTGTATCAGCCTCAAAGATCAGGAAACCGGCATTAAAATTATAATAACCATTTTCCATTAATTTTCTTTCCAGCCTTTCCCGCTCCAATTTCATTAAGGTAAGGTCAAATCGTATTCCTTTTTCCAGGGGTGTTTCAGGCAGATACTCTTCAATTTTTTTATAGATCATCAGCGTATCGGTATCCAGCTTATATTTTTCCATGATATAAGGCTCTTCTATATCCACTTTATATTCAATGGAAGCTAATTTGTCTTTGTCATTTTCCAAAATAGTTGATGATGCGGTACTGTAAAAGAATCCCCGGTTTTCCAGCCGGTTGACCAATAAATCTTCCCGGAATTCAGGATTCACATCTGAAAGATAAACAGGTTCCTCCCCCAATTTTTTATTCAGGAATTTGTTTATAAAACCCGGATTTTTCTTTTGAGCTTTATAATGGAAATATAGTTTAGGACGCATTCCCAAAAATTTAGAGTTAGGTTTTGGCAGTAATAAAGCTTCCAGCTGAGTAACCAATTCATCATAATCTTTAATCTCGGTATCTGTATCCTGAACTTTTAATTTAGCCCCGGTGTAAAGAAATTTATCTTCCGGAATAAATTTCTTTACACTGCAACCCAACAGGATCAAAAGAAAAAGGATCCCGGTTAAAAAATGTATGATTGATCTTTTTTGCATGAGTTTCTGATATGTTTTAATCTTCTTCTTTTTCTGCTTTCTCTTTTTCTGCTTTTTCTTCAATAGTAGTGTTATCACCCCTAAAGAGAAGGCTGTCCCAAAGTTCCTTGAATTTGTTAAACTCTTTGGTGAAAATAAATGCAATTCCACTTACAATGAGCTGACCATCTATCACATTCTCAAATTCATTTCTTCGGAAGAACTGGATCCGAAACCTTCCATCTTCAGTTAACAGGTAGGCAATGCTCACATTTCCAATCAACGGAGTTGCTTCTCCTTCCACAGGGCTACTCCCCTGGATGTCCACGTCACTTCCTACTCTAATAATGAGTCTGTCATCAAGCAACTTTTTTTGAGCTGCAACTTCCAGTTGCGTTCTTTCAGTGGGGGATTCTCCCTGGTAATCAGTAAAGCTGTCAACCCCAAAATCCAATTCTACTCCTGTATCTCCTAATACTTTATCAGCAAAAATATTTAACTGATCGGAAATAGCATCGTTGATATTATCCCGCGCAATACTGGCAGTACCACCGCCGGCACCGTCAGAAATAGATTCCGGGAAGAAACGGTTCAATACCAGAAGTGAAAAAACCTGCTTATTAAGCTCCTGTTCCTGGCTATTCAGCTGCTGAATCCTTCCGTAAACCGCACCGCCAATTGCGCCCTGTTCACTTTCCGGCATATCGAGATTAAAGGAAATTTTTGGCTGCATCAATTCCCCGTCAATATTTAAATAAACAAGAAACGGCAACTCCTGTCTAAATCTTCCCTGAATTGATGCATCTGCCCCTGCAGTTTGGGCAGCCATCAGCGAAGAAGCAGAAGTTTCTACGTTGTAAACTGCCTTAACATCTAAATTGGCATCGAAAATATCCCCTGCCCAGGTGACCTTACTCCCGTCAACTATATCAAATCTTCTGGTAACAAGTCCGTAAAGGCTCATTTCGTAGAATCCATCACTTATTTCATAGATACCGGTGAGCGTAGTTCTTCCGTTTGGATACACATCAAAATTAAGCTCTCCCTCCCCCTGCACCCGGAATTTATCTCCGGTATCCTCATCCAGGATAATGCTGAAAACTGCACCTTCACTAATATTCAGCAACGCACTTATATCATACCCGGAGATACTGACCGATTCTTCTGAAGTATTTCTGGTTAAAATAGCATCCGGATTTTCACGGTTAACAAAAATTACAACTCCATCCCTTTCCTGGATCATAAGTTCATCTTCAGGAATTATATAGGTAACATTTGTTGAAGGGTCTACATCCAGTTTTAAATCCAGTACCGGGATATTTAAATTTCCGGTTAAGCTTGCAGTGGCATCAATAATGGCAGTACCGTAAAATAATTCATTGTCTTCTGCTGTTGAATTCAGCACCTGAAAGTTTTCAGCTTCAAATTTCAGATCAAAAGAAGGATTTATAAAACTTTCAGTTAAAATACTTCCGTCAACCACAAAATTGTTTTCATTAGTATCATTTATGGTAAAAGAATCAAAATAAATACCTTCATTATTAAGGGTGAGAGTTTCATTGTTTATTTTAAAGGGAGCATCAAGGGTTGCTACTGTAAAAGCGGCATTATTAAAAGTAAAAGCTCCGTCATAATCCGGTTCTGCAACAGATCCGGTTACTTCCATTCTGCCCGAGATACTTCCATCTCCGTTAGTAATAGCTCCATCTGTAAAGCCTTGAAGTGCTTCCATTTTGAGTTCATTCAGAATCAGGTTTAAATCTATTTGAGGAGCTCCTTCATTGGTAATATAACTGCCGGTAAGTGCAAGATTGGCTGCACCACCTTCCATTTCCATCACTACATCATATGTTTGAAAGCCGACTGCTTCAGCTTCAAGGCTTAGAATTCCCAGCGGCACCCCTTTTACATTGAATTCCTTTATTTGAAGATCTGCAAGCAGGCCATTGTTAATGAAGGGTTCTTCAATAATTAAATTTCCATTGAGGTTACCCATTGCCAAAGTATCTTTGGGATTCAGGTAATTAAGCAACGTAGCCAGTTCAAAATTCTGAAATTGAACCCCGACATGCTCCTTTTCAACATCTGCTATTTGATCGCTTATCTCGAAAACCTGATTATTTCTGCTCAATCGGAAGTCATTAAAATCGGCAAATTTATCTTTAAAGAAAGCTTCATTTGAGGCAGGAATATCCCATTCCTCGTAATTAAGAATAAGATTCTCAGGAAGCAAATGAACCCTGAAGGTATCATCTTCCTTAGAAATTTCTGAAGATACATTTACCAAAATTTTATCATTGTGAATTGAGCTGAAATCAAGGTATAAATTTTGATTTTCTATTTGCCCTTCAATTAGAGTTTGCTGGATGGCCAGTGGTCCCGCCGTGAGTTCAAGAAAACCTAATCCGAATACAAAATTTTCAGGGTCCGTATCAAGTCTTATAGATAAACTGTCAATTTTGTTACCGGCATAATTTATATGCGGAAGGTCAACTGCAGCGTTTAATTTCCTGTTCTTTTCGCTGAAATCCACGCTTATTGCAACAGTATCCAGTTCATTAAGATTTGAAAAGAAAACCTCGGTTAACAGCGGAGATTCATTGATATGTGCCCGTAACTCAAGGTTAACCGGGTCCTGAATGGTGTCTGTACGGTTACCTTCTGTGAGATAACTTTCATAATGATCAAAAAGTGCAGTTCTAAAATCTGCCGGACTGGCATTAGATCTTAATTTTAAATCAATGATCTTGTTATCTATGCTAACAGCTGTGGTATCTGTTCCTACAAAGGCGGCAATATCCATTTTCCCCAACATATAGGAATCGTTATCATACACAAATACTGCATCTGAAATCACTGAAGCCAGCTCAAAACGTTCAGCATTACCTTTAAATGTCACATCCAAATTGAAGGCTGTCCTTACATTTTTTTCCATCAAGCCCAGCGCCTGAAGGTCTGCTCCTATTACATCAAGTTCCGCTTTTACAGATGTCGCAACAGAATCCAAATCTACATAAGCTTCAAGATTTGCATTGAGATTCTCGTCTTTATAAGATGAGGTGATTAATCCTTCCCCATCTTCAAGTTCCCCCTCAATTTTAATATTTTTAAATTCGTAGTTATTAAATTCAAACTTAGAAATAGTTGCTTCCAGGCTTGCATCCAGATTATTTAAATTATCTCCGGTTCCAGATGTTTTTAAATTGAGATCCAATGTTCCCAATTGATCATTTCCCAGAAGATTTCCCAGCTGCAGGTCTTCCACTTCAATATCGGCGTTATAAACCAGGCCTTCAAGGCTTGAGAAATTCCCATTTAGTTTAATATTTCCATCTGAAGTTTGCAGGAAAGCATTGGTTGTTATATCCTCTGGTGTTCCCCGGACCTGGCCGGTCAATGTCACCTTTTCCGGGATTTCAATTCCCAAATCTTCTTCTTTTATCAGCTTCTGAAGATCAGGTCTTGTGGAAGATATGTTAAGGTTAGGGAAGTTAAATTTTAAGTTTTCCGGATCCAGAGGATTTTGAACAGTTCCATTTGCAGATAATGAGGTATTGGCACCCCAGTTAAAATCTGCGGAAGATATTTGTAAAGATGAAAGGATGCCGTCAATTTTGAAATTTCCGGAGATTGGTTTTTCACTTAAAGCAGCTAAATATTCATTGTTACGAAGTTCAGGTTGGAAATGAAAAATATCCTTCAAATGAATATCAATTTTTGAAAACTCCCCTTTGACACTTACATTTTCTGAAGCGTTAAGCAACTCCTGAACCGAATCATATTTCAGGGTTAAATTTCCGTGGAGCTCATTATCATTTAATTTAAAATCGAGGCTTTCAAGAACCAGGATATTTTCTGTCATTTCCAGGTCAAAATTAAACCGATTTAATTCGAGCCCTGAAGCCGAATTAAAATTGAAGGTTTCAAGATGCATACTTACCGCTTCTTCTTTTAGCAGGATATTTTCGGCTATAAAATCAAGATCGTTAAGAACTACTGCGTTGGGATTAAATTTTCCTTCTACCAATTCTGCTCCATTGACAAAATAACTTAAATCAATATTTTCCAAAGCAATTGCTTCTACATTTATCTGCCATTCCGGCCATTCAAAGGCCTGGGATTCCTCATTAATTATAAGTGCCTCTTTAGCTGTTCCGGTGGTAGCTGCAGTGGTAGTTGTCATTTCCAATAGGATATCGGAATATGCGAGAGCGAGGTCATTAATATCTATAATACTTTGCTCAAGATCTATTTCGGCAGCATCACCGGTAAAAGTTCCTACCTCCACCACAGCTGAAAGTCCATCGGGTTGAGAAGAATAATCGGCAAAAACATTTTTTAAAGCAATATTATCTACTCTAATAAATGGAAGGGCTGCCGAATCTTCTTTTTCGGGAGTAGGAAATGGTTTTGTTTGAGTGTATTTGAAGGTTGTATTTTCAAGCTCGGCATTAGAGATGTGGAACCTCATTTTTTCAAGATCCGTTTCTTCCATTTCCAATTTAAGCCTGTCAAGTTTGAGTGTACTTGTTATTCCACCAACAGCATCATTAAAGCTAAGTTTGAAGTTTAAAAATTTAAAATCCCCAAGATTTATTTGCATAGGAGCTGCGGTTGGATCCTGTGGAGTTGCGGGATTGTCTGCTGGCGCGTATGCATCCACAAGGAATTGGTAGTTAAAACCACTGATGCTGTCTTTCCTTACAATGTTGGCAACAACCCCCTCCCATTCCAGGAAATCTACTGATATTCCCTGGCCTCGAATAATTGAAATAAGAGGAACATCTGCCTCCAGATATTTTGAATAAACCAGGGTATCTCCTTGTTTATCTTCAAGGTAAAGGCCTTTCAGCAGAATATTTCCATCAAAGGTTATAAAGAGTTTTTCAAGTTCAACCGTAGTCCCGGTTTTTTTGGAAACAGAAGATACTATTTTGTCAACAATAATACCCTGACCCCAGGGACTGCGTACGAAAAGTAAAATAGCAATTACCAGAATAAGCAGACTTAAGAAAAACCAGCTTACTATTCTTAAAATTTTATTTACCTTTTTTTTCTTTTCTTTTTCCAATCCTTTTTACACTTGAACTTCAAATTTATTGCATTATGCCTATATTATAAAGCTTAAGACCTATAATGTTAAGTTAATATAACCCTAAAAATGAAACTTTATATTATTCTGCTGGACTTAATTGAATGTCGGGAATATCGCCACTTGCGGTATGTCCTGCAATTTCTTAGGAACCGGGAATCGTTTTTAATTCAAACTATCCTTAATCATCAACCTGTCCTGTGTAAAGCAGGATTTCTACTCCGATTCCGATATTGTCCCGGAAAAAACGCAATGTTTCACGAAACCCAATTTCAGCCAGATCATCATTAACACTTTCCGAAAATTATTGGTTTCATTCCCATTGTCGATACTTTCTTCATCTATCAATAACAAAACAGCTGCATTCCCTACCATAGGGAATAGATCATCATTTGGATTATTATTGTTTTATTAATGTTTTATTATTATCATTTCCGCAGGAAATTAATGCAAATACCATCATTAAAACCGCCAACCATCTAGTCCGGATATAAATATTCTTCAATCACATAAAGATTTCATTTTAATGAACAAATTTTAAATATTTTCTGATTTGGGGGAATTAATCTAAAATAATACTTAAAATATTGAAAAACAATTGATTGAAACATTTATTTTACGTAATTTCAGGTGTTATTTGTGATGGAATACCATAAAATTCTGTTAAATCAAGAATAATTATACGATACCATAGTACAAGTCGTTTTGTGTTGAAGGCTCTGAAGAACTAAATTTAACTAATAAGAGTTATTAATTTTAAATTTACAAATATGAAAAAGATTTTATTATTAACTGTATTATCTGCAACGATGTTCACCTCGTGCGTATCCAAAAAGAAATACGTTGAACTTGAAACGGAATTATCGAATACCCAAAGCAATTTGCAGCGCACTGCAATGGAAAAAGAGGAAGCTCAAAGAAAGCTGGATGCTATTGAAGCAAGGGTTGCCGATTATAACGCAAAAATCAATTCCCTGAAGGAATCGAATGATGACAAAATGGAAATGAACGATCTTACCGCCATGTCCAACAATACCAAGTCTAAAATGAGAACTACCCTTGCAAAGGTGGATCAGGCTGAACTAGCCCAAGCAAAAACCCTTGAAGATTCCATCAATCTTGCCGTTTCCTATAATTTAAAAAAATCTATTACAGATGAATCAGAAAGTGATGATGTTCAAATTACTGTAGATAAAACAGTAGTAATGATCAATGTTTCTGACAAATTGTTATTTAGGAGCGGAAGTTACAGGATAAACCCGAAAGCCAATAACCTAATGCAAAAGCTGGCCGAGGTGATCAATTCTGAACCAAGCATGGAAGTAATGGTCGAAGGACATACCGATTCTCAAACGTTGGTACCGGGTTCTCACATACAAGATAACTGGGATTTAAGTGTGCGCAGGGCTACCACAATTGTGAGATTGTTGCAGGATAAATACAATGTCGCTCCCGAAAAACTGATCGCCGCCGGAAGAAGTAGCTATGTTCCATTAGTGGAAAACTCTTCAAAAGAAAATATGGCTAAAAACAGGAGAACACGCATTGTGATTATCCCTAATTTGGATAAATTTTTCGCTTTACTCGATTCTGAAGAATAGAGATTCTTTTAGTAAAATTAAAAGGCAAAGCTGAAAAGTTTTGCCTTTTTCGTTTCATACAATTTCTCCAATAGTATTTACATTCCCTGGAAATTTTAAGCATCATTACAGCAAAGAAGATTTCCAGATTTAACTAGAATTTAACCCATTATAACATTAAATGGCTGTCTGTTTTTTATAACTTTAGTAGAAACCTAAAGAAAGAAATAATGAAAAAGAAAGAGCAAAAATCCTCGGATAAACATAGAAATGAGGAAGATAAAAAAAAGGAAAAACTTCCATATAATCCTGAAATAACAAATGAAGATATGCAGGCCCTGAATGAAAAAGGGCACAGTATGAATATGGGTCGGGATAAAGAGTTGGCAAACAGAGAGAGGGAAGTAGATTTTACAGCTAAAGATATGGATATCCCGGGAAGAGACGAAAGAGATACTTCCACAGGAAAAGAAATCCCGGATGAAGATAATTATCAATTCAACCAAAGACGAGTGCGTCCTGACGAACAGAAAAAATCAGAACATCCCAATCCTGACAGTAAAATTCCAAAGGATTAATGATTAATCCCGGCAATTGCCGGGATTTTTTCTTTTATAAAGGAATTAATTTTCTTGGAAAGAAAGTAACAGTCCAACGGGTATTTTCCTGCACCGGTGAAAAGAGTCGGAATTATTAAATTCCGACTCTTTTCATTTTGTTAAATATATAAGCCTCCAGGAAATATGAAAGGATTTTTAGTCTATACGGCCGATAAGATCTCTACCTTTTCAATCGTTGGGGCTTCCATAAGCAAATCTGGCGCCAATTCAATTATCCCGGAGGCAATAGCTCCCTGCAGATGAGCCTCTCTACCTGATTCATTTTCGAAGGTGTCAAAAACCCCGAAAGTTGAGTGGTCAATTCTAAAGGAATACCAGGTGATTGTTTTCTCTTCCCTTCTTGCAAGGTTTACTGCTTCATTTAAAAAATTTAAAAGTTCCAGTTCTTTTCCGGATTTGGCTTTTAATGTTATCAATAAACCCAATTTTTTCATTTGTATTTCTTTGATTTTAAAATTCAGTTCTAATTTCTAATTATAAAATTACTCAATCTCAGCTTAATTAAAGCCCTTCCAGGAATTAATTAAAAATTAAGCCAAAGCTTAAATTTTCATGTTTTAGCCCAATTAGCTTTTATCTGGTTGAATTTTATCGCTTTTTCATTTTTAATAAATAGTGATCCAGGGAATACTTACCGCTGCCGGTAATTAATAAGATAACAAAAAGAAATAAATAGATCAAGGCTAATTCCTTTGCCTTGAAAGGATCCTGAGCGTGGAATATAAAGAAGGCCACTCCCATATTAATGATCAGGGGAATTGCCGCCAAACGGGTGCCAAGCCCCAATAAGATTAGAATGGCACAAATAAATTCGGCAAAAACAGCCAAGGTTAAAGACATTTCCATTCCCAGGCCTAAAGGATCCGGAAATTGGATTTCATCCCCGCCAAAGATCATTAACAGTTTAGGGATTCCGTGTGTGAGCATTAAAGCTGCTGCACCCACCCGAAGAATTATAAGGGCCACATCTATACTCGGTAAATTTAAATTTGTTGTGTATGTTTTTTGCATAATAACTGAGTTTTAATTAAGAAAAGATACTGTTTTAATTGAATAATTCATTTATAGTTCATTAAATATTAACGGGACCTTAAGCACGCACATCATTTTTTTACTTTTGAAGTTCGAAATTTCAATATAAAAATAAATATATTCACACGATCGCAAATTGATACCCGCAACATTCGTTCGATTTTTTTCTAATTGTCCAGTATTTATTTATGGCTATTATTTCCCGATTAAACTGAATATTAGGAGATTGAACAGCAGTGTTTTTTAAATGTTGATATAAGGTTAAAAAAACCTTGCATAAATTGTAAAGAGGCTTATATTTGCACCGCGAAAATGGTCGCATAGCTCAGCTGGATAGAGCACCTGCCTTCTAAGCAGGCGGTCGGAGGTTCGAATCCTCCTGCGATCAC